>ERZ1026854.2546-NODE-2546-length-10262-cov-4.265896_pt1 | contig 10262 bp, 10 predicted proteins | sample MGYA00380157_ERZ1026854 | MGnify/ENA primary metagenome ERZ1026854 (study PRJEB33269, sample SAMEA4719793) | human gut metagenome | biome: human-associated habitat; feature: organic feature; material: feces | place: Cameroon | collected 2013-10 ...
TTATACAAAAAGTCCACAGGATACTTCTTCCTGATCACTCATTTCACTCATTTCAATTTGTATAAAAAATCATTTACAATCTCTCACAAGCCCGTTATAATAATCTGTAATAATTTAATGACGTGAACGAAACGCATATTCACAAAGGAGAATACCATGGAAACGATTCATTTGTACCGTAGGCGTTATATGCCTGATGAAACAGTGGAACTGAAGGACGATCTGATCCTTTACCTGGATGACAATATTCTTGTGACAAAATGGAATATTCTGAAACCGCGCAAAGATATTGACCACGGTATTTCTGTGTATTATATGAAAGACGGCTTTAAGATCAGCAAGGTCTTTGATGCCAATGACAAGCTTGTGTACTGGTATTGTGATATTATCGAAACAGAATACCGCCCGGAGGAAAATACATACATTTTCCACGACCTTCTGATCGACGTTCTGATCTACCCGGACAAACACGTCGAAGTCGTGGATCTCGATGAATTTGCAGACTTCACGGAAAATCTGACACTGCCGGCCCCACTTCTGGCAAAGGCTCTGCGCCAGACAAACAATCTCCTGCGTTTTATTTACGAGGGTCATTTAGATGAGCTCACCGAGCCGATCACATCCAGAGAATAAAGTAAAATCGTAGTACTTCTTGACAGCGTACTTTGCTGTTATAGAAGTATTAACTACATTTTATCTCAGCACCGCAAACTTTGGGCCGCAGGCACAAATTTGCCAAGCGAATTTTATTCGCTTTAGTTGCGGGCTTTTCTGTTTATATATTCCGTCTTATACTTCGAATACACGATCGTCTGATCATGATAAAGCCCATAATATCCCGACATCAGATAACTCACACTGATTCCCAGCAGGAAAAACGGCACACCATGGTATCCAAACAGCTCAAACGCGATCAACATTGACGTGATCGGGCAGTTGGTCACACCACAGAAAACAGACATCATACCCACTGCCGCACACAGCGACGGAGAAATCCCCAGGATATGACCGAACAGACATCCAAAGGTAGCTCCCACAAAAAATGACGGCACGATCTCGCCACCTTTAAATCCCGCTTCCAGCGTCAACGCCGTAAAAACAATTTTCCATACAAACGCCAGCGGCTCCACATTCCCCTGAATCGCCCGCTGGATCACCGGCACACCGGCCCCCATATAATCATCGGTCTGCAAAATGATCGTCAGCAGAATGATCACCAGAGAAGACACAATAATTCTTATATATGGATTTTTTAGTTTGTTCCGGTAAAAATCTCCCAGAGAATGAAGTGCCATACAAAACACAACGCTCAGTGCAGCACAGCAAAGAGCCAGCCCGATGATCTTCAGACTTGGAACCACCTCAAAAAGCGGCATATGACGTATTTTAAATACATTGGGCCCAATGCCCATATGGGTTGCAAACTTCGAAGCCACCAATGAAGAAAATACACATGGAACCAGAGCAGCATAATACATTACACCGACACTGACTACCTCCATAGAAAATATTGATGCGGCAATCGGAGTTCCGAAAATAGCGGAAAACGCTGCACTCATACCGTACATAACCACAACCCGCTGATCCTTCTCATCAAACCGGAACAGCTTGCCAAGCTGCTGCCCAATACTGCCGCCAAGCTGCAGCGCCGCGCCCTCACGTCCGGCACTTCCACCAAACAAATGCGTAATGATCGTGGAAATAAAGATCAACGGCGCCATCCGGAAGGGCACTTCCGCTTCCGCATGAATCGAGGAAAGTACCATATTGGTGCCCTTATCATTCTTGTACCGGAATACTCCGTATAAAAAAACGATCACTACACCGGCCAAAGGCAGACACAGGATCAGCCATGGATTCTCCGTCCGGAATGACGTCACCTGACGCAGACAAAAAGCAAACAACGTACTGAAGCTTCCCACAAAAAGGCCTACAAATGCAGAGAAAATCCCCCAGCGTATAAAAACTGCGAGATTTCTCATTATTCTTCCTATATAAAATCGGATCATTTTTATCTGGCGCATAATTTCCCTCTTCCATCTGCAATGCTTTCCTACAACTCGTTATAAATAATAAAAATCAGCAATGCCAAAACCAAGCTTGTTAATGTTCCCAGCAGATACTTATTTCTAAACTCTGTCTCCTTTAAATCGTTTGTTCTCGCCCAAGTTTCATTTGTAAATATTCTCCATTAAACCATATATTATTTTTACACTTCTGACATTCTCCGCACAATTCTCCCTTTGCTGCATTTTTACATCTTGCGACCTTTGTTGTTTGCAAGTAAAAATCACCAATCAAATGGAATATCAATAAAATCAAATAGTTTTCCATATATCCTCCCCTAGTAAATCAAATATCGCTTTATCCCTTGTTCTCCTTTCCTTTATTCTTGCTGATATTATATATCTGTCGATATTTTGCCGAGAAGTATTCATAATTCGAGCAATTTCTGTTGACATACCACGAACCCAAAATTCATCCATATAAAATGACAGCTTGTCATCTTTCTTTTCATTATATAAATTTCTATTTTCATACAGCATTTCATAATTTATGACAGGCATTTCCTGACTCTCCTGTCTTCTATACCCCATGCTCCAATATTCTTGTTCTAACAATTTGTATCTATTGTCCAATAACCAGCTATAAAACGAAGTATCCTCCCTGCTATCCTTAAGGGGCAGCATAATATCTGATATAATCTCAATTATATTTGCAACCTGCGGTTGTCTTAACCTGATCTGCTGAGTTGATAAACAAAATTCATTTAAATATCTGTCATATTTTGAATTTGTATTAAAGCATATGACATTACTTTTTTTTCGTTTAACCGCATTGATCGCATCCCTTGCCAAATAATATACTTCTCCATCAAAAGCAGACGACGTCCATTCTTCCACGTCATACTTTATTTTGCCATATCCTATACCACACCTTATCTTAATAGGATATATTAAAAGCTGTAATTTTTTAATATATAAAAATGCGGCTTGTAAATCAAAAAACAACCCCTGAAATTCATCCCCTGCACTAGATACTACCTTTTTTTTTATTCCTTGTTCATATATAGTATTTAGATAATCCACGCATCCCATTAATACATTTTGTACATCATATCGATTATAATATTTCCGGGACTCTACTACATCAAACATTATCGCTGCATATTTCATGTAATTCACCTCATACCATATACTTTATCTTATGATCCAAAATTGCGCAACTCTTTTTTGTTGCTTTTCCTTTTCGCAACGTATATACGTTGCTTTCTAAAAAGGTGGCTCTTTTTTGTTGCTTTATTCTTCCCATATAAAATCGGATCATTTTTATCTGGCGCATATCATTAGTGCATTCCTTTCCTGATCTTTATCCCTTTACTTAAACTTTACTGCCGTGCCGTACGCGATCACCTCAGCGGCTCCCTGCATCACTGCCGAGGACGCATAGCGCACATTCACAACGGCATCTGCACCCATGCTCTCCGCCTCCATCACCATTCTCTTGGTGGCAAGTGCCCGCGCCTCCGTCATCATTTCATTGTACGCCTTCAACTCGCCGCCCACCAGAGTCTTCAGGCTCTGTGTAATATCTCTTCCAACATTCTTGGACTGAATTGTGCTTCCCTTCACCAGCCCCAGCATCTCCAGTTCCTTTCCGGTAATGTAATCAGTATTTACTAAGATCATCTTCTTCTCCTCCATCGATTTCTTTGATTCTTTCCATGCAGACATATATCATCGCTCCGCCTAACGCCGCCGGGATTACTGCCAGCACCACCTTGAGCACTACCGGTACAAGGCTGATGACCAGGCAGAAATAAAGCAGATAATACAGAACGATCAATACAGTAATAACAATCGGTGCTATCTTCTTTTTCTGATGTGCGTCCATACATTCCTCTCCTTTGATATGATGAGAATATTGTAGCATATATTTACACATAACTCCAATCCTTTCTCATGGTAGATGCTAATTTTGCAGTATTAGGCGTTAATTTTGCATTATGCCCTCTATTTCACGGCGATCGTGTCTGCGCATATCACACCAGCACGCCCATACACACCAATCTCACCAGAAATGCCGCAATCCATGCTACTGCACATTGCCAAAGCACAACACCCACGGCCCATTTACTGCCAAGCTCTCTTTTGATAGAAGCAACCGCCGCCACGCAGGGCGTATAGAGCAGGCTGAATATCAGCAGGGAAACAGCAGACACCGGAGACAGTACGGAACCAATGCTGCCGCCAAACAGAATTCCCAACGTAGACACCACGCTTTCCTTTGCCATAAAGCCGCTTAAAAGTGCCGTACAGATCCTCCAGTCCCCAAGTCCAAGCGGTGCAAACAACGGCACCAGCAGAGAGGAGACAACCGCCAGAATACTGTCTGCCGAATCCTCTACCATGTTCAGACGCAGATTAAAGCTTTGCAGGAACCATACAACAATCGTTGCGATCAGAATGACCGAAAACGCCTTCTGCAAGAAATCCTTTGCCTTCTCCCACAGAAGCTGTGCCACATTCTTTGTCCCCGGCAGACGGTAGTTTGGCAGCTCCATAACAAACGGCACCGGCTCTCCCTGAAAAAGGGTACTCCTGTATAAAAACGCAACAAGAATCCCCATAACAATACCAAATAGATAAAGTCCCGCCATGATAAGTGCCCCATGTCCCGGAAAAAATACGCTGACAAAAAAAGAATAAATCGGCAGTTTTGCCGTACAGCTCATAAACGGTGTTAATAATATCGTCATCTTGCGGTCCCGTTCACTGGTCAGCGTGCGGGTTGCCATCACAGCCGGCACAGTACACCCAAAACCAATCAGCATAGGGACTATACTGCGGCCGGACAGACCAATCTTGCGCAGCAGTTTATCCATCACAAATGCTACGCGGGCAATATAGCCGCTGTCCTCCATCAGCGACAGAAAGAAAAACAGCGTTACAATAATCGGCAGAAAGCTCAGCACACTTCCCACACCGGTAAAAATGCCATCAATGATCAGGCTGTGTATTGCTTCATTCACCTGAAGTGCAGTAAGTCCTGTGTCCGCCACATCGGACACAGCATCAATCCCCATCTGCAAAATCTTTTGCAGCCAGGCACCAATCACATTAAACGTCAGATAAAAAACAAGTACCATAATTCCAACAAAGCATGGAATCGCTGTATATTTTCCCGTCAATACACGATCAATACGCTCGCTGCGGATCCGTTCCCGGCTCTCCTTCGGCTTCACGACAGTCTGTTCACACAAACGTTCAATAAAATCAAACCGCATATCTGCGATCGCCGCACTGCGATCCAGTCCTCGTTCCGCTTCCATCTGCTGTACAATATGCTCTAACATTTCCGTTTCGTTCAGATCCAATGCCAGCTTTTCCAGGATCAACGGATCGCCTTCGATCGCCTTCGTCGCAGCAAAACGCACCGGAATCTCAGCGTGATCTGCATGATCCTCGATCAGATGAATGACTGCATGAATACACCGGTGCACTGCACCGTCGTGATCATTTTTATCACAAAAATCCTGACGAAGCGGTTTCTCCTGATATTTTGCAATATGAAGTGCATGGCGAACCAGCTCGTCCACACCCTCGTTTCTGGCTGCTGAGATTGGAATCACCGGCACTCCGAGCAGTGCTTCCATTCCATTGACATCCACCGCCCCCTGATTGCCTGTCACCTCATCCATCATATTCAGCGCAACCACCATAGGAATATCCATCTCCAGAAGCTGCATGGTCAGATAGAGATTCCGCTCAATATTTGTTGCATCTACTATATTGATCAATGCCCGCGGTCTCTCCTCCAACACAAAATTTCTGGATACGATCTCCTCACTGCTGTAGGGAGACATGGAATAAATACCCGGCAGATCCGTAATATCCGTATCTGCATGTCCCTTAATAATACCGTCCTTCCGGTCCACCGTCACACCGGGAAAATTCCCTACATGCTGATTCGATCCCGTCAACTGATTAAAAAGCGTCGTCTTTCCGCAGTTCTGATTGCCCACCAACGCATATGTCAGCAACGTTCCCTCCGGCAGTGGATTTTCATCCTTTTTCGAATGATACTTTCCTTCCTCGCCAAGGCCCGGATGTTCCGTTGCCTGCAACCGTTCCATGCCGGCATGGTTCCTGGTTCTCTGATCGATCGGCGCAATCTCGATCTGATCCGCTTCTGCCAGCCGGAGTGTCAACTCATATCCGTGAACCTGCAGCTCCATGGGATCTCCCATCGGTGCCAGCTTCACTACGGTCACTTCTGCCCCGGGGATCATTCCCATATCCAGAAAATGCTGGCGCAATGCCCCTTGTCCTCCTACCGTCCGGATCACGGCACTCTTTCCAATCTCCAGTTCCTTTAATGTCATAACATATGCCCTCTTTATCTAATGTGATACAATTCTTCGATGAATTTTTGTCTTTCCTCCACCACCCACAGTTCGCATTGTCTAATGATAATTTTTATCAACAAACATAAGTTATACCAAACAATCTGTTATGTCAACAGGATATTCTTTTTTAATATATTAGCATTTTCTATGCTGTTTTATCTTTGTATTGAAACTCTCCACACCCTGTGCTATCCTTTGCTATAACACAACAGATCCTTCGATCACACATCGTTGATTTCTGTTGCATCAGATAAAGAAAGGGCTCCTTTTAGGAGAATGGTGAGAAAATGATTATTCGATAATTTGACGAAAGCAATTCATTGTATTTTTATTGAGCCGCCTGTTTTATAGGCTTTTTAGGGTGCCTTATTTTAAAGATACGCTCGTTTAAGAAATGCTTGATCGGATTATCCTGTCATTTATCTTACAATTTTCCATATCGACAGCTCTTTGTAACCGATTCCTATTCGGTGCTATATATGGCTATATATGGTTTTGCCAGCTTTCTATGGATATGAGAAACAGTTTGTCCGGCATTTTACGTTTCTACATGCACTCTCAGAAACAGGTTGCTCCGAAAGGAGGCAGACCATATGGCTGCAATTCACGTAAACAATCTTACCTTCTGTTATGACAACAGCTTTGACAATATTTTTGAACACGTCACCTTCACCCTTGATACTAACTGGAAACTGGGATTTATCGGTCGGAACGGCAAAGGAAAAACCACCTTTTTGAAACTTCTGCTGGGCGAATATTCTTATGAGGGTTCTATTTCTTCCGGTGTCTCCTTTGATTATTTTCCTTATCCTGTCAATGAGACCGACTACAGCCGGTGCGCTTATGAGCTTATGGATCTCTGGAAACCCAACACAGAAGACTGGCGTGTCTTTCGGGAACTTCCGGCTTTAGGTATCGACCCGGAGCTTTTATACCGCCCCATTTCCACATTAAGCTTCGGAGAGCTTACAAAGGTTATGCTTGCAATTTTATTTTCCGGAGACCATGACTTTCTGCTGATTGATGAGCCAACCAATCATCTGGACAGAAATGCCCGCGATATCGTGAAACAATATCTCTCCGCCAAAAAGGGATTTATTCTGGTATCCCACGACAGAGATCTTCTGGATGCCTGTATTGATCATGTACTCGTATTAAACCGCTCTTCCATTGAGGTTCAGTCCGGCAATTTTTCTTCCTGGTGGGAAAATAAAGAAAAAGCTGATCACTTTGCCCGGGCAGAAAACGAAAAACACCTGAAAGAGATCCGTCACCTGAAAGCTGCCGCCGACAAAGCCACCCGCTGGGCAGAAAAAAACGAAAATACCAAGATTGGATTTGATCCCCTGCGGGAACCTGATCGCATGATCTCTACCAGAGCCTATATCGGTACCAAAACAAAAAAGATGCAGGCAAGAGCAAAGTCCTATGAGACAAGAATATATCGGGAGATTGCCGAAAAAGAAGGACTTCTTAAAGATATCGAAACTCCTGTCTCCCTCCGCCTCACCCCTCTGTCCTATTATAAGGACACACTGGTAGACGCACGGGATTTCTCCCTTTGGTACTCCGATGCCAAGCATCCCGTGATCAACCGGATCACTTTTCAGATCCGGCAGGGAGATATCCTTTTCCTTCATGGAGATAATGGCTGTGGCAAATCAAGTCTGATCAAAGCAATACTCCAGATTCACCAGCAAAGTCTATTTCACACCTCCGGTACTCTGGAGATTCCCGGCCATCCTGTCATATCCTATATCAGTCAGGACACCTCCTGCCTAAATGGTACTTTACAGGATTACGCCTTGTCCCACCAGTTGGACTATAGTCTGTTTCTGACATTGCTTCGCCAGTTGGATTTTGACCGCACACAATTTCAAAAGCAGATACAGGATTTCTCCGAAGGACAAAAGAAAAAGGTGTTGATCGCAGCCAGTCTCCTAACTCCCGCACACCTTTATATCTGGGATGAGCCTCTGAATTATATTGACGTGTTTTCACGGATACAGTTGGAAAACCTCATATCCCACTACCATCCCACGATGCTGATCGTAGAACATGACATCCGTTTTCGTGAGAAGCTTGCCACACAGATTTTGAATCTGTCATAATCCACAGCGACGAAAAAATCAGTGCTCAACAAAAAAGAACTATCGCACCAACGGATCGTTTATTTTCCCGTTGATGCAATAGTTCCTTTTTTAATTGTATTTATCCATGTTCACACCGCAACTATGATGCAGCAACTGCCTCAGCTTCTCCCTCAGCAGTCTCATCTTCCTCCACATATTGAGAGGCTTCCGTAACGTCTACGATCGTTGCATCCTCTGAAGTGATCAGCTCGATCTTGTCATTCATCAATTCCTTGATATCCTTTACCTTGACACATTTCTTATCTCCCAGCTTCTCAAAGTCAATATAAACCTTTTCCACGATATCTGCCGGATCTGCTTTATAATGGATCTCGGAAATCTCCTCGTCAACGGACCCCTTGGCCAGCTCCTCATTCAGCAGCACAACCTGTGCTGTCGTAGAAATTTTCTCTCCGGCAACCAGCAACTGGAAATCAATAAACATAATCCGCTTCATCAATGGATTGTAATCCACATCCTTTACGATTGCGTTGTACTTCTGATCTCCAACCTGCAGTACCGTTCTGCTGCCCTTCATATTCTTTCTCATGAAACGCTCTGCCTCAAATTCGGAAATCTTCAAAGCTACCGGCTCCTTCAGATCTTTTCCACATAAACTGCCCGGGACATATCCCTCTCTCCGCAGCTTTTTCGCCTTTACACTCATGTCTCTTTTCTCAGCGTTTAATGTCATCATAATGATTCCTCCTTCTTTTTGCTGATCTTCACATGCGTAAAGCAAAGCTTAATCCGACCGCATCCCCGTGGAATGTTTTTACTTTATCGGAAATAACACGACCCTGCAAAGCAAAAAGACTTCCACCACACAGGTTTCTTAGTGTAGTAGAAGTCCAAATCGAATCGGTTTTTCGTTTTATGCACCATAAGTTTATTATAGTACCTTATTTTTGATCTGTCCAATTTCATTTTAGACAATCTTTTGCCGATCCATTTTTATTTTTTGTGCATTTTTTAACCAAAATATCTCTTCAGAAGACCCTCGAATGCTTTACCGTGTCTTGCCTCGTCCCTAGCCATCTCGTGAACTGTATCATGGATCGCATCCAGATCCAGTGCCTTTGCTCTCTTTGCAAGATCAAACTTGCCTGCTGTTGCACCATGCTCAGCCTCTACACGCATTTCCAGATTCTTCTTCGTGCTGTCTGTAACAACCTCGCCAAGAAGCTCTGCGAACTTCGCTGCATGCTCGGCCTCCTCATATGCTGCCTTCTCCCAGTAAAGTCCGATCTCCGGATATCCCTCGCGATGAGCCACACGAGCCATTGCCAGATACATACCAACCTCGGAGCACTCTCCGTTAAAGTTTGCACGAAGATCTGCCATAATATCCTCCGGTGCACCCTGTGCAACACCTACAACGTGCTCAGCAGCCCAAGTCTTGTCATCTCCCTGTCGGATGAACTTCTCTGCGCCAACTCCACACTGTGGACACTTCTCAGGTGGCTGATCTCCTTCATGAACATAACCACATACAGAACATACATACTTTGCCATAATCGTAATCTCCTTTTCTTTTATAAATTTTATAACATTTGTTTGCCTTGTCTCCTTAACAGTAATGATTACTGTTTCTGATAAGAATATAACAAATCTTTCTCTTATTGTCAACACATTTTTTCAAAAAAATCATCTTTTTGATCAAATTCATTCAATTTACTTCCTGCAATCCGGACATAGCCCATAAAACAACACCCTATGTC
>ERZ1026854.2549-NODE-2549-length-10252-cov-3.303913_pt1 | contig 10252 bp, 26 predicted proteins | sample MGYA00380157_ERZ1026854 | MGnify/ENA primary metagenome ERZ1026854 (study PRJEB33269, sample SAMEA4719793) | human gut metagenome | biome: human-associated habitat; feature: organic feature; material: feces | place: Cameroon | collected 2013-10 ...
GAATTGGAAGACGATTGGGACCTCTAAAAAATAATTTAAAGAAATTTTTGAAAACCCCTTGACAACCGAGGGGTTTTCTGTTATAATTAGGTCGAAGAAAGAAAGTTTACCATAAAGGAGAGAAAGAATGGACTTTTACGATCGTATGTCGAGATTCGCGAATAACGACTTCCGTTCACAATTTAGTTGTGAATTCGATGATTGTGAACGATTTGTAAATAATCGTCGACGAAACGACAGAATTGAACAGCGAGCTGACGAGTTTTCCCAAGAAGACCCGCGAGAGCGCGCTTGCGTTTTTTGTAATAATCAGTTTATTTGGAGGTAAATTAAAATGAGTGAAAACTATATCGTAATCAATGGTAAGAAAGCAGAACTTACAGAGGAACAATTAAAGGCACTCGGAATCGAAGTTGAAGAGAAGAGAAAGAACCCGTTTGAGAGAGTCATGGTTGGGGAAGATTATTATATAATTGACATCGTAGACAACGTGTCAAACAGTGAGGAACGTGAGGATCGTTTTGACAACGTTAGGTTTGATCATGTCAATTATTTCAACGACAAAGCATTTGCAAAACAAGTTGCACTTCATCAGTTGCTCTACCGTAAACTGTTGAAGTTTGCGTGGGAGCATGATCTGATACGGTTGACCGAAGACATCGACATCTGCGACTCCAAAACAGTCCCGTGGGTCGTGCAATATTACCTCGAACCGAAGTGCTTTACCTCAAGCCCGACAATTATTCCGAGTCCGATCGACGTGCTGTTCAAAACAGAGGATGCGGCGGATGCTGCAATTGAAGAAGTGGTAAAACCGTTCGTAAAAGAGCACCCCGATTTCGTGTGGTAAAGGAGGAATTGAAATGTATTACGTATTTAATTTTATATCTTGCTATTTCACGCTTATTTCAATTGCTGTTGCCTATGAAAAGAATATGCCGTCTTGGCTTATATTGATATTGCTTCTTGTTGCAGGGTGCTTTCAAATGATTGCGTCTGCCCGGGCGGTAGCAAAACACGACGAACTTGAGAAACGCATTAAAAATCTGGAGAATAATAAAGGAAAAGAATGATGGGTCTTAGTATTAAAACGCGCAATACACTGAAGAAAATCCTTCTAATTACTGTGGTTTCGTGTTTTGTCTTATTGCTATCATCTTGTGGGTCTAACAAAATTGAAGGCGTTGTAATAGAAAAATACTACGAGTCACCGTCAACCTATATCACTACAATGCCAATTATAGTGAACGGCAAGACGGTTATTACCATCATGCCGCAATATCGCGATGCCCAATATAAGACTAAGATACGTTCTACGAATGATGACGGGACGGATGATATAATTATTGTATCGGTGCCGCCAGAAGAGTATGACAAAATCGAGATTGGTGATTATTATACGAATTACAAAGAGGGGAAAGAACGATGAGTCTTGATGTTAGAGCATACGACGACATTATGGAGCAGTTAAACAAAATTCAATATGAGATACTCGGAGAGCGTTATGAAGACCAGAGATATATGACCGCTGAAATATACAAGATCTGTTCCATTTTGAAAGAGGTTGTTTCGGCTCTTCCGAAAAGAGGGAAAAGGCAATTATCAAGGCGAAACGCTGATGAATTACGAGGTCGCCGATATGATTGAAGATTGCATCGACAATGCTCCAATTGCCGATGTTGAAGAGGTTCGGCACGCAAAGTGGATTTACGAGGGTTATCACGACATGATGGGGCATGCATTTCAGTGTTCGCTTTGTGAAAGATGGATGTTCACAGATTCTCCAAAACACGTCGTTGAAGAATATCCTTATTGTCATTGTGGAGCTAAAATAGATTTGGAGGAGAGAAACGATGGACGAGATATGTGAAGTTTTCAAGATTATCCACCGCAAAGACGGTGTGTATGACTTGTTTCAAGACGATATTTGGGCTATGTCCCGTGGATGTGTTGATGATATTTTAGAACATATTTCAAAAGAAAGCGAGATTGCGCCCGTCGTTTTTGAATTCAAAGATGAAAGTATGGAGGTGTAATTGTGAAGATTTTTACCATTAAAAATATAGAGATAGAAATAGTAGAAAGGATTGATTCCATTTCGGCGTATAATCATAACTATTATAAAATCAAACCATCTTGTGGTGATTATTATGATTTCTATGATAACGATGTCATATATGTTGAGTCTGAAGACGATACATATTTATCGTCGGTTTACGTCGGGAAAATTGTTAACGAGAAATTTGTTCCAGCATTTATGATAACACATGAGGAAGAATGGTAGACGAAAATGAGAAATCTTCGTAAATCTGAAATCAACAGAATCATCAAAGAAAACTCTGTACTTTCAAACAATGACCTTCTTGACAAATACTTTGATCTCATTATCCATTATTGCCTTGGTTCACGAGCCGATCGAATGGAAGATGCGGGCTGGGAAGAAATCGATATTCGAGAACAACGTGAGTACGAGCATTATATGGATTGCTATACTGATGTTCTTGCAGGAATGTTACAAGAGCGCGGCATAGACCCATGGAAAAATTATTTAGAATTTAAGGAGAAACAAAATATATGACTTGTAAAGACTGTATTCACCGCGAAGCGTGTAAAAACATTGCCTATGAGTATGCAGGCGAAGACGCCGCAAGTGCATACGACGAGGATAGTTGCTGTAAGCCGTTCGCAGAAATCTGTGCGAATTTTTCCGATAAATCCGAGTGGTTCCATCTTTCTGGTAAGGATAGCACAACGGCATATTATTCTGTCAGATATGGGAACAACGCTCAAGTAATAGAAGAGCCGATATGTGGCTTGAGTATCAAGAACGGAAAGCAATGTGTTATTAACGAGTATGGGGACTTTTACGAACTTGGCAAAATGGTTTTCCTAACAAAAGAAGAAGCACAGAAAGAAGTTGAACGGAGGAAAAATCAATGATTAAAATCATCAAAGAAGGTAAAAAAGAATTTATTGCTAAATGCCCGACTTGCGGATGTGAGTTTTCATATCAGGCGATTGATATTATATTAGGTTCCGTGGTATGTCCGTGTTGCGGAGGTTATGTTGTGCATAAAATCGACGAATTTGGAAGACCGTCTTTTGCCTTTGGCGAGCTTGCATTACCTTCGGAAGTCAATCAAGCATCAACGGCAGACTGGACTGCGCCAGACATAGCGCTTCTATCTTCTAATTTTGACTCCACTCTAACAACCATTCACGATTTGTGCGTCGATTATGACGGCTTTAATACAGTCGAAGGATTAAAATCTCTTGTTGATGATATTCGTGGAATTGCGGAGGAAAATTTTGCAGGAAAGGATCGGGGATAATGATGAAAATTTGTGGCGAAACTGATTGTGAAGGATGTCTTGTTAAATATGCCGATGATATTTCTTTGTGCAAAGCGAAAGGCAAACAGAAGGATAAAAACAAATTATTTTTGGATTTAGTAAGAGAGCATCCTGATTATCCAATTATTCCATTGGTCGATAGTGATGTCGTTCCAGATTACGAAGAAGGAAGTTTTTTCGGGAGTTTTGGATTTTCGTATATTGGAGAATTTCTTGATTATGGTGGAAAATGTTATCAAGATCGAGACGAGTTTCTTGAAGAGTGGACTGACGCTCATTGCGATGATGAAGAATATGTCAATTTAACAAATCGGCAGTTTGATATGTTGGCAGAGAGAGTTTGTAACGAAAAAATTTGGAAGAAAGTGATCTATGTGTATATCGACACATTTGAAGGATTGAAACAATGAATGAAGAATGTTATATTTCAACTGAACGCCCGCACATTCCGAAAGTAATTGCTAAAATTACTCTTTGTGGCGTATTTACAGTGAATATTACAGATGATACGGTCTGGAATCCTCCGACCACTGAGCAGATCAAGAATCTGAAAGAAATGTTGAATATTGATGTAGAATTGATGGAAGAATAGAAGGAGGATTTTATCGTGATATGCCCAAATTGCGGAAAAGAGATGAAATCGCTCGATCGTCGATATGTTGGATTTGGGGACGAACCGGACTATGATTCGTATGAGCATATCGGCGACGAATGCCGAAAATGTCGAATTAAACACGACGAACGTTCTCTTTCGTGGGCTCTCCCAGATTCTTTAAGGCCAACCGAGAAGCAGATCAAAACATCTCTATTTATTGCGAGCAGATTGTTTGTTCGCACGGATAATCTTGTTACAAAGAAACAGTATTGCGAGTTCATCGGAAAATATTTTGACGAGGCAAAAAGTAAAGTTGTGCAGGACGATTATTTTGATGATGGCAATTATGATTTTGAAGATTTTCAATAATTGAAACAAAAGGAGAAGGAAATGAAGAAGTGTGATTTTTATCCAGAAAAACGAAAGAAAAAACCAACAGTGGTAAAGGTTCGCGTTGTCAAGACGTCTGATTGGCTCACAAGGGGTATGGCAGATATAGAAATCGAGCTGGAGAAAAAACTTACGCTTACAGAGTTCGAAAGTCGTCGGACATTTAAAGATATCGAAGATCTCGTTCTTGATTATTGTGGTGTTGACCCTGCATATCTGCTTGGAAAAGACGAAGAAAAAAACGAGCTCTGGGAAATGTGCTGTAAGATTTTAGAGGCAATTTCTACGGCAAAGAAAGAAATTGGAGAAATAAACCAATGATGTCAATTATTTTGTCTTCAGTTGCTATCGTTTTGTCTATCGTGTCGCTTTTCATTATGGCTTTGATAGCTCGAGATAATAAGCACTAAATTATTTTCCAGAAACCCCTTGACAAAAGGGGGCTTTTGTGTTATACTATGAATAGAGAAACAATGATGGAGGAGTTTTTATGATTTGTGAAATTTGTGGAACAAAATTTGAAAAACAACTGTGGGGCGGAGAGTTTTCACAGTGCTGTTCTGAACATTGCTTTAGAATAAAGTTTTGGGACGGTATTTGCAAAGAAAAAGAAAAACACGTTGTCATCAATGGAGTTTGTTATGCCGTAGCGGACGGGCCTGTAAATGGATTTTGGGGATATGGTGGTAGAAAATTTAAAATTAAAATGCTTGACACCGGAAAGATCGTTGAAACGAATAACCTTTGGTGTCAGGGAGACGTGCCGGAAGAGTATAAATCTCGGCTCCCCGACACGGCGGAGTTTGTGAGGTAAAATGTCAACAAGTAGAATTATTGTTGAAGGATTTGTCAACAAGCAAATCTTTCCGCGAACGAAAGTAAAAAGTGGCGACTTTGCCATATTTACGTTTTCTCCCGAAAGCGTAATTGGAGAAATCGATAAACGAACCAAAAATCCAAAATATAAAACCGACGACATAACGTTTAAAGGTCATGTTCCTGAACTCGATGGCGGAACAAGATATAAAATTACCGCCGATCTTAAACAAGACGCAAGACATGGATGGCAGTACGATATTGTCAGCATTAACTCCGTGGTTAAACTCGATACGGAGGCGGATGTTAGAAAGTTCCTTGGTTATGTTTTTACGGAAAATCAAATCAACGCATTGTACGAAGCATATCCGAACCCCGTTGAGATTCTTGAGTGCGGAGATATTGAAGCGCTGTGTAAAATCAAGGGAATCAAAGAGGCGAAAGCGGAGAAGCTTTTGAGCAAGTATAACGCCTCCAAAGATAGCAGCAAAGCATATACTGTGCTGTCGGAGTTCGGTCTTTCAAAGGCAACTATAGACCGATTGGTCGAACATTATGGTTCTGCAGACATTCTTGCCGAAAAGGTGAAGAATAATCCATACGCGCTGATCGGCGAAGGTGTTCGAATCGGCTGGTCGAAGGCAGATAGTATGGCGTTGCGAAAAGGAATCCCGACAAACTCTCAGTTCAGAATCAACGCATACGCACTGTATTATTTGAGAAACCTCGCGGAAGTCGATGGGCACACTTGGGTTCCTCTGGAAGCCCTCGGTTCTGGCATCAAGGGGCTGTCCGCAGATATTTCCACCGAAATGGTGAAAAGAGAGCTCCAACGAATGGTCGAGAACAAAACGCTGTTTTACGACAAGGAGACAAAGCGAATCGGACTTATGAAATATCGAAAGCTCGAAGAGATGATTTGTCGAGAACTTTTGAGGCTTCAAGACGCAGAGTGTCGCAAAATGGAGTTCGTCGAGGAGACAATCGCGGAGTGTGAGGAGACTGTTGGGTTCCAATATACGGAAGAACAGAAAGATGCGATACGAAATTTAGTGAATAAAAACGTCATTTTAATGACCGGAAATGCCGGTTGCGGGAAATCTAGCTTGATGTATCCCGTGTCACGTATTTTTAGAAAGAACGGATTGGAGTTCGAAATCTGTGCTCTTTCTGGGAAGGCATCGCTAAATCTTCACGAAATCACCAAAGAAGACGGCAAAACAATTCATCGACTTCTTGGTTGGAATCCGAAATTCGGAGGTCCGACATTCACAAAAAAGAACCCACTTCCAACAGATGTTGTTGTTTTGGATGAGGTTTCGATGGTTGGAGGCGAATTATTCTATTCTCTTATTTCGGCCATCAAAGACGGCGGAAGATTGATTATGCTTGGAGATCCCGGACAGTTGGAGTCAATTGGTTTATGTAATCTGATTTCTGACCTAAGAAATTCTGGGAAAATTACCTGCGTTCATTTGTCTAAAATTTTTAGACAGGCTAAAAAATCTGGCATTATTACCGATTCTTTAAAAGTAAACGCACAAAACCCCATCATTCCGCCGAAGTTTCACGGAGAAGAAATCCACGGAGAGCTGAAAGATCTAAAAATCATCGCAAAATCTTCTTCAGAAGAGTGTCTTGAAACAATCAAGAGAGAGTTCAAGCGACTTCACTTCGACGAGAATGTTCCGGTCGAAGACATTTTGATTCTTTCCGCAAAACGATCAATTGGAGATTTGTCTGGGAGATCAATCAACCGCGAGATTCAGAGTATGATCAAGTTTGAGGACGAAAATCCGTTGAAAATCACATATTCCGATGGAATCAAATATGATGTGCTGTATCACGTTGGTGATAGAATAATTGTGATGAAAAATAACTATGAGGCAAGAACACCCGAAGGAAACACAATAGAAATTTTTAATGGAAACATTGGAACGGTGATTTCTAAAGACAATTTCCGCCGACAACTTGTTGTTCGTCTCATTCAGGGAGATGTCGTCGTCGATGGAGATATGCTGCTTGAACTTCAGCTCGGATATGCAATTTCTTGCCATCGGGCGCAGGGTTCTGGTTTCCCATACGTCATTGTAGCGTGTGATCCCGGAGCGTATCAACTTCTCACAAAGCAGTGGCTATATACAGCACTGTCGAGAGCAAAAAAGTATTGTGTTCTTGTTGGAACAGACAAATCAATCAATCAGTGTATTAAAACAGACAGGGTAACAAGAAAGTCAACTTGGCTCGCAGAGTTGCTGATGTTCCCCGAAAGAATTTGTTGTATTAGAATGACCGACACAACGCAAGATGAATATATCAAAATGGATATGGAGGAGTAAAATATGTTTAAAATTTATCAAATCCACGAGCAGGGCGGCGAATACGAAGACCGCTTCGACAACGTCGTTGGTTCGTATCTTCACAAAGAACGAGCAGAACGAGAGCTCGAAAGATTCGTCGATGAAGAAAATGACCGAATGACATATTTTATGAATAATATGATTCAAAACGAATATGAGCCCGTTTGTTACGAACTTCAAGAAGTGGAGGTAGAAGAATGAAAGAGCAAAAACACATTCCCGGCAAGCCGATGTATTCCGTTGGAGATCGGGTTTCGTTTCAAATGACTTTCGACGGAAATGTCGAAACCTTCGATGGAACCATCGCAATCGTCGATAGATTTGGCGCGTGGGAAATTGACAACCCCCGTGAACCCTCGTATGACATTTTGGTTTGTAACTGGCGCGACAGTGGCAAGATGACATTAGTCAAGCATATCAGAGAGTCAAAAATTACAAAGAAGTGAGTTTCAATATTATGAACATCTTTTCTTTCGGAATTTACGGTCATCATCCAAGATGGTGGTTTTCCAATATTAAACAGTTTTTCAAAAATATCAAATATGCGTGGCAAAGAGCAACGCGTGGATTCGCCGATCCCGACTGGTGGGAATTTGATTCCTATCTCTCTCAAACAATTTCCGGTTGCCTAAAAGAGTTCGATAAAAAAAGAAGCGGCTTTCCTTCCGAACTTTATTTTCAACTTGGCGAAGAGGCGGGAGATAAAAAATGGTCTGAAATTCTCACAAAAATAGCAGAAAATATGGAGCAGTATGAGAAAATCCAAACCGATTGCCCGCCAGATGGCGTATCAATTGAGAACGTTGGCGACTGGTATGCTCAAAATCAAAAAGAAGCAGACAGGTTGTGGAACGATGCGTTTGACCTTTTGAAGAAGTGGCACGGAAATATGTGGGACTAATTTCAAAATATTTTTTCAAAACCCCTTGACAAAAAAGGGGTTTTGTGTTATACTGTTATCAGAAATAAAAACAATAACAAAGGAGAAACTATTATGAAAAACTTTATTACGAGACGTTCTGTTAAAACCGCGTTCATTGCCGCTGTGGGATTCGTATGCGGTATGGTCATCGACTCCGCGATTTTTGCTATCAATCCGATTGTCTGCGGTGTTGTCGAGGCCGCGCTCGTGTCTGCCGTTTATTACGCAATTTCAGTAAAGGACGGTAGAAGAATGTGATGGAGAATCAACTTGTAAAAGGAACTGGTTATTGGTTCGTCGAAAATCTTGTCGACAACAACGTTGCGGTTTATTTCGGGCGACTTTCCAACGTAATCAACAAGCTCGATGTTTTGGTGAGAACAAGTCAGGATTTTCTGAAAACATATATGTTCTCGGTCGAAGATTCCGACGGAAAGACGAAGACCGTTCCTGTGTATTCCAAATCGCAGATTTATGAGTCACACGACGAAATTTTGAACTATTGTCGTGTGAATAAAATTACCATTTTATATTCCGTATCTGCGCTCAAACAACTCGTAGAAGCTCGCCAATTAATCTCCGTTGTGTGAAAATAAAATGGGAAAGAGTAGCGTAGACAAAAATGCACCCCTCGTTTGTCCAATCTGCGGCAAATCGTTTATTCAGACAGAAGAGCACAAATACCGCGTTAGAGATGGACTTACTTGTTCGTGGAAATGTTTTTTAGAAAGAGTAAGGGAGGTTAGCGAGAAAAGTGGAAGACACACTGGTCAAAATTAAACTTTCAAAAATATCAGATCTTTATGATTTTGCGAAGGCCGTTCAATCGATTCAAAACAAGGTAGTTGCGCGGCAGGGACTTTATCAGGTGGACGCCGGCAGCATTCTCGGACTTTGTTGTTTGGACTTGGTCCGCGATTTTATTGTATCTGTCCCGGAAGAGTCCGCACATCTTTTGAAAAGATGGGTGGTACGCAAATGATGATTGTTTTATTTGTTTTTCTTATTATTATCTTTGTGTTATTTATGCTGTTCGTATATTCTCTTATGTTTGTATCCGGCAGGGAATCTCGTAGAGAAGAGCTGCTCGGAAAAGGCGTAGAAGAAGACGACAGAGATAAATAAAAATTTTCACCAAAGGAGACAACGAATGTCAGAAGAATCAATTGTTATTGTACCGAAAGATGCTGAAAATCTCAAACTTCCAGATCCGACGCTGCGTCGGGAGTATTTCGACATCGACAATCGCGTAATTTATTTGGAGGGAGAAATCGGCGGAGACGACGATCCGCTCGATCGCAACTCTCTTGGGATTGCCAAAACAATCATCGAGTATAACAGAGACGACCGTGGAATCCCGAACGAAAAGAGAAAACCGATTAAAATTTTCATCAATTCCATCGGTGGAGATGCGCTCGGCACGCTTATTCTCGTAAATGTTATTGCGCTCTCAAAGACCCCTGTTTACACAATCAATCTCTGTCAGGCCTCTAGCGCGGCCGGATATGTTCTCGCCAGCGGACACAAGCGGTTTGCTCTTCCGGGGACGAGCGTTCTTATTCATTCCGGGTCGGTTTATTATGGTGGGGACAGAGAAAAGGTCGACACTGCAAGAAAACATCTCGACAAACTCACAAAGGGATTGAACGATATGTTGTTCGAAAGAACAAACATCGATCAGAAAACATTTAAAGCAAGGGCGCCGAAAGAGTGGTATCTCGATGCCGAAGAATGCGTCAAGTATGGCGTCGTCGATAAAATCGTCGAAAGTATAGACGAGATTCTTTAAAATTTATTTGTGCAATCTGCACAAAAT
>ERZ1026854.2550-NODE-2550-length-10251-cov-5.746175_pt1 | contig 10251 bp, 6 predicted proteins | sample MGYA00380157_ERZ1026854 | MGnify/ENA primary metagenome ERZ1026854 (study PRJEB33269, sample SAMEA4719793) | human gut metagenome | biome: human-associated habitat; feature: organic feature; material: feces | place: Cameroon | collected 2013-10 ...
GTGGGTATGCAGCAGCGTACCGAGATCCTGAAGATGCTCTACCGCGACAACGAGATCCTCATCTTCGACGAGCCCACCGCCGTGCTGACGCCCCAGGAGATCGACGAACTGATGGCCATTATGAAGAACCTGACGGCGGAGGGGAAATCCATCCTCTTCATCTCCCACAAGCTCAACGAGATCATGGCGGTGGCGGACCGGGTGACGGTTCTGCGTAAGGGCCGCTATGTGGGTACCGTGAACACCTGCGACACCAACAAGCAGGAGCTGTCCAACATGATGGTGGGCCGCCCGGTGCAGCTGGAGGTCGTAAAGGAGCCGGCCAAGCCCACGGATGTGGTGCTGAAGGTCCGGGATCTGTGTGTGCCCTCTCATACCCACAAGCGCAACGCCGTGGACCATGTCAGCTTTGATGCACGCGCCGGCGAGATACTCTGTATCGCCGGTATCGACGGCAACGGACAGACGGAGTTCATTCACGCGCTCACCGGCCTGGATAAGAGTAATGGCGGCACGGTGACGCTGTGCGGCAAGGATATCTCCCACGCCAGCATCCGTCGCCGTGGAGAGTGTATGAGCCACATCCCCGAGGATCGGCACAAGCACGGCCTGGTGCTGGATTTTACGCTGGAGCAGAACCTGGTGCTGCAGCGGTATAAGGAGCCGGAATTCGAAAAGGGCGGCTTTATCAAAAAGGACGCGGTGCGTGCCTACGCCGAGAGGCTGATCGAGGAATACGATATCCGCAGCGGACAGGGCCCCGTGACCACCGCCCGCAGTATGTCCGGCGGCAACCAGCAGAAGGCGATCATCGCCCGCGAGATGGACCGCAACAAGCCGCTGATCGTGGCGGTCCAGCCTACCCGCGGCCTGGACGTGGGCGCGATCGAAAACGTACACAAGGAGCTGGTGAAGCAGCGTGATGCCGGCAAGGCAGTGCTGCTGGTATCCCTGGAGCTGGACGAGGTCATGAGCCTTTCCGACCGCATCCTGGTCATGTACGAGGGTGAGATCGTGGGTGAGTTCGACCCGAAGCAGATCACCGTGCAGGAGTTGGGCCTCTATATGGCCGGCGCCAAGCGGGCGGACAAGAAAGAGGGTGAGACGGCGTGAAGCAAAAACTGACAGATCTGTATGCCAAGAATGGCACCAAGAAGGTCCTAGCCTCTCTGCTGTCCATCCTGGCCGGCCTGCTGCTGGGCAGCATCGTGGTCATTATTGTGGGTCTGGCGGAGCAGAAGATCACCACCGCCGGTATGTGGGAGGGCGTCCGGCTGATTTTTGCCGGCATCCTCAGCACAGGCCGCGACGCTGCGGGCGCGCTGACCTGGGGCTTTAACGCCCAGAATGTGGGCAATATGCTCTTCCGCGCCATGCCGCTGATCATGACCGGCCTTTCCGTGGCGGTGGCCTTCAAGACGGGCCTGTTCAATATCGGCGCACCCGGCCAGTATCTGATGGGTACGCTTGTCTCGCTGTCCGTCGCGCTGGGCATCCCCTCCGAGTCCGTGCCCGTGGGCATCATCTGGCTGCTGGCCTTCCTGGGCGGTATGCTGGCTGGCGCCCTGTGGGGCGCGATCCCCGGATTGCTGAAGGCGCTGCTGAATATCAACGAGGTGCTGGCCTGCATCATGACCAACTGGATCGCAGCCAATCTTGTCACCTGGATGTTTGATATCAGCAGCTTCAAGAACGTAACAGAAGGCACGAAGTCCGGTTACATCTACAAGACCACCTTCAACGGTGTGGCCACACCCAAGCTGGGACTGGATCAGCTGTTTCCCGGCTCCCAGGTCAATGCCGGTATTCTGGTGGCCATCATTCTGGCCATCGTGGTGTACATCATCATGGAGAAGACGGTGTTCGGCTATGAGCTGAAGGCCTGCGGCGCCAACCGCCATGCGGCCCGCTACGCCGGTATCCCCGATAAGCGCAATATCGTGCTGTCCATGGCCATTGCCGGCGCGCTGGCCGGCGCCGGCGCCGCGCTGTACTGGCTCAGCGGCAACACCGAGTTCTACTGGAACACCTATCAGGCCCTGCCCGGCGTGGGCTTTAATGGAATCCCCGTGGCACTGCTGGCGGTGAACAACCCCATCGCGGTCATTTTCACCGGCATCTTCATGGCTATGCTGGATATCGTCGGCCTGCAGCTGACCAACCTGACTGCCTACAACGAGTACATCACCGACGTGATCATCTCCGTCATCGTGTATCTGTCCGCCTTCTCTCTGCTCATCCAGATGATGCTGACCGGACGGAAAAAGAAGCTCGTCGTGGAGGCCAACAAGACCACCACGGCGGATATACCGGCAGAGGCGGAGACACAGCCACTGGATGTGCCGCCGGAGGACATACCGGACATACCGGTGGAGGAAGCACCGCAGGTACCTGAGCAGCCGGAGGAAGGAGGGGAGCAGGCATGACATTTCTGATCCAACAGACCATGATCTACGCCGTTCCCCTGATGATCGTGGCGCTGGCCGGTGTGTTTGCCGAGCGCAGCGGTATCATCAACCTGGCGTTGGAAGGTATTATGATCCTGGGTGCGTTTATCGGCGTGCTGTTCGTGAACATCATGCAGACCAACCACGTCTACGACGCGGCCAAGGCTGCCGGCGACTGGGTGGCTTTGCAGGGCTTTGAGCTGCTGGCTATGCTGGTGGCGGCCATATTCGGCGCCATTTTCTCCCTGCTGCTGAGCTTTGCCTCCGTAAATCTGCGGGCGGACCAGACCATCGGCGGTACGGCGCTGAACCTGATGGCCCCGGCGCTGGTGCTGTTCCTCATCCGTATCATCGCCAACCAGAACACCCTGCAAATGGCCACCGGCGATGCGGCCAGTTGGTTCATGATCAAGAAGACCACTCTGGGCTACGCAAAAACGGACGACCTTGGCTTCCTGGGCAATACCTTCCTGCACAAGGTGTATCTGGCGACCTATATCTGCATCATCATTTTCGTGGTGCTGTCGATCCTGCTGTACAAGACCCGGTTTGGCCTGCGGCTGCGCTCCTGCGGTGAAAATCCCCAGGCGGCGGACTCCGTGGGTATCAACGTGTACAAGATGCGCTATGCCGGTACGACCATCTCCGGCGCGCTGGCCGGCATGGGCGGCTTTGTCTACGCCCTGACCACGGCCAACTGCACGGCCAACGGCGATGTGGCGGGCTTCGGCTTCCTGGCGCTGGCCGTTATGATCTTCGGTAACTGGAAGCCGCTGAACATCGCCGGGGCGTCGCTGCTGTTCGGCCTGTTCAAGTGTATCGCCGCGGCGTACTCCAGCCTGGATATCAACGGCGACGGCGTGTATTGGCTGGCGGAGATCGGCATCAGCTCCCACGTGTACCGTATGCTGCCGTACCTGATCACGCTGGTGGTGCTGGCCTTCACATCCAAGAAATCCCGCGCACCCAAGGCGGAGGGTATCCCCTATGACAAGGGCCAGCGGTAAGAAAAGCATAAAAAAAGAAGCACCCGTACGGGTGCTTCTTTTTGCGCTGTTTTACATGGATTTTACAAAAGATGGCCTGCGAACTTGACATTTATACCGTACAATGTAGATGGACAATAAGGTGACATCTGAGAAAATGTAAAGTTGAGGGAAAGAAAATGGATATTTTTCATGCGCTGACCATGCTGGGCGGGCTGTGCCTGTTTCTGTTCGGCATGAATTTCATGGGCCAGGCGCTGGAGCGCCGGGCCGGCGGCAAGCTGCGGACGCTGCTGGATAAAATGACCGGCAGCGTGGGTGCCGGTTTCCTGACCGGACTGGGCATCACCGCCATCATTCAGAGCTCATCGGCCACCACCGTCATGGTGGTGGGCTTCGTGAACTCCGGGCTGATGACCCTGCGGCAGGCTATCAATGTTATCATGGGCGCCAACGTGGGCACCACGGTGACGGCCTGGCTGCTGAGCCTGGCGGGGATCGACGGCGGCAGCGTGTGGCTGCAGCTGCTGAAGCCCACCGCCTTTACGCCGGTGCTGGCGCTGATCGGCATCATTTTCTATATGTTCTGCAAGGACAGCCGGAAAAAGGAGACTGGCTCCATTCTGCTTGGCTTTGCCACGCTGATGTTCGGCATGGACACCATGAGCGCCGCGGTGGCGGGGCTGAAGGACGTGCCGGGGTTTGCAGAGCTGTTTTTGGCCTTTACAAACCCGCTGCTGGGCGTGCTGGTGGGCGCGGTGCTGACGGCGATCATCCAGTCCTCCTCCGCCTCGGTGGGTATTTTGCAGGCGCTGGCCTCTACCGGCCAGGTCAGCTACGCCGCCGCGGTGCCCATTATCATGGGCCAGAACATCGGTACCTGCGTCACGGCGCTGATCTCCTGCGTCGGCACCAACAAAAACGCCAAGCGGGCGGCCGTGGTGCATCTGATGTTCAATGTGATCGGCGTGGCGGTGCTGCTGACGGTGTTCTGCATCGTCAAGGCCATCTTTGCCCCGGTACTGCTGAACAAGGCGGCGTCTATGGCGGGTATCGCTGTGGCCCACTCGGTGTTCAATATCCTGTGTACGGCCATACTGCTGCCCTGCGGCGACCTGCTGGAGAAGCTGGCTATCCGCCTGGTGCCGGATAAGGCCCACGCGGCCGATAAAACGGTGGAGCTGGACCAGCGCCTGCTGACCACACCGGCCGTGGCGCTGGAGCGCTGCCGGGTCGTCACCTGCGAGATGGCGGAGGTTGCCGTGCGGGCGCTGCAAAACGCCCTGCGGAGCTTTGACCACTACACCGAAGCGCTGGCCTCCGCCATCCGGGAGGATGAGAGCCGCTGCGACCACTACGAGGACGTGCTGGGCACCTATCTGGTAAAGCTCAGCGCCCAGAAGCTGGGTGAGCAGGAGAGCGAGGAGTCCGCGGAGCTGCTGAAGGCCATCGGCGATTTTGAGCGTATCTCCGACCATGCGGTGAACGTGCTGGAGTCGGCGGAGGAGCTGCGGGAGAAGGGGCTGGCCTTCAGCGACGAGGCGAAGCGGGAGCTGAGCGTGCTGTCCGCCGCGGTCAACGATATCCTCATGCGGGCGCTGGACGCCTTCCGGCAGCAGGATATGACCGCCGCCCGGCAGGTGGAGCCGCTGGAGCAGGTCATCGACGATCTGAAGGAGCAGCTGCGTACCCGACATATCCTGCGGATGCAGCAAGGCCAGTGCAGCATCGAGGCAGGCTTTGTCTGGTCCGACCTGCTGACGGATCTGGAGCGCACCTCGGACCACTGCTCCAATATCGCCGGGTGCGTGATCGACGCAGCCCACCACGACCTGAATATGCACGCCACGCTGGATGCGGCGCGGCGCCGGGACCCGGACTTCCGGGAGCAGTACCAACGCTGCGCGGCGAAATATCAGGTGTAAACAAAAGAAGTCCCTCCCGCTGGGAGGGACTTCTTCTTATGCGCTTACAGCCCGCGGGAGGCGCGCTCCCGCGCCTCGGCCTCCGCCCGCTGGCGGCAGACCTCCACCCAGTCGGGCAGCTTGTCCAGCTCGGCGGCAAAGGCGGCCAGCTGGCCGGGGATGTCGATCTTCTGGGGACAGACAGCGGCGCAGGCGCCGCAGCCCAGACAGGCGTGAGGCCACTTGTTCGCGGGCACCGCGTCCAGCTGCATCTTGATGGTGCTGCCGCTGCCGGTGCGGAGCTGGTTGTACTTGTGCAGCAGATCCGGGATATCCAACTGCTGGGGACAGCCGTCACAGCAGTAGCGGCAGGCAGTGCAGGGGATGGAATTCTTCATCTTATCCGCCGCGGCAAAGAGGATCGCCTCCTCAGCGGGGGAGAGGGGGTCGAGGTGCTCGAAGGTGGCCACGTTATCCGCCATCTGCGCCATGTCGGACATGCCGGAGAGGACCATGTGGACGTTATCCAGTCCCTGGAGCCAGCGGAAGCCGAAGGAGGCGATGCTGGCGTTGGGGCGAAGGGCGTGGAGCTGCTGTTCACTGTCGGCATCCAGGGCGGCCAGCTTGCCGCCGCGGACCGGCTCCATGACCCAGACGGGGATATGGTGCTTTTCCAGCAGCTCGTATTTCTCCCTGGCCCGCTGGATGGTCCAGTCCAGATAGTTCAGCTGGATCTGACAGAACTCCATCTCCTTGCCATAGCGCTCCAGAAAAGCGGTGAGGCAGGGAAGGTCCGCATGGGTGGAGAAGCCCAGGTGCTTGATACGGCCCAGACGCTTCTGTTCCACAAAGTAGTCGATGATGCCCCACTTGGGGTCGGTGTAGATATCCACATCGTTTTCATAGACGTTGTGCAGCAGGTAGAAATCGAAGTAGTCCACCTGACACTTCTCCAGCTGCTGGGCAAAGGTGTCCGCCGGGTCCGGGTCGCAGGTGAGCGTATGGCCGGGGTATTTGGTGGCCAGGTAAAAGCTGTCCCGGGGATGCTTTTTCAGGCAGCGGCCCACCACCGTCTCGGACAGATTTTGCATATAGGCCCAGGCGGTGTCGAAATAATTGACGCCGTGGGCCAGCGCATAGTCCACCATCGCCTGGGTGGTGTCCTCGTCGATGGCGCCGTCCACCGTGGTGGGCAGACGCATGGTGCCGAAGCCCAGCAGGGACAGGTGCAGGTCCTGAAAATCACGATAGATCATGGCATTGCCCTCCTTTTTGTGGTGCTATTTTACCGTGAAAAATGGCGGAGCGCAAGAGTGGAATTGGCCGTGCAGTACGCCTGCGCCGCCGCTGCACCCGGGAGAGGGCCTGCGGCATGATGGAGACGGTCCTGGGCGACAGGCTGCATCAGCTGAAGTGCGGGCTGGAGATGACCTTCTGAAAAACAGACCACCCCCGGCTCCTCGCCGGGGGTGGTTTTGCTTGCTCAGGGCAGCAGTGTTTTCTCCAGGAAGTCGTAAACGGCCTCGGCGGTCTGGTGGACGGAGTCCAGCAGGACGTATTCGTCGCTGCTGTGATAGTTCTCGCCGTCGGCGCCGAAGATGATGGCCGGCGCACCCAGCCGTGTGCCCAGGTAGTTGAAGTCGCCGATGCTGGCGAAGTAGGAGATGGTGGGTTCCTTGCCGGTGACCTTGCGGATGGACTCCAGCAGGGAGACGGTCATGGGTTCGTCCTGGGGGACGGTGTAGGGCATGAAGCCCCGGGAGCCCTTAGACGGCGCCTCGCGGAAGCAGATCTCATACCGCCCGGTGATACCGGCGCGCTGCACGGCCTTTTCGATCTCGCGGACGATGGTGTCCGGGCTCTCGCCCACCACGATGTGCCAGAACAGGCGGAGCACGGCGAAGTCCGGCACGCTGCACGCGCCGCCGTCGGCATTGATGCCCACCACGCAGCAGGTGCCCTTGCCCAGGTGCGGGTCCTCAACATAGTCCACCTGCTCCAGTGCCTGCGCCACCTTGGCGGCGTCCAGCAGAGCGCTGTGGCCCTTTTCCGGGTTGGCTGCGTGGGCGGACTTTCCGTAGAAGCGGATCTCCAGACCATAGCCGCCCCGGGCACCCAGACAGACATCGGGGAAGGGCTTGCCGTCAAAGCCGGCGCTTGGCTCGGTGATGATGGAGAAGTCCACGTCAGAGAGATAGCCGTCCTCAATGAGGGCATTGGTGCCCAGGCCGTAGGGGCCCTCCTCGTCAGAGACCAGCGCCAGCTTGATCTTCCCGGCGAAGGTCTTGTGGGCGGCGGCGAAGCGGGCAGCCGTGACCATCAGCGCGGCGCAGCCGGATTTCATGTCCAGCGCTCCCACACCATAGAGCCTGTCGCCGTCCAACTCGCCGTAGGGATCGCGGGTCCAACCGCCACACAGCTGCACGGTGTCCAGATGGCCGTTCAGGCAGATGACCGGTCCGGGTCTGCCGCCGTCGATAACGGCGATGACATTTTTTCCATGGAAATCTGTGACCTTGGCATCGTGGTATTCGTGCAGCTGGGCGGGCAGTCCCTGCCGGCACAGCCAGTCCCTGGCGAAGGCCATGATCTCGTCCTCATGGAAATATTCGCTTTTGATGGCCGTGAGCTGCTGCAAAAGTGCTGTGACCTCAGCTTTTTCTATCATCTGTATGATCGCTCCTCTCTGCTGCGGGGTCGGAAATATGCGCTTTCTCTGTACAGTATAGCGGGCAGGCGTTTAACGCCTGTTGGTCCGGGCGTTTTTCGCTTATTGCTCCACGCGCCACAGTGCGCCGAAGTACCACGCCCCCATGCCGTCGGACACCACGCCGGTCACGTCGCCGCGCAGGGCGTAGGCCTGCTCCTTCTCATACAGCGGTATCACGTTGGCCGTGTCCAGCAGCAGCCACTCCGCATCCTTCAAATAGGCGTCCCGCGCCTCGGCGGAGGTGCTGGCCGCCGCCACCCGCATCAGAATGTTATAGGCGTTCATGTAGATCAGCGCGTAGTTCCGCGTGTCGCCGCTGCGCCACAGGTCCAGATAGGCTGATGCATCGTTGTACAGCGCGTCCAGCTCCGTCAGGGCCAGGGTGAACGCGCCGCTGCTGAGCAGCTGCTGATACGTCTCCGCATCCTCACCCTGCAGGGTCACGCTCAGTCCCAGTTTTTCCTGCCACACCTTCTGCAGCCGCTGGGCCAGCGCCGTCTGCGCCGGCGTATTCCGGTACAGCAGCGTCACCGTCCCCAGGCTTATCAGCGCCTCCGGCCGCCGCAGGCCCGCCTGCGTCATCAGCTCCAGCGCCTGACTGCACCGGTCCGTGTAGGTATCCGCCTCGCAGTCGATCACCGCGCCGTTGACCGCCCGGAACTCCTCGCCCCCGGCGGTGCGTATGCCGTGAGGCACCAGCCCCTCCGCGGCGGCATAGTCCGCGCCCAGAGCGCCGGCCGCCGCATCCCGGTCGATGACCAGACTCATGGCCTGCCGCAGCTCCGTCCGGTCCATGTTGGTGGCCATCTGGTTGATGAGCAGCACGCCCACGGTGCTGCTGCCGCCGTAGGTGCCGTCCTCTCCTGCCGCGCCGATGACCGCGTCCGCGGTGCCCGCGTCCTTGGCGGCCTCCGCCGCGCTCTTGAACCGGATCTCGATCCGGTCCGCGCGCACCTGCCGCGCGTTATAGTGGTCCTCCTGCTTCACCAGCGTGGCGAAGAGACTGTCGCTCCAATCACCGGTGCGGCGGTACGGCCCGTTGCCCACGAACCACGTCCGGCTGGCGCTCCAGCCCTCGCCGCCTTCCACAGCCTTCTGCTGCACCGGCATGGTGGCCGCCGCTGTGCACACCGCGTCCACAAAGTACGGGCACATCGTGCTCAGCGTCACCACGAAGGTGTGCTCGTCCTCGGCGTATACGCCCAGCGCCTCCGGGTCGCCCGCATGGGCGTCCTCATAGCCCGCCACCATGGACAGGATCTCCGCCTCCTGGCTGTCCGTCTCCGGCGATACCAGCCGCCGCCAGGCGTACACGAAATCCTCTGCCGTCACGTCGCTGCCGTCGGACCACTTGCCGTCGCGCCGCAGGTGGAACGTGTACGTCTGCGTGCCGTCCTCGTTGTCTGTGCAGTCGTAGGCGTGGGCCGCTGCGGGCACCGCGCCCTCCGCCGTCCAGCGGTACAGGTTATCGAACAGGTGCAGCACCAGGGTGCGCTCCGCCGGTGTGGCGGCATAGGCCGGGTCCACTGTGGATACGCTGCCGGTCATCACCACCGACGCGGTGTTCTCGCCGCTGCGGCCGCTGCCGCAGCCGGCCAGCAGCGCCGTCGTCATACACAGGCACAGCAGCATGGCCGCGCCCCGTTTCCATCGTTTCATAGGACTTCCTCCGGGAATAGACTTTTCCCCATTATATATGCTTTTGCGCCAAAAGTAAAGCCGCCCTCCGGGCGGCCTCACTTTGTTTACAATTACTCCGCGATCAGCAGCTGGGCGATCTGCACGGCGTTGGTGGCCGCGCCCTTGCGTACCTGGTCGCCGCAGCACCAGATGTTCAGCCCGTTGTCGCTGGTCAGGTCGTCGCGGATACGTCCCACGAACACCAGATCCTGGTCGCTGGTCTCCAGCGGCATGGGATAGCGCTTGTTGGCCAGGTCGTCCACCAGCTTGCAGCCGGGAGCGGCGGCGATCAGCTCCCGGGCGCGCTCCACGCTGATCTTCTCCTTGGTCCGCACCACGATGGACACGCTGTGGCTCCGCACCACGGGAACGCGGACGCAGGTGCAGCTGACCTTCAGCTCCGGCAGGTGCATGATCTTCCGGCCCTCGTTCTGCATTTTCATCTCCTCGGAGGTATAGCCCTCAAAGGCCTCGCCGCCGATCTGGGGGATGACGTTGTAGGCGATCTGGTACTGGAACACCTT
>ERZ1026854.2551-NODE-2551-length-10251-cov-5.197627_pt1 | contig 10251 bp, 7 predicted proteins | sample MGYA00380157_ERZ1026854 | MGnify/ENA primary metagenome ERZ1026854 (study PRJEB33269, sample SAMEA4719793) | human gut metagenome | biome: human-associated habitat; feature: organic feature; material: feces | place: Cameroon | collected 2013-10 ...
TAAGAGACAGTCGCTTCGCGCTCGTGTTTTTTCTTAAACATTAATTATCATTAATTGAATATTAAATTTTTCCGCGCGAAGCGCGTATTGATGATAATTAATGGGTCATTAATGATAATTAATGTTTAAAAAAAGCGCGAAGCGCAAAAAAAGCTTATTCGCATGGTTAGCGGCCATTTAAGCTTGTAACTATCTGATATGTTTTTTTATTTACATGCGAAAGTTCAATTAAATCTTAAGAAACTTTCGCTCCTTAGCTCTCGCTCTTGGCTTCTTCTTTCTTTTGGCTTTCCACCTTTGCCCTGTAAGCCTCCAGCTTCTCCTGCATCTTCAGGTGTCGTTGCAGGTCCTCGGTGTGCTTGTCGGTGACCTTCACCTTTATGCGGTCGAAGCCCTCGCCGTAGACGCCGATGACAGCGCTCTGGCTCACGAAGGCGTTGGGGTCGATGATCTTTATCATACGGAAGATGCCGGCACTCTCGTTCTTGCGTGCCAGGATGCAGAGCACCTTCACCTCGTTGCCTGTGTACCAGCCGTGGCCGTCGAGAATGGTCACGCCGTGGTCGAGCTTTGTGCCTATGGCATAGGCAATCTCGTCATATTTGCGCGAGAAGATGAGAAACTGCACCGACTCGCGTCGGGCGTTCATCACATAGTCGAGCACAAAGTTCTCGATCATCATGGCGCAGAGACCTGTCACCATGATGCGCAGACCCATCTCATAGCCATATTTCTCGCCGAACACGGGGAACGACGAGCCGATGATGAGGATGTCGACAAAGATGAGCACGGTGCCGAGCGACAGGTTGTGATATTTGTTCACGATGGCAGCCACGATGTCGGTGCCTCCCGTCGAGCCGTTGTGCAGGAACACGATGGCGAGCGAGGTGCCTGTGAGGCAGCAGCCTATGACGAGCGACATGAACGTGTTGTTCTCGCCGAGCACGCGAATGAGCTGACCGTCGCTTGAGGTCATGACGTTTTGCGCGACATAGAGGAAGAAGGACAGCATGAAGATGGCGTAGATGGTCTTGATCATGAATTTCAGACCCAATATCTTCAACGCCGCTATGAGGAGCGCAAAGTTGATGACAAAGTAGGTTAGCGAGATAGGCAGCCCCGAAGCATAGAACACGATGGCGGCGATACCGGTCACGCCTCCCGTCACAATCTGGTAGGGCAGCATGAACACTGTCCATCCGAAGGTGTAAAGCAGGAGTCCGAGGGTTATGAAAAAGTAATCGTTAACCTCGTTCCACACAGCTTTGTTTTTTAACAGTTGCATAGTTTTCGTTTTATGTGGTTTGGCGTGTCCGTTCGCAGGCACGCCAAACCGTGATTTCTACTTAACCACCACGTTCACGATCTTCTTCGGCACGACGATCACCTTGATGACCTGCTTGCCGTCGAGATATTTCTGGCTCTGCTCGTCGGCGAGCACGGCAGCCTGTATGTCGTCGTTCTTGGCGTCGGCGGGGAACTTCTTCTGGAAGCGTGCCTTGCCGTTGAACGACACGGTGAGCTGCATCTCGCTCTCTACGAGGAAGGCGGGGTTAAACTCGGGCCACTGTGCGTCGCAGACCGTGGTGTCGTGGCCCATGGCGTGCCACAGCTCCTCGGCAACGTGGGGAGCGAAGGGCGCAATGAGCACAACGAGCGGCTCAAGCACAGCCTTTGAGTGGCACTTCTGCTGTTGCAGTTCGCTCACGGCAATCATGAATGCCGAGATCGAGGTGTTGTAAGAGAACTTCTCGATGTCGTCGGTCACCTTCTTGATGAGCTTGTGCAGACTCTTCATGCTGTCCTTTGACGGCTCGTCTTCGTTGACGAGCATGCTGTCGGAGCGGTTGTCGTAATAGAGACCCCAGAACTTCTTCAGGAAGCGGTGGCAGCCGTCGATGCCGTTGGTGTCCCACGGCTTGCTCTGCTCCACGGGACCGAGGAACATCTCATACAGGCGCAGGGTGTCGGCGCCGTAACGCTCCACGATCATGTCGGGGTTCACGACGTTGAACATTGACTTCGACATCTTCTCCACGGCAGCGTCGCAGATATACTTGCCGTCTTCAAGGATAAACTCGGCGTTCTCATACTCGGGACGCCATTTCTTGAACGCCTCGATGTCGAGCACGTCGGCCGACACGATGTTCACGTCGACGTGGATGGGTGTGGTGTCATACTGGTCCTTGAGGCCGAGGCTCACGAACACGGGTGCCTTGGAGTGGTCGTCGTTGTTTATGCGGAACACGAAGTTGCTTCGTCCCTGGATCATGCCCTGGTTGACGAGTTTCTGGAACGGCTCCTCCTTGCAGCTCACGCCGAGGTCGAAGAGCACCTTGTTCCAGAAGCGCGAATAGATAAGGTGGCCTGTGGCGTGCTCGCAGCCACCGACATAGAGGTCTACGTTCTGCCAGTATTCGTCGGCAGCTTTCGACACCAGCGCCGTGTCGTCGTTGGGGTCCATGTAGCGCAGATAGTAGGCCGATGAGCCGGCGAAGCCCGGCATGGTGTTCAGCTCCAGCGGGAACACGGTCTTGTTGTCGACCAGTGCCTTGTCAACGACCTGGCGCTTCTCCACGTCCCATGCCCACATCTTGGCGCGTCCCAATGGCGGCTCGCCGGTCTCGGTGGGCTTGTAGGTCTCGATCTCGGGCAGCTCCAGCGGCAGACACTCCTCGGGGAGCATCTGTGGCATGCCGTCCTTATAATAGACGGGGAACGGCTCGCCCCAGTAGCGCTGGCGCGAGAAGATGGCGTCGCGCAGACGGTAGTTGACCTTCACGCGGCCGAGGCCCTTCTCCGTAACAAACTTCTTCGTTGCAGCGATGGCCTCTTTCACGGTCAGACCGTTGAGAGAGAAGCCGTCGAGCGTCTGCTTGCCCTCAGCGGGCGAGTTCATGACGATGCCGTCCTTGGCATCGAAGCTCTCCTCGCTCACGTCGGCACCCTCGATGAGGGGTATGATGGGGAGGTTGAAATGGCGCGCGAAGGTATAGTCGCGCGAGTCGTGGGCAGGCACGGCCATAATGGCTCCTGTGCCGTAACCGGCGAGCACATACTCAGAGATCCACACCGGTATGCTGTCGCCCGTGAAGGGGTTCACGGCGTAAGAGCCTGAGAACACGCCTGTGACCGTGTGGTTGGCCATGCGGTCGAGCTCTGTGCGCTTCTTCACATAAGCCAGATACTCGTCAACAGCCGCCTTCTGCTCGGGTGTGGTGAGCTGCTCCACGAGTTCGCTCTCGGGTGCGAGAACCATGAAGGTCACACCGAAGATGGTGTCGGCACGGGTGGTGAAGATGGTGAACTTGATGTCGCTGTCTTTCACCGCAAACTGCATCTCTGTTCCTTCAGAGCGTCCGATCCAGTTTTTCTGTGTCTCCTTTATAGAGTCGCTCCAGTCGATGGTGTCAAGACCGTCGAGCAGGCGCTGCGAGTAGGCGCTTGTGCGGAGGCACCACTGGCGCATCTTCTTCTGCACCACGGGGTAGCCGCCACGCTCGCTCACGCCGTTCACCACCTCGTCGTTGGCCAGCACGGTGCCCAGGCCGGCGCACCAGTTGACCATCGTCTCGCCAAGGTAGGCTATGCGATAGTTCATGAGCGTTTGCTCCTTCTCCACCTCGCTCATGTCACGCCACTGGTCAGCCGTAAACTCGAGCGGTTCGCTCTGAGCCACGTCCAGACCCTCGGTGCCCTTCTGCTCGAAGTGAGCGATGAGCTTCTCTATGGGCTGCGCCTTCTGGCAAGAGTTGCAGAAGAACGACTTGAACATCTTTTCAAAGGCCCACTGTGTCCAATGATAATATTTAGGGTCGCAGGTGCGCACCTCGCGGCTCCAGTCGAACGAGAATCCTATCTTGTCGAGCTGCTCGCGGTAGCGGTTGATGTTGGCCACGGTCGTTACCTCAGGGTGCTGTCCTGTCTGTATGGCATACTGCTCAGCGGGCAGACCGTAGGCATCGTAGCCCATGGGGTTTAGAACGTTGAATCCGTTCAGGCGCTTGAAACGCGCGTATATGTCGCTGGCGATGTAGCCGAGCGGGTGTCCCACATGAAGTCCGGCTCCCGAAGGGTAGGGGAACATGTTGAGCACATAAAATTTCTGCTTGTTGGGGTCCTCGGTCACCTTGTAGGTGTTATCCTTTACCCACTGTTGGTGCCATTTCTTCTCGATTTCTCTGAAATTGTATTCCATAGTTGTATGTCGTTGTTTTTTTTTGCTAATTATTATGAGGTGCAGCCTATCTTTCTAAACGTGCAGCCTATCTTATGCAAAGGTAGCGCAAACCGAACGCATAACATCAAGCTTGCTTGAATGTTTTGCTGAGGTGCAGCCTATCTTATGCAAAGGTAGTGATTTTTTGCATAGGTAGAAAATAGAAGATGTGAAAAAAGCTCCAGTTACATGTTGCTCATGTCGCTTCCGTCGGCCTCGTTGCTGTCAGAGCTTCCGTCGCTTTGTCCATCGTCTGCAGAGCCGTCCTGCTGGTCGTAGCTGCTGCCACCGTCGCCAATGCTGCTTCCGTCGTCAGAGCTTCCGTCGTCAGAGCTGCTGTCGTCGCTGTTGCTGTCGTTGTCGCTCGGGTTGTTGAGAGGAGAATGGAAGATGTCGGAGGCATCGCCGCCCTTCTCCAATGCGCGTTGAATGTCATCGGCATCGAAGGTGAAGACATGTCCGAGTATTCCGAACGACACGCGGTGCGTCTTGCCCTTGAACGTTATGCTGCCCACGGAGCACACGCCGTAGTTGTCGACCTCGATGAGGTTGTCCACAACCACGCCCACGATCTTTTGCGATATGATGTTGCCGATGATGCCCCATGCGTCGCCTTGGTTGTCGGTCGACTCCTTGATGAAGCGGTTCATCTCCTTCGTTATGGCCTCGCGGTGGGCTTGCTCAGTGGGACAGGTTGCCACCAGGCCAACGACCATTGCGGCAAGAACGAGGATGAGTCCAATGCACCCATTGCGCAACGTGTGGCTCTTGTGCTCCTCACGTTCCTCATGGCCGTTGCCATGATTCATGGCCTCGTCTTCTTGTGCGTCGGCATAGAGCTGCTCGGCGTTGGAGCGGCCTTGCGCTGCTTGCTGAGCGTAAGAGCTGCCTGCGCCAGCCTGTTGAGAAGAGGTTCCTCCTTGTGCAGCCGAAGCTCCTTGCGTAGCTGAGGTTCCTTGCTCTGCTGCATAAGGTGCCGTGGCCGCTCCCGTTGCTCCCGCTGAGGGAGCCGGCGGCGGTGTGGTATGTGCGTTGTTGGCAGCGTCTGCATGGAACAGCGACACCAGCTCGGCCACCTTCCATGCCGGTGTCCAGTCGGTCATGCCCTCTCTCCAAACCAACGTTGCCGATGTAATGTTGCGGCTGCGCAGCTCATCGAGGGTGTATGGGCCTTGCTGCTGGTTGTTTATAAGAATGAAGTAAGTCATCTTTTCTTCTTTTCTTTTTTGTCCTTTTGTCCTATTGCCTTCTTGACCAATGGGTTTTGCTTGCTCCGAAGACCAACCTTTTATCATTGGTTCTTTTTCTAACGGTTTCCATTTAACGGTTTCCATTTAACGGTTCCCATCAAGCGGTTTCCATTTAACGGTTCTCCTCAAGCGGTTCCCATTGTTAGGGTTAGCTTGTTTGAAAAGCCCTTCCTGTCCATCGGTCTTAAGCCTGCATGTCATGCAGCTTCTTGTAGTAGCCGTCGATCTTGAGCAGCTCGTCGTGTGTGCCACGTTCCACGATCTGTCCTTCGTGGAGCACGCATATCTCGTCAGCATTCTTGATCGTTGACAGACGGTGGGCAATGGCCACGGTGGTGCGTGTCTTCATGAGCCGTTCGAGCGCATCCTGCACCAGACGTTCGCTCTCGGTGTCGAGCGCCGAGGTGGCCTCGTCGAGGATGAGGATGGGCGGGTTCTTGAGGATGGCACGCGCAATGCTCACACGCTGGCGCTGTCCGCCCGATAGACGTCCGCCGCGGTCGCCGATGTTGGTGTCGTAGCCGTGCTCGCTCTGCATAATAAACTCGTGGGCGTTGGCAATGCGTGCCGCCTGCTCCACCTGCTCCTGTGTGGCGTGGTCCACGCCAAAGGTTATGTTTCCGATGAACGAGTCGTTAAACAGGATGGCCTCCTGGTTCACGTTGCCTATGAGCTGCCGGAGGTCGTGTATGCCGAGGTCTTTGACGTTTATGCCGTCGATGAGCACCTCGCCCTGCTGTACGTCATAATAGCGCGGAATGAGGTCGACGAGTGTCGACTTGCCGCTGCCGCTCTGTCCCACCAGCGCAATGGTCTTGCCCTTGGGAATGACGAGGTTGATGTCGCGCAGCACCCACTGCTCGCCGTAGCGGAACGACACATGGCGCAGCTCTATCTGGTGCTCGAAGGCGCTGATATGCTTGGGGTTGGCAGGCTCCTTTATGGTGTTCTCTGCCTTCAGGATCTTGTCGACACGCTCCATCGATGCGAGGCCCTTGGGTATGTTGTAGCTTGCCTTGGAGAAATCTTTGAGGGGGTTGATGATCGAGTAGAGCATCACGAGATAATAGATGAACGTCGGTCCCGACAGGATCTGCTGGTCGAGCACCAGTATGCCGCCCACCCACAGCACAATGATGATGAGCACCGTGCCCAAGAACTCGCTCATGGGGTGCGCCATCTGCTGGCGTATGTTCACGCGCTGCACCGATGAGCGGTAGTGGTTGTTGATGTTGCTGAAGCGTTTGTTCATCTTGTCCTCGGCGCAGAACGCCTTTATTATGCGCAGTCCGCCGAGCGTCTCCTCCACCTGCGACATGGTGTCGCTCCACAGGCTCTGTGCCTCTATCGACTTGCGCTTGAGCTTTCTGCCCACGAAGCCCATGAACCATCCGAAGACGGGCACGAAGACGAGGGTGAAGAGCGTCAGCTGCCACGAGATGAAGAGCAGGGCGGTGAAATAGGAGATGATGAGAATGGGGTTCTTGAAGAGCATGTCGAGCGACGACATGATGCTGCTCTCTATCTCGCCCACGTCGCCCGTCATGCGTGCAATGATGTCGCCCTTGCGCTCCTCAGAGAAGAACCCGAGGGGCAGCGACGTGATCTTTGCGTAGAGCTGGTTGCGAATGTCGCGCACCACGCCCGTGCGTATGGGTATAATGGTTGCTGACGAGAGGAAGTAGGCACCCGTCTTGAGGAACGTGGTAAAGGCGAGGAACAGGCCTATGAGCAGCAGCGTTGTCGTTGCTCCCACGTTGCCTATGAGCTGCGTCACATAATAGTCGGCGTTGTTGGCCATCACCTCCTTTATGTTGTCGAGCGTCCACGGCATGAGGTGTGTTGCCGTTCCCGTTCCCTCTGTGCGGAACAGGATCTGCAAGATGGGTATGAGGGCGGCGAAGGAGAAGATGTTGAGCACGGCCGACAGGATGTTGAACAGCACCGTCAGCACGAGATACTTCTTGTAGGGCGGTATGAAGCGCCTCAGGATAAGGAGGAATTCTTTCATTCTGTTCAATTAACGTTAGATCCGTGTTCAAGCAGATATTCGGGAGCTATATCGGCACCATTTGACCAGAATACAGTTCCATCCAATCCAAATTGCTCAAATTTAGACTTGTCTCTCAGTTCTTCAAAAGCAGGAAACGACAGAAGGGGTGTAAGGTCGACCATTCTTGTCTCTCCATTGTTAAACGTGCAAAGCAACGTGTAGTCGCCCATATATGTGACGTCTGTTACATTCAAAATCATAATAGACTCCTTTCTTTATCTGTTAATCTTGTTTATCTTTTCTCCACGTTGAGCTTTATCCCATATTTCCATTATTTCAGCCTCATGGGCATCAATAAAATCGTTTACGGTCTTTATTGTTTTAACCTTGGCTTTTCCTTCAACAATGCGGTCTTTTATTGTGATGGTGAAAAAACCGTCGCCGCTTTTAACGTGTAGATGTGGAGGATTGTGATCAAAGGCATAGATGTATAACATGATGCCTTGTATAATAAAAATAGACCCCATGGCGTTTCTGTTTATTCAGCACATTCTCCAATCAGCGTAGCCGATGTGGCGTCGACAATCTTCACCATGACGCGGTCGCCGATGTGGTGGCCTTGCTTGTCGAACACCACGGCCTTGTTCTGTTCCGTGCGTCCCATGAGCTGCTCGCGTGAGCGCTTGCTGAAGCCCTCGACGAGCACCTCGAAGGTCTTGCCTATGTCCTTGCGGTTTTGCTGTGCAGAGATTTCTGTCTGCAGGCGTATGAGCTCGTTAAGGCGCTCTATCTTAACCTCTTCGGGCACGTTGTCGGGCAGGTGCTTGGCGGCGAAGGTGCCGGGGCGCTCCGAATATTTGAACATGAAAGCCGAGTCGAACATACACTCCTTGACGAGCGACAGCGTGAGGGCGTGGTCCTCGGGTGTCTCGTCGTGGTAGCCCACAAACAGGTCGGTAGACAGTCCGCAGCCGGGTATGATGCGGCGTATGGCCTCCACGCGCTCCAGATACTGCTCGCGTGTGTACTTGCGGTTCATGAGCTTCAGGATCTTGCTCGATCCGCTCTGTGCGGGGAAGTGGATGTGCTTGCAGAGGTTAGGCTCGTCGGCGACGGCGTGCAAGATGTCGTCGGTCATGTCCTCGGGGTTTGATGTGGTGAAGCGCACACGCATGTCGGGCACGCTCTGTGCCACCTTGCGCAGCAGTTCGGCAAACGACACGCCGCCCTCCATGCGCTTGCCGGCAGGTGTGAGGCCATAGCTGTTGACGTTTTGTCCGAGCAGCGTGACCTCCTTGAAGCCACGGTCGTGCAGGTCGCGCACCTCGCGCAGTATGCTCTCCACGTCGCGTGAGCGCTCGCGTCCACGGGTGTAGGGCACGATGCAGTAATGGCAGAAATTGTTGCAGCCACGCATAATGCTCACGAAGCCGCTCACCTTGCCGTGTCCGATGCGTTGCGGCACGATGTCACGGTAGGTCTCGGTGGTAGACAGCTCAATGTTCATGGCGTTGTTGCCGTTCTCACACTGTGCCACCATGTCGGGGAGGTTGAGGTAAGAGTCGGGACCGCACACCAGGTTGGCATGATGGTTGTCGATGAGGTCCTGGCGCACGCGCTCTGCCATGCAGCCCAAGACGCCCAAGATGATGTCGCGGCCCTTCTTCTGCTCTGCGTGCAGAGCCTCCAGGCGGCTGTATATCTTGTTCTCCGCGTTTTCGCGAATGGAGCATGTGTTGAGGAAGATGGCGTCGGCCTGTGCCTCGTCTTCGCACAGCTCGTAACCGGCCATCTGCATGATAGAGGCCACCACCTCCGAGTCGGCCACGTTCATCTGGCAGCCGTATGTCTCAATGAAAAGTTTCTTCATAAAAAATGCGTGTTGTGTATATAATGTGCAAAGTTACAGCAAATCTTTGGCATAAAAGCATCTACGGCTTCGTTTTTTTGGCAATATGCATCGCATCTTTTTAAAATAATGCGTAACTTTGCACATTATTATAACAAAACGTAAAGAAAACAACAAAAAACGACAATACGCAATTATGAACATCGAACAAGAAATAAGCCTCGCGGCACAGAAAGCCGTGAAGGAGCTTTACGGACAGGATGTGCCTGAGAAGATGGTGCAGCTGCAGAAGACCAAGCGCGAGTTTGAGGGTAGCCTCACGCTCGTAGTGTTCCCATTCCTCAAGATATCGCACAAGAAGCCTGAGGACACTGCCCTGGAGATCGGACAGTGGCTCGAGCAAAACTGTAAGGCGGTGGAGAAATTCAACGTTGTGAAGGGCTTCCTCAACATCACCGTGGCCAAGGCAGCATGGCTCTCGCTGCTCAACAGCATAAACGCTGACCCCACCTTCGGTGAGAAGCATGCCGACGACAAGTCGCCGCTCGTCATGATTGAGTATTCGTCGCCCAACACCAACAAGCCTCTCCACCTCGGACATGTGCGCAACAACCTGCTCGGCTGGTCGCTCGCACAGATTATGGAGGCCAACGGCAACCGCGTGGTGAAGACCAACATCGTGAACGACAGAGGCATACACATCTGCAAGTCGATGCTCGCATGGCTCAAGTGGGGCAACGGCGAGACACCCGAGACAAGCGGCAAGAAGGGCGACCACCTCATTGGCGACTACTATGTGGCGTTCGACAAACACTACCGCGAGGAGGTGAAGGAGCTGAAGGCCAAGTATGTGGCTGAAGGCATGGCTGAAGAGGCTGCCGAGGAGAAGGCCAAGGCTGAGAGTCCGCTCATCAAGGAGGCTCACGAGATGCTCGTGAAA
>ERZ1026854.2554-NODE-2554-length-10242-cov-5.674389_pt1 | contig 10242 bp, 9 predicted proteins | sample MGYA00380157_ERZ1026854 | MGnify/ENA primary metagenome ERZ1026854 (study PRJEB33269, sample SAMEA4719793) | human gut metagenome | biome: human-associated habitat; feature: organic feature; material: feces | place: Cameroon | collected 2013-10 ...
TGGTGAAGAATCTGGAGGATGTTGCCAACATCACGGTGAAGACGGTGGATGGAACGCCAGTCAAGGTGGGCGACGTGGCAAAGGTTCAGTTGGGGCATGCCACCCGTTTCGGAGCCGTTACCCGCAATGGTGAAGGCGAGGTGGTGGCAGGTATCGCCATCATGCTCAAGGGCGAGAACTTCCAGGAGGTAATCAAAAACGTGAAGGAGCGAATCAGCCAGATTCAGAAATCACTGCCCGAAGGTGTGGTCATCGAACCGTTTATCGACCGTACCAACCTGGTGGATAGAGTAGAGGGCACCATCGCCCGCAACCTCATCGAAGGTGGACTCATCGTTATCTTCGTGCTTGTCATCTTTCTGGGCAACTGGCGTGCAGGACTGGTGGTGGCGAGTGTCATCCCGCTCAGTATGCTCTTTGCCTTCGGCATGATGAAGACCTTCGGCATCGACGGCAACCTGATGTCGTTGGGAGCCATCGACTTCGGTATGATTGTCGATTCCGCCGTCATCATCGTCGAGGCGGTGGTTACACATATTAATACAGGTCATTTCTCGCAGCCCGAGGTGCGTGCTGCCTATCTTGCCCAATGCCAGAAGGAAGGAAATGCGGTTCCTTTCGCCCTGACCCAGAAGCAGATGGACGAGGAGGTTCACTTCTCGGCTTCCCGCATCCGCCAGAGCGCAGCCTTCGGCGAAATCATCATCATGATTGTATACATTCCGCTGATGACCCTGGTGGGCATCGAGGGAAAGATGTTCCGTCCGATGGCGCTCACCGTGTTCTTCGCCATCCTCGGTGCCTTCATCCTGTCGCTCACCTATGTGCCGATGGCAAGTTCGCTCCTCTTGAGCCGCAAGGTGCACAACAGAAAGACTTTCTCTGATAAGATGATAGAGAAGTTGCAGGGCTGGTATCGTCCTATCCTCGATTGGGTGCTTGCCCGCAACAGGGATGTCATCACGGGAGCCGTGGCTTTGTTCTGCGTCAGCGTGGTGGGCTTCAAGTATCTGGGAGGTGAGTTTATCCCGAGTCTGGAAGAAGGCGATTTCGCTGTGGAAATGAGTATGTCGCAGGGAACGTCGCTCTCGCAGATGGTGGAGAGCTGCAGCAAGGCTGAAAAACTGCTCAAGAAGGAATATCCTGAAATCAAGCAGGTGGTGAGCCGCATCGGAAGCGCCGAGATTCCTACCGACCCGATGCCTGTGGAACGTGCCGACATCATGATAGCCCTGAAGCCGAAGGCAGAATGGACCTCTGCCAAGACGACTCCCGAACTGATGGAGAAGATGGAGCAAACCCTCAGCGCCATTCCTGGTCTGGAGGCAGAGATTTCCCAGCCTATCCAGATGCGCAACAACGAGTTACTTACGGGTATCAAGCAGGATGTGGCTATCAAGATTTTCGGTGACGACCTCGATGTGCTTACCCAGCAGGCAGGAAAGGTCAAGAAGATGATAGAAGGCGTGCCGGGCGTGAGTGGCATCTTTGTAGAAGAAGTTGCCGGCTTGCCTCAAATCCAGGTAAGATACAACCACGAGAAGATGGCGGCTTACGGCATCAGCGTGGATGATATCAGCAGTGTTCTGGAGACTACCTTTGCCGGTGCCGTGGCTGGTTCCGTCTACGAGGGCGACAAGAAGTTTGACATCGTGCTCCGCATGGATCCATCGCAGCGCAATGTAGAGCAGCTTGAACTGTTGAGTATTCCGCTGAAGGATGGCACGAATATTCCGCTTTCGCAAGTAGCGGATATCGATTATTCGCCAGCTCCGGCACAGGTGTCGCATGAGAATGGTGCCCGGCGCATCTACGTGGGCTTCAATGTGAAGGGGCGCGATGTGCAAAGCACGGTGGAGGATATCCAGGAGATTCTCGACGAAAAGCTGAAACTCCCTGAAGGCTACTATTATAATTATGGTGGTGAGTTTGAGAATCTGCAGAGTGCCAGCCGCCGACTGATGGTGGTGATTCCGATAGCGCTGGTCATCATCCTGCTGCTGCTCTATGCCACGGTGAAGAATGTACGTGAGTCGCTCTTCGTGTTCTCGGCCATTCCTCTGGCTGCGATAGGTGGTGTCTGGGCTTTGTGGCTCCGCGGTATGCCTTTCAGTATTTCGGCAGGTGTGGGCTTCATCGCCCTCTTCGGTGTGGCGGTGCTCAATGGCATCGTGCTCATCGGTCAGATGAACCAGATGCAGAAGGAACAGCTCCAGTTGCCGTTAGTAGCGGGAACCAGTGCGGGTGAGATGATTCATCGTCGCATCATCGATAGCTGTATGCTCCGTCTGCGTCCTGTCCTGATGACGGCTTTGGTGGCTTCCATGGGATTCCTCCCGATGGCGCTCTCGCAGGGCGATGGTGCCGAGGTGCAGCGCCCACTTGCCACGGTGGTGATTGGCGGACTCATCACGAGTACCCTGCTCACTCTGCTGGTGCTCCCTGCCATCTACAAGACATTTACCAAGCGTTAGAATTTTCAGATACTGAACTTGTTTGAATATCAAGCATTAGAATTGAATAATATGAAGAAGTTTTTTAAGAAGAATCATATATGGCTTGCATCCTGGATGCTGCTGATGCCTTTGGCGGCGGATGCTCATCTTTCTGTAAAGAAGGAAGAAGCACATCTTTCTGCCTCGGATGCATCACGCTTTGATGCAAGTATTCCGGGTCAGAAGATGACCTTGCAGCAGTGTTTCGAACTGGCTGATAAGCAGAACATCGCCTTGCAGACCGGCAGAAAAGCCATAGAAAAGGCTCAGGTGATGCAGGCAACGGCATGGAATCTGGACAAGACGGAAATCGCCTTCTCGCAGAACCCGGCATCCAGCGGCGATACTGACAACGGACTCACCTTCTCGCAGAGCATCGAGTTTCCTACGGTCTATACAGCCCGTCGCAATCAGTTGAAGGCAGAGACCCAGGCAGAGAAAAGCCGGTTGAACGTCACCTCCCAGCAGCTCAGACTCGAAATAGCTAGTGCCTACTATGCGATGCTCTACCAGACCCATCGCCTTCAGATTCTGCAGCAGCAGGATTCCGTCATCCAGCGCTATTGCGATGTAGCCGGGAAGAGATACAAGGCGGGCGAGGCGAGACAGCTGGAGTTCCTCTCTGCCGATCGCATGAGAAACGACAACCGCCTGGAGATGACGAAGGTGAAGAACGAGGCAGAGAATCTGCAGACAGCCCTGATGGCGCTGCTCAACACCACTACGCCTGTGGTGCCTGCCGCCGACAACCTTGTCATCTCGCAGCGTTCGCCCATGAATGCAGCCTTCAACTATCAGCAGACTGCCGATGCGCAATATCAGAAAGACCTCATCTCGGCGCTCGACCAAGAGGTGAAGTGTGCCAAGACGGGCTATGCGCCATCGCTCTCTCTGGCTTTGCGCTCGCAGCTTCTCATCGATAGCTGGGATCCCTATCACATCAATCGCCAGCGCTTCACCGAAGGCAATTTCTTCGGTTTCGAAGTAACTGTGGGGGTTCCGCTCTTCTATGGCGCAACCAAGGCGAAGGTGAAGGCTGCGCAGAAAGACCGCGAGGTGGCTCTGTTGGCGATGCAGCAGGAGCAGCGCGAAAAGGAGCGGGATTACAAACAGGGATATAACCGCCTGCAGAATGCCATCAAGCGAATGGAATATTACAGCGGCGAGAATATGGAGAAGGCGAAGGACATAGAACGTCTCAGCACCCTGGAGTATGAGAATGGTGAAATCAGTTATGTGGAATACGCCAGCGCCTTGCAGGAGGCGATAGATATGCGGTTGAAGCAGGCTGAGGTGGTCAACGAATATAATGAGGCTGTTCTTGCCTTAATGGCACTCAATAATAGCCTGTAAAAATAGTCAATTAAGGAATAAATAGCATGCATCGGTGCTTTTTTTGGTGTTTTTTCCAAAAAATGTACCGATGCTTTCGTTTTTTTTTGTATCTTTGCAAAAAATATAGCTATAATTATGGGATTATTCGGATTATTCAGCAACAAAAAGAAAGAAACTCTCGATAAAGGACTTGAAAAAACCAAGGAGAGTGTGTTTAGCAAATTAGCTCGTGCGGTGGCTGGTAAGTCAACCGTAGATGACGATGTGCTCGACGACCTCGAAGAGGTGCTCATCACATCGGATGTGGGCGTAGAGACTACGGTGAAGATTATTCATCGCATCGAGGAGCGCGTGGCTCGCGACAAGTATGTTTCTACCTCCGAACTCGACAGAATCTTAAGAGAGGAAATCGCCAGTCTCCTGGAAGAGAACCATAGCGATGACAATGAGAATTGGGACTTGCCTTCCGACCACAAGCCATACGTTATCCTGGTGGTGGGTGTAAATGGAGTGGGCAAGACTACTACCATCGGTAAGCTCGCCTACCAGTTTAAGAAGGCAGGCAAGAAGGTTTACCTCGGTGCTGCCGATACCTTCCGTGCCGCAGCCGTGGAGCAGATTTCCATCTGGGGCGACCGCGTGGGTGTACCGGTGGTGAAGCAGCAGATGGGTTCCGACCCTGCAAGCGTGGCTTTCGACACCCTGCAGAGTGCCAAGGCAAATGGTGCCGACGTGGTGCTCATCGATACTGCAGGAAGATTGCATAACAAGGTGAACCTGATGAACGAGCTGAAGAAGATTAAGGAGGTGATGAAGAAGGTGATGCCTGAGGCACCAGACGAGGTGATGCTCGTATTGGATGGCAGTACGGGTCAGAACGCCTTCGAGCAGGCCAAGCAGTTTGCTGCCGTTACCAATATCACTTCTCTTGCCATCACCAAGCTCGACGGCACAGCCAAGGGCGGCGTGGTCATCGGAATCTCCGACCAGCTCAAGGTGCCGGTGAAATACATCGGATTGGGTGAGGGAATGGAAGACATGCAGCTCTTCAACAAGAAGGAATTCGTGGATTCCCTGTTCAAGAAATCAAAGTAGATTTCGGATGCAATTTATGTGAAAAGAAACGGGAATCAGATTAGTATATATAATAAGGTATAGGTGAATGAAAAAGAACCAGATAGATATCATAACTTTGGGCTGTTCCAAAAACCTGGTCGACAGCGAGCTGTTGATGAAGCAGTTTGAGGCGAACGGCTACCATTGTGTACACGATTCAAAGCGCCCTCAGGGCGAGATAGCCGTCATCAACACATGCGGCTTCATCGAGGATGCCAAGCAGGAAAGCATCGACACCATCCTCGAATTTATCCAGGCTAAGGAAGAGGGACGCCTGAACAAACTCTATGTGATGGGCTGCCTCTCGCAGCGTTATCAGAAGGAATTGGAGGCTGAGATGCCTGAGGTGGATAAGTTCTACGGCAAGTTCAACTACAAGGAACTGCTCAAGGAGCTGGGTAAGGCCGAAGTGCCTGCCTGCAACGAGCGCCGCCATCTTACCACTCCTCACCACTATGCATACATCAAGATTTCTGAGGGCTGCGACCGCCGCTGCGCCTATTGCGCCATTCCGCTCATCACGGGCAAGCACGTTTCCCGTCCTAAGGAAGATATCCTCAACGAGGTGCGCGAACTGGTAGCCGACGGCGTGAAGGAGTTCCAAATCATCGCTCAGGAACTTACCTACTACGGCATGGATATCGATGGCAAGCATCATATCACTGAACTCATCAGCGAGATGGCCGACATCCCTGGCGTTAAGTGGATTCGTCTGCATTACGCTTATCCAAACCAGTTCCCGCTCGATCTGCTCGATGTGATGCGCGAGAAGCCAAACGTATGCAAGTATCTCGACATCGCCCTACAGCACATCAGCGACCACATGCTCACTCGCATGCATCGCCACGTAACCAAGCAGGAGACGCTCGACCTGCTCACCATCATCCGCAACCGCGTGCCGGGCATCCATATCCGCACCACGCTGATGGTAGGTTTCCCAGGCGAGACTGAGGAGGATTTCCACGAGTTGCTCGACTTCGTGCGTGAACAGCGTTTCGAGCGTATGGGTGCCTTTGCCTATTCAGAAGAGGAGGGAACCTACAGTGCCAAGAACTACGAGGATGATGTTCCTGCCGATGTGAAGCAGCGCCGTCTTGACGAACTGATGATTCTGCAGCAGGACATCAGTGCCGAGATTGAGGCAGGCAAGGTGGGACTCACGATGCCGGTGGTTATCGACCGCAAGGAAGGAGATTACTATATCGGCAGAACTGAGTTCTGTTCGCCAGAGGTTGACCCAGAGGTGCTTATCAAGGCAGACCAGCGCTTGCGTGTAGGCAGTTTCTACAAGGTAAAGATGACCAGCAGCGAGGAGTTCGACCTGTATGGCGAAGTAGTGAGATAGAATTATAATTAAAGAATCAGAAGATGAACAATAAGGACTATATAGCAGAACTGGCTCAGCAGACGGGTTATTCGCAAGACGACACCCAGAAGATGGTGCGCAAGGTGATAGACGCCATGATTGCTGAATTTGAGGAAGGGGAAATGGTCTCCATCCCCAACTTTGGTACGTTCGAGGTGAAGAAGCGCCTAGAGCGCGTGGTGGTGAATCCTACCACCAGGAAGCGACAGCTGGTTCCGCCTAAACTGGTGCTCGGCTTTCGTCCTGTTGCTGCCGTCAAGGAGAAGCTGAAGAATGGAGGAGAAGCTTATGAGTAAGAACAGTTTGACAGTCTTGGCACAGAAGCTGGCTGAGAAAACGGGTATCAGTCAGCAGGATGCCGAGTTGTTCATCAGAAAGATGTTTGATGTAGTCAATGAAGGGCTCCAGGCTGACAAGCAGGTAAAGATGAAATGGCTTGGAACCTTCAAGGTTACTTCGGTGAAGGATCGGGAGAGCGTGGATGTCAACACTGGCGAACGTATCGTCATTGAGGGAAGAGATAAAATCTCCTTTACCCCGGATACGATTCTCAAGGAAATCATCAACAAGCCGTTTGCCCAGTTTGAGACGGTGGTGGTGAACGACGGGGTAGAGTTTGATGAAATAGACAGGAAGTTTGAGGCAGAAGAACAGCTGGCTGAGAATCAGCAGATGGATGAGGCTGAGGAGATTCCAGAACCATTGGATGGTTCTGAAACATCAGAGGAAACTTCTGAAGCAACTGGTATTTCTGAAATCTCTGATACTTCTGATACTTCAGAAATCTCTGACACTTCTGAAACTTCAGATGTGATTGATTTCCTGGATGAATCAGAAGCTCCATCCGTGAGCGATAAGGTCGTTGTAATAGGCGAATCTGAACCTCAATATAATGCTTCTCCTGAAATCATAACAGAAACTATCGTAGAAAAGTCGGTTAAGGAAATGAAGGATGAGGATGAGGCTGAGCCAACACTTGAGCCAACACCTGAGCCAACCCTTGATCCAACACCTGAGCCTGAGCAAATATCAGCTCCAGATTCAGAACCTGTAGTTGAATCAGCTTGTGCATCCGATTCAGAAACATCCGAAGACTCAGAGCCTTACGATACTTTTGAATCTACCAAAAAGGGTGTAGTGATTCCTCGTTATCTGGTAATAGTTGCCTGCTTCATCATCGTAGCCTTGATTGGCGGCATCGGTTGGTTTGCCTTTAATTATGGTAAGATGGCAGCGCAGCGCGACCATTTCGCATTGCAACTGGACAACCTCCATCAGGGCAACAAGGCAGCTAAACCAACTCCGGCTCCTCTTTCGCAGGAAGAAATCATGAGAAAGAAGGCGATAGAAGATAGCATCAGAATGGCGCAGGCTAGCGAAGCCGTGAAAATGGCTGAGGCTGATGGCAAGCAGGCTGATAAGAAGGATTCTCTTCTTGCCGCTAAGCAGCAGAAAGATGCTGAGGCTAAGAAGCAGGCTGAATTGAATAAGCGGGCTGATGCCAAGAAGTTGGCAGAGGCAAAGAAAGCTGCCGAGGCAAAGAAAGCTGCAGAGGCAAAGAAAGCTGCTGAGGCTAAGAAGCTGCAAGCCGAAAAAGCTGCCGCCCATGCATCTGCCAAATACGATCAGGATGCTCGTGTCCGCACGGGTGCCTATCGTATTGTGGGTGTAGCTGAGGTGGTTACAGCCCGAGAAGGTCAGACCATAGAAGCCATCAGTAAGCGTTATTTCGGTCCGGGCATGGAGTGTTACGTTGAGGCTCTCAATGGTTCCGGCAAACTGAAAGCCGGCCAGAAAGTCAAGATTCCGAAACTGGAATTGAAAAAGAAGTCAAGAACGCCATAAAGACGAGTTTATAATATATCCCCCAGCCCCGCTTGAAAAAGCAGGCTGGGGGATATTCTTTTCCTGATTTCAGTAGACACTTTTTTACTTTATAAACTAGAAAGGTAGACACTATCAATTTCATAAAACTGAAATAGTAGACACTCTGTTTTTTGCTAGTTTAGCTAGTGAACTGGATGAATCTAATGCTCCAAATACTACGTTGTCGGCTATACTGATGATGTATCTGTTTCGAGCCAAAGCGCTTGATTTCGAGTTACGGGTAAGATAGGAGAGGGAGAGAATGAGGGCTTCGTTGCTATCGATGGCAGATTGAATTTCGGCAGGCAGTTCCTTATACATTCTTCTGGCCAGCACGATGATAACGGGGATGTGGCGCTTCAGGAGAAGTTGCAGCACATCCTTTTCCAGTTTTGTCTGGAATCCGCTGATGATGCAGGAATCTTTAGGTACACTTGTAGCCCAGTCGAAACTTTTAAGGATGTCTCGACTTGTAGTCTTGCTGGAACAGAGAAACGCTGTCTTTGGACGTTTCAGCAAGTCTAGGTTTCCTATATGGGATAGTATCTCTGGCATATAAAGATTTTATATCTATAACGATGCAAAAATACGAATAATTCTCTGAAAATCAAAGAAAACAATAACCTTTTTGCAGATTTGTCTGGAAATATTTGGTATTTTGAAAACTTCTGTGTATTTTTGCACAAAATAAATATTTAAAACAGATAGTTATGGAACCAAAATTAGGAGATATGATGAAGGAAAATCCTTCTTTAACAGGTTTGACCGATTGGATTGAGGGCCAGGTTATTGATGTAGAGCACAATCCTTTTATGGGATTGGTTATTTCCATCAAGGATAATTTGGGCAGAATATTCTTTGGACAGTCTAAATATTTTAAGATAGCATAATGTTTGCATTATTGATGTAACAAATAAATAAGATAAGAAAGGAGTAAATTATGAAGGAAAAGAAATTAAAAGTATTCGCTCTTCCTATTGAGGAGTTTGAAAAGAAATATCCTGTTAGCTATTCGATAGTAGTACCAGGAATTCCTGAGGGACATGTGGCAAAGGTAGTTTCTGTACGCCCTTGCTAGACTTTTATAATCGCTGTAGATATGCAAAAGATTAGTAAGAAGCATCCATGTAGAGTAAATACAATCCAAACAGATTGCGTTATTACTCCTTTTTTTGAAAGAAAGAAGGGGGTATTGGTATCAGGATGTGAGGTAGAATCTACTGTTTGGGATACTGGAGCTACCAATACGATTATTTCGTCAGCCGTAATTGATGCTTTGGGATTAAAACCTGTTCGACAAACACAAATCGAGGGTGTCGGAGGATGCATGGACTCATCTGTTTACAAAATAAACATTTATGTAGATGGATGTTTGGAATTCACAGGTATTGAAGCATTGTCTGGTGACATCGGGGATTATGATGTTATCATAGGTATGGACATTATAACTTTAGGTGATTTTGTTATTACAAACAAAGATGATCAAACTTGGTTTGCTTTTCGTTATCCTTCTAGTGAGCATATCGAGTTTTAAAATGATACAACGAAGACTCCCTGTTGCAGATACTACTTGACAAGCATCAGCAACAGGGAATCTTTGTTTTTACTCCTCGTCCTTGTTCAGCTCCTCGCCCATACGATACTTAATGTCGTAGTTGATGATGAAGTCGAGCTCTTCTTCTGTAAAGCCGTAATGCTTCGCTAGGAGCTTATCGATTTCGTCGATGATGGGCTTGGAAAGCTTTGGGTAATACTCGTCATATATAACATTTCCTGTAGCTTTGTAATATGTTTCTTTCCTCTTTTTGTGAGATTGATAATCTGCCATTAACGACTTTAATATTGAATGATCTGTATTCTCTGTTATAATTGGCATATTTTCTATTTCTCTATTATTAAGATGTCGACAATCAGAGAATGCTATAAACCAAAAATAAAACAGAGAAGAATTAATCACCAAAATAGAGTTATTTAATGAAACAGATTCCTCAAAACAAATTTTCTTTATCTGGGTAGAGATAGTACAGCCTTTATCATTTCTGAAATAGGGTATGAAGTCTGTGC
>ERZ1026854.2555-NODE-2555-length-10240-cov-18.933039_pt1 | contig 10240 bp, 8 predicted proteins | sample MGYA00380157_ERZ1026854 | MGnify/ENA primary metagenome ERZ1026854 (study PRJEB33269, sample SAMEA4719793) | human gut metagenome | biome: human-associated habitat; feature: organic feature; material: feces | place: Cameroon | collected 2013-10 ...
TGGGATGACAACGGCGTATTCAACTTCGAAGGTGGATGCTACGCTAAGGTTATCAACCTGGACAAGGATTCCGAGCCCGACATCTACAACGCAATCAAGAGAGATGCTCTGCTTGAGAACGTAACCGTTGATGCTAACGGCAAGATTGATTTCAACGATAAGAGCGTTACCGAGAATACTCGTGTATCTTATCCTATCAACCATATTCAGAATATCGTACGTCCTATTTCTTCCGCACCCGCAGCTAAGAACGTAATCTTCCTGTCTGCTGATGCATTCGGCGTACTGCCTCCCGTATCTATTCTGACTCCGGAGCAGACCCAGTACTACTTCCTGTCCGGTTTCACAGCTAAGTTAGCTGGTACCGAGCGTGGTATTACCGAGCCTACCCCTACCTTCTCTGCTTGCTTCGGTCAGGCATTCCTGGAGCTGCATCCTACCAAGTATGCAGAAGAACTGGTTAAGAAGATGGAGAAGAACGGTGCTAAGGCATACCTTGTAAATACCGGATGGAACGGAACCGGCAAGCGTATCTCCATTAAGGATACTCGTGGTATCATCGATGCTATTCTGGATGGTGCGATCAAGACCGCTCCTACCAAGAAGATCCCTTACTTCGATTTCGAGGTTCCTACCGAGTTAACCGGTGTTGATACCGGAATTCTGGATCCCAGAGATACCTACGCTGATCCTTCCCAGTGGGAAGAGAAGGCAAAGGATCTGGCTCAGAGATTCATCAAGAACTTCGCTAAATACGAAGGAAATGATGCTGGTAAGGCTCTGGTTGCTGCTGGTCCTCAGCTGTAATCTTACTTTACAGACAAATGCAAATATGGAAGGCTGTCTCTTCGGAGACAGCCTTTTTTGCAGATAATAATATTGGTAAAAATTTCAGTTGTAAAATGGATCTCAACTCGCTATAATATACTTAACCTGAGATGTGCGATAACTCTTACCAGTTTTGAACCTACATTTACTTTAAACGGGATTCCTATATTGCCAAGTGGCTGTCAAGCCCTCACTCCGCAAGGAGGATTGGAAGGGAAGGCAAAAGGTTGGTTGCGGTTACCCACCTAGCATTGCTAGGAGTCAAAAGGTAAGAGGCGGCATTTTGGGGATAACAATACAAAAGAGAGAGCAGTCCTTTGGGACTGCTCTTTTAAAGTTATAAAACAGATTCTGAATAGGCGGGAAATCATTTGAAGAAAAACAGACGGCTTGAGAATTATTATAAACTTTCCAGAGAACAGAGAATACAGTGGAAGAAATACCTGTGTGTGTTAGGTACGGCATTTCTTCTTTTTTTACTTCTGATAAATTTGTTACATAGCTGTGGTCGGGAGGCGCCGGGGGCACCGGAGACAGAAGAGGCCCGGCCTCAGCATATTCCAGTAGTACGGGAATTGAAAAACGTCTGGATCACGGAGGCGGAAGATGGGCAGATCACTTTATTCTGTGACGGAGTAAGAGAGACCTATGATCTGGATACAGAGGCAAATGAGGCAGGCAGGCTGCCGGAACCGGATCAGATGCGGGAACAGCTGGCAGATGTGGAACTTACGGATGACCTCGTGAGTGCCGTTATCCTGAAAACAGAGAAGTTCACAGGCCGGGTGCTGTCGGCAGATGAAAGCGGTATAGAGATCGAGGGCAGGGGCCGGATCCCGCTGGCTGAGGATTACAAAGGGTATCGCCTGTACCGGGAGCTTACCATGTGTACCACTGAAGATCTGCGATTCGGCTATATGGATGCGGACTTTATTCGTGAAAATGACGAGATCTGCGGTATCCTGCTGGCCAGAGAAGATAACATGGACAAAATCCGGGTATTGATCAAAACTTCGGATTTTTCGGATGTTTTGCACCAGACGGTGACACTGACGGCGGAAAGTGATTTTCTACTACAGTACGGAACCGGTGAGGAAATGCAGGAAGAATTGTTTTCCAGGGGAGACGAGGTGACCATTGACACAGACAGCGATTATTTCGTGGGAGAACGGATCCGTATAGTACCGACAGTGCTGACCGGCCGGGTACGGCTGATCAATGTGAATCGAAGTCAGGGAACACCTTCTTACAGAGGGCATATAGAGCTGCTGCGGACCGCAGACGGAATTGCAGTGGTAAATGAGCTTCCGCTGGAAGAATATCTCTACAGTGTAGTGCCAAGTGAGATGCCGGCATCCTACCCGCTGGAAGCCCTGAAAGCACAGGCTATCTGTGCCAGAACCTATGCCTACGGACATATGCTGCGGGCGGGCTATCCCCGGTACGGCGCCCATGTGGACGACAGCACTTCCTATCAGGTCTACAATAATATCACAGAAGCTGACAGTGCTACCACGGCGGTGAAGGAGACCTACGGACAGATGATCCTGACAGATGAAGGAATGGTGGCGAACACTTATTATTACTCTACCTCCTGTGGCGTGGGAACTACGGCAAATGTATGGAAGACAGCGGAGGCGGAGGCACTTGATTATCTGAAGAGCAGCCGGCTGAATCCGGAGAGCCTGATGCAGACGGACGGTGGGGCAATCGCGGCAGACAGCAATGAGGTAAACGGAGATGCAGGTCCAGAGGATCTGAGGGAAGAAGAGGCTTTCCGGGATTTTATCACGGAGACACATGCGGAAGATTATGAAGCGCAGGAAGGCTGGTACCGCTGGACATATACGGTAAAAGAGATTGATGTGGATCGGATAGTGGAGACGCTGAAGAAACGTTATGAAGCCAACGGAAAGTTGATATTGACCCTGAAGGACGATGACTATGTCAGTCAAAATATAAAAGCTTTTTCAAAAGTAAACGATATCTCCGTTGTAAAACGGGGCCCCGGTGGTGTGGCAGACGAAATGGTCATTGTCACGGACAAAGGAACCTTTAAGGTGATCTCAGAATATAATATCAGAGCAGTACTTTGTGACGGGGTTACGAAGGTGGTAAGGCAGGATGGTAGTGAGGTGGCCATGCCGAATCTCCTTCCCAGTGCGTTTTTTGTGATTGAACCTAGCCATGATAAGAAAAATGTGGTAGGATATAACATTATCGGCGGTGGATTCGGCCATGGCGTGGGAATGAGCCAGAACGGTGCCAAAAATATGGCACTACAGGGGCTTGGCGCGGAACAGATCCTTAACTTTTTCTATGAAGGATGCGAGATATGCTCAGGACAATAATCAGCATCTGGCGTGATTTTTCCAGCCAGATGAAAAAACAGAATATCAGCGCTTATGCATCGAGTACAGCCTTTTTCCTGTTTTTGTCGGTGATTCCGATGCTGATGGTAGTCTGTGCGGTGATTCCTTATACCCCGGTGACGGAGCAGAATCTGGTCACGGCGCTGACGGATGTGACGCCGGATATTGCAGATGCCATGGTGGAGAGTCTGGTCGTTGATGTGTATGAGAGTTCTGTGGGAATTCTGCCGGTGGCTCTGATCGCTATGGTCTGGTCGGCGGCGAAGGGTGTCATGGCACTGATGCGGGGATTAAATGCGGTCAATGGTGTGGACGAGAAGCGTAATTACTTCGTGATCCGTTTTATTGCAAGCTTTTATACGTTGATCATGCTTGTAGTTTTGATTTTGTCACTGTTTTTCATGGTATTTGGTAATCAGCTGGTGGATATTGCATTACATAGGATTCCGCAGCTGCAGATGTTTGTGAGTTTCCTGATGAATTTCCGCTTTCTGTTCGTATGGGCGGTGCTGATTCTTTTGTTTGGCCTGATTTATACATATATCCCGGACACAAAGCTGAAATTCACGGAACAGGTTCCGGGAGCCTGCTTTGCTGCGGTAGTATGGAGTGTATTTTCCTGGGGATTTTCCATGTATGTGTCCTATGGAAATGGGTATAGTATTTACGGAAGTCTGACCATTATTGTGATCATTATGTTGTGGATGTATTTCTGCATGTATATCATTCTGATCGGTGCTTATCTGAACCGTTATTTCCGTCCGGTGAACCGGGTGCTGGTGAATCATGCCAGCAGTAAGAGCGAACTGGCAAGAGAGAACCGTAGACGCATCCGGGAGATCAAGAAGATCCAGCGCAGAAAAAAACATTATACGGAGATCGACAGGGATCCTAAGGGGCAGGATAAAATCTGACAGACAGGAATTGAACTGCGGACACAAATGTAGTACACTGATACGGAGAGGGCGAGGGATCTCCCCTGTTATGATTATAGTAAAAGAGTATCCGGAAGACGGATGCGGAAATGAGGATAAATATGGAAAAGAAAAACACCTGGGAGACCTATTCTTCCAAACAGTTAAAAGAGCTGGAGAAAATAAACGCACAGTATCGTGATTTCTTAGACAACGGTAAGACCGAGAGAGAGTGCATTGACACCATTGTCAATACTATTGAGAAGTCCGGTTACCGTGAACTGGAGAGCCTGATCAAAGAGGGCGCTGCTCTTAAAACCGGAGATAAGGTATACAGCGTATGGATGAACAAATCCATCGCCATGTTCCAGATCGGACGTAAGCCCATGACAGATGGCATGAACATCCTCGGAGCCCATATCGACAGCCCCAGACTGGATGTAAAGCAGAATCCCCTGTATGAGGATGGTGGATTCGCTTATCTGGACACCCATTATTACGGTGGTGTGAAGAAGTATCAGTGGGTGACCATTCCTCTGGCAATTCACGGAGTCATCGTGAAAAAGGACGGCACCTGTGTAGAGATCAATATCGGTGAGAACGAGGATGATCCTGTATTCTTCGTATCCGATCTGTTGATCCATCTGGCACAGGAACAGCTGGAGAAAAAGGCAGCAAAGGTCATCGAGGGTGAAGCTCTGGATATCATCGTAGGCAACAAGCCTCTGCTGATCGATAAGAAAGATAAGAAGAAGGACGAGAAAGAAGCCGGAAAAGAAGCGGTAAAGGCAGGTGTTCTGGATATTCTGAAAGAGGCCTACGATATTCATGAAGAGGATTTCGTTTCCGCAGAGCTGGAGATCGTTCCTGCAGGAAAAGCAAGAGAAGCAGGCTTTGACCGCAGCATGACACTGGCTTACGGTCAGGATGACAGGGTCTGTGCTTACACTTCCATGCAGGCGATGCTGGACAGTGATGTGACCGACCGTACTATGTGCTGTATTCTGGTGGACAAGGAAGAAATCGGTTCTGTCGGTGCTACCGGTATGCAGTCCCATTTCTTTGAAAACGCCGTAGCAGAGGTCATGAATCTGGCAGGCGAGTATAGTGAACTGAACGTGAGAAGATGTCTGGCACATAGCTGCATGCTGTCTTCCGATGTCAGCAGTGCTTTTGATCCTACCTATGCATCCAGCTTCGACAAGAAGAACGTGGCATATTTAGGCGGCGGTATGGTCATCAACAAATTCACCGGAGCCAGAGGCAAGTCCGGTTCTAACGATGCCAATGCGGAGTATCTGGCACATTTGCGCCATATCTTCGACAAAGCAGAGGTGAACTTCCAGACTGCAGAGCTTGGTAAGGTCGATTTGGGCGGCGGTGGAACCATCGCATATATTCTGGCACTGTATGGCATGAATGTCATCGACAGTGGTGTGGCAGTGTTGAACATGCATGCACCCTGGGAAGCTACCAGCAAGGCCGATGTATATGAGGCATATCGCGGATATAAAGCATTTGTGGAAGGAGCGAGCCTGTAATGGCAGAGACGACCGAACTGAAAAAATCAGACTTTTACTTTGATCTGCCCCAGGAATTGATCGCACAGGACCCGCTGGAGGATCGTTCTTCCTCCAGACTGCTGGTACTGGATAAAAATACCGGCGAGATCTCTCATCACATTTTCCGGGAGATCATCGACTACCTGCATCCCGGAGACTGTCTGGTGTTAAACAACACCAAGGTGATTCCGGCAAGACTTTTGGGAGAGCGGGAAGGTACCGGCGGACATGTGGAGGTCCTTCTATTAAAACGAAAAGAAGCGGATGTCTGGGAGACTCTGGTAAAGCCCGGCAAGAAATGCAAGCCCGGTCAGCGCCTGACCTTCGGGGATGGACTATTAAAGGCAGAAGTCCTGGAGACTGTGGAAGAAGGTAATCGTCTGATACGTTTTGAATATGAGGGTATTTTTGAAGAAGTGCTGGACAAGCTGGGAGAGATGCCCCTGCCTCCTTACATAACCCATAAGCTGAAGGATAAGAATCGTTATCAGACCGTTTATGCCAAATATGAAGGCTCCGCAGCAGCACCTACGGCGGGATTGCATTTTACGCAGGAATTGTTGCAGCAGATTGCGGACAAAGGCATTAAGATCGCTTATGTGACATTGCATGTGGGACTGGGAACTTTCCGGCCGGTGAAGGAAGAAAATGTGCTGGAGCATCATATGCATTCCGAGTATTATCAGGTGACGGAAGAAGCGGCGAACACGATCAATGAGACGAAGAAAAATGGGGGTCGTGTGATCTGCGTGGGTACTACCAGCTGCCGTACTGTGGAGAGTGCTGCGGACGAGCAGGGTATGGTACAGCCCGGCTGTGACAATACCGAGATATTCATTTATCCCGGATATTGTTTCAAGGTGTTGGATGCACTGATCACGAATTTCCATCTGCCGGAGTCCACACTGGTAATGCTGGTATCGGCACTTGCGGGAAGAGAACATATCCTGCATGCCTACGAAGAAGCAATCCGTGAAAAATACAGATTCTTCAGCTTTGGAGACGCCATGTTCATCGCTGACTTAAAAGGAGAAAAATAATGGAAGAAAGAAGACGAAGCAAGCGTACAGAAATGAGTTCCACCCTGATGGTAAAACGCCTGGACCAGGGAGACATGCAGGAAGTCAGCATAGACATCGTAGATGTATCTCCTAACGGAGTGGGCTTTTTGTGCAAGGAAGTGTTAAGTATCGGTGCAGTGTATGAATCGAAACTGAGGATTTGGACGCATGAAGTGCTGCATGCGTTCTTACAGATCGTCAGGATCGAAATGAAGGGAGATTCTTATACGTACGGGGCTGTCTTCATCGGAATGTCGGAGAGTGATGCGGCAAGAATCCGCGTATATCAGACGATTAATGACGATGAAAAACAATAAGAAAAAAATAGCAGTCAGTGTTGTGGCTGCTATTTTACTTGTACTGTTATATCTGTTGATTTTCGCTTTTTCTGGTCAGGACGGTGAGGAATCCGGCTCACTGAGTTCTATGATCTCGGAAAAATGTGCGGAGCTTCTGAATGCTATTTCCGGGAAACACTGGACACAGAATGTGATCGACAGTATGGCAGCTTATTTTGAACATCCCATCCGTAAACTGGCTCATTTTTCTGAGTATGCCTGCATGGGAATGCTATTGTACGGTGTGTGGAGACCCTGGAAGGAGAGGAACCGGAAGCTGTATCTGCTGATCGTACTCTGGGTGTTTGTCTCCGCCGGAGCGGACGAGTTCCATCAGTTATTTGTCCCAGGACGCTATGGGTGTTTTGCGGATGTGGTGCTGGATACCTGTGGCGGTGCGTTTGGACTGCTCGTATGTGTCTGTGTGGAGAAAATAGTGCGGCGAAGGAAACAGAGGCGGAAAGATAAGGAAAAAGAGATCACTTTGTAGGTGATCTCTTTTTGCGTATATGATGAGCCAGGTACAGATTTGTGCTTGCACAAGAATCTGTATTTGGCGAATGTACATTGTGGTGTAGAAAGTGTAAAAATCGAGTAGGAGACAGCTTGCTCGATTGATTTATGGAGTTGGGTTTCTAGTTCTTGTTGTGCAGACTGTAGCCCTTTTCACGAAGAATTTTCGTAGATCTCTCAATGGCTTCTTCCTGATAGAATTCTATGCGCAGCACGCCGCCCTCGTACTCTCGGTTATGGACGATGCCGATGTTCTTGATACTGATATTTTTCAGGGCAAGAATCGTAGCCACAGCTGCAATCTCACCGGGTTCGTCGGCAATGTCGATGGTAATGGCATAGGAACTCTTCAGAGGACCGCTGGCGGTATTGATGAAGGAATCACGGTAGATTCTGGCACTGTCGAACAGCTCGTACAGGTCATCGCCGCGTTTGGCATTTAATTCCTGCTGGATCCCCTGGAGGGAAGCAATGTAGGAGGACAACAGTGTCGAGATATTTTCTGTATTGGTCAGGCAGATCTGCTGCCATACCGCAGCGGAAGAAGAGGCAATTCTGGTAATGTCCTTGAAACCTCCGGCAGCGATCATTTTCATCAGCCCGTCTGCAGAATCTTTGTCCCGCACCAGATTTACCAGAGAGGCAGCGATAATATGGGGCAGGTGACTGACCGCAGCAGTGACGTAATCATGCTGTGCCGGATCCAGGATCAGGGGAATGGCTCCTAGCTGTTGCACCAGATTTTTATAATCCGTGACTTTGTTTTCCGGAACGGAATCCGTGGGCGTGAGAATGTAATAGGCATTCTCCAAAAGAACGGCCTTGGAATTGATAAAGCCTATACGGTCACTTCCAGCCATGGGATGACCGCCGATAAACTGTCCTTCCAGACCGGCTTTTGTGATCTCTGTATGAATCTCACCCTTGACACTTCCCACATCAGTGAGCAGGGTCTTTGGTGAGAGAATTTCTTTTACAGCGGAGAGGTTCTCGTCATTTTTCTGTACCGGAGCACAGAGGAAAAGATAATCGCAGTCGGAGAAGGAAGCATCGATCCTTGTGGTGATCACGTTGGCAACACCACACTGGGCAGCCTCCCGCAGGGTATCTGCATTGATATCGTATGCAATGATCTGAGACTGAGGGAGATTCTGACGGATCGCCCGGGCAATGGAACCGCCGATCAGACCCAGACCGATAAAACCAAATGTAAGAGTACTCATGTAGATTTCCTCGATTCTGTTATTTGCTGCAAATAAATAGTATGACAAAGTCGGAAGATGTCCGATTGTCCTTTAAACACTATAGCAAATTAACGTGTGAAAATCAAGAGAGGGAAATATTCTTTTCGGATTTGCTTGCAAGAGTTTTGGAAATATGGCAAGATGGAACTGTTCCTAAATATGCAGAAATTATGGAAAGCCGATCTTACATTTGCGAGTCGGTTTCAGAAAAACAGGAGGACTCTATTTATGCATTCACCTTTGGAAATTGCAAGAAATTATATAGAAGTCGGGATCCACAAGGTAAATCTGTCGATCTTCAAGACAATTTTATTAGGATTCTTCGCCGGTATGTTCATCGGTTTTGCGGGAATTGCTTCGACTACGGCATCCAGCACCATCGGCATCGCATCGGTGGCGAAGCTGGTAGGCGCTGCGGTATTCCCAGCGGGTATGGCTATGGTACTGGTAGCGGGCAGCGAGCTATTCACCGGCAATAATCTGATCATACTGGCAGTGCTGGAGAAGAGAGTCACGGTATGGAAGATGCTGAAAAACTGGCTGTTTGTTTACATTGGCAACTTCCTCGGTGCGGCTTTTGTGGCAGTACTGGTAGTGGTGGGACGGACACCGGATCTTTTCGGAGAGCAGCTGGCACAGGCAATAGTCAATGCTGCTGCAGCCCGGACGAACTTAAGCGTGGGAGAAGCTTTCGTGCGAGGCATTCTGTGCAATATTCTGGTGTGTATTGCGGTATGGATGTCTTTTGCGGCAAAGCGGGTTTCCGGCAAGCTTCTGACCAGTTACTGGCCCGTCATGCTGTTTGTATTATGTGGTTTTGAGCACAGTATCGCGGATATGTATTTCGGTGTGTGCGGTCTGTTGACAGCACAGGCCTACGGAATTACCGCAGAGAGCCTGACCTGGTTCAATTTCCTTGTAAAAGCGCTCCTGCCTATCACTCTTGGTAACATCGTAGGCGGTGCTGGGATCGTAGGATGCGGTTACTGGCTGGCATACCTCCACAGAACCCCGTACTCTGCAGATACTACAGCTGCCGAGCAGGAAGAGATTGATATTGCGGAAGAGTACTAATTTGAAAGTTACGAAAGCAATGAGCCGCGCATAGGCAAAATAAGAGCCGTGATTGGGAGCTTGCGCACAAATCGCTGTCTTTACTTATGCCGTGATGCGGCGAACGCCGCAATATGAAATAAGATTGGCAGCGCCTTTTGCTGACAATCTTATGAATAGCGTGGCTCATTGCGGAGAACTGCCAATAAATGTGGAGCGCCTTTTGCGACACATTTATGAATTGAGTGCATGGCTCGTAACGTAGGGTTGCCGTAGAATCCACGCAGAAAGGACTGCCCACCCCGGACTCGGATGCTAGCTACAACTGTGGATTTTCTAAAGGAAAGTGGCCAAG
>ERZ1026854.2558-NODE-2558-length-10229-cov-8.866228_pt1 | contig 10229 bp, 8 predicted proteins | sample MGYA00380157_ERZ1026854 | MGnify/ENA primary metagenome ERZ1026854 (study PRJEB33269, sample SAMEA4719793) | human gut metagenome | biome: human-associated habitat; feature: organic feature; material: feces | place: Cameroon | collected 2013-10 ...
CCGGGATGTACACCTCCTCCAATGATTCGCAACAGGAGAATGCATAATCTCCGATCTCCGTCACGGAATCGGGGATGTGAACCTCTTTCAGAGATGTGCAATTGGAGAAGGCACCCCATCCGATCTCCGTCACGGAATCCGGGATGCGAACCTCTTTCAGGGATGTGCAACCGAAGAATGCATTCCATCCGATCTCCGTCACGGAATCGGGGATGCGAACCTCTTTCAGGGATGTGCAATCATCGAATGCATCATCTCCGATCTCCGTCACGGAATCAGGAATGTGAACCTCTTCTAATGATTTGCAACATGTGAATGCACCCCAATCAATCACTGTCACAGAATCGGGGATATGAATCTCTTTCAGGGATGTGCAACCGGAGAATGCACACCGTCCGATCTCCGTCACGGAATTCGGGATGTGAACCTCTTTTAGAGATGTGCAACCGGAGAATGTACCCCCATCAATCACTGTCACAGAATCGGGGATGTCGCATACACCGTCCTGAACCAAAGCATACCCTGAGATCAACGTCTTCTTCTCCTTGTCGAACAAGGCACCGGATTCGGAACAATAGAACTCGTTCTCCGTATCCACGGTGAAGTGCACGGATGTGCAACCGGAGAATGCATAATATCCGATTATCATCACGGAATCCGAGATGTACACTTCTTTCAGAGATTTGCAATTGGAGAATGCACGTTCTAAGATCACCGTCACGGAGTCCGGAATCCTGAATTCCGAGATATCCTTCTTCACCCAAAGAAGCACGGACATATCGAGGGAATACTTCGCAATTCCGTAAAGGGATATCCTGCATCTTCCGAATTCATCATCGTCGATAATCTCGGTCCCGATATCTCCGTTCAGAGAAGACCTGATCCCGTCCAGGATGTCCTTCAGAGCATCCTCCGATACAAGACAGTATTCGGCGATGCCTTCTGCGATCTCATAACCGGAACCTATCGGTGACCGGAGGAAATCCTTCACCTCCTTCATGTCCTCGGTCATCACAGTCCTCAGCAATCTGACCTGACGCGGATCGAATCCGAAATCCATCATCAAAGACAGGATCCTAGTCGGATCCTCCATGAACTCTTCTGCAGTCAATCTCTTGAAGATCTCGTCGAATCCGTTCATTCCGTCGCCCTCATTTGAAGCGTATACGCCCTTGTATTTTTGAACAATATTTCAAAGAAACCTATGCTGTACTAACCACACAGTTTGTGACCAAGACAGTTTCGGTGACTTGAGTCACTGTTCACGAAATCCGTATGGGCGAGGCAGTTCGATCGTCTATCTGAACTCTTCGCCGATCGTCTATCTGTTCTCTGCCGCATCATCGTTTCTGCTGTTGATTCGGGAAGATGGGTCTTCCCCAAATCCCGGAATCAGCGTCTGCATAGTTCTCCCGACTTCGAATAAAAGTGCTTGTTGTTCGGATCTACGATGAAATGCACGGATGTGCAACCTTCGAATGCATCATCTCCGATCTCCGTCACGGAATCCGGGATGTGAACCTCTTTCAGAGATGTACAACCGTAGAACGCATACATTCCAATTTCTGTTACGGAATCAGGGATGTGAACCTCTTTCAGAGATGTACAACTGGAGAATGCACCAAATATTATATCCCCATCGATCTTCCTCACGGAATTAGGGATATGGACCTCCTTCAGAGATGTACAACTGGAGAATGCAAACCTTCCGATCTCCGTCACGGAGTCCGGAATCCTGAATTCCGAGATATCCTCCTTCACCCAAAGAAGCACGGACATATCGAGGGAATACTTCGCGATCCCGTCTAGAGATATCCTGCATCTTCCGAATTCATCATCGTCGATAATCTCGGTCCCGATATCTCCGTTCAGAGAAGACCTGATCCCGTCCAGGATGTCCTTCAGAGCATCCTCCGATACCAGACAGTATTCGGCGATGCCTTCCGCGATCTCATAACCGGAACCCATCGGAGATTGGAGGAAATCCTTCACCTCCTTCATGTCCTCGGTCATCACAGTCCTCAGCAATCTGACCTGACGCGGATCGAATCCGAAATCCATCATCAAAGACAGGATCCTAGTCGGATCCTCCATGAACTCTTCTGCAGTCAATCTCTTGAAGATCGCTTCGAATCCGTTCGTCGAATCATTATTCGGACGGGATGTTTTCCCGTCATTCGATGCTTGCGACTGAGTTTTCGGTGACGGCCGTGTAGAATATCCACTGGACTTTTCCAAATCGTTCTCGACAGTGCCTCCAATCAAACCGATCATCGATTCCAACAGATCGATCTTGTCTTTGCCACTTGTACGTTTATTATCGTAAGATTGCGTGTAGAGTTCCAAGGCCTTGGATAACGATTTCTTGACTCCTTGGCCGTTCTCGTACATCAAACCGAGATTGTACTGAGCACTTGCATCTCCCTGATCCGCCGACATCTTGTACCACTTGACGGCTTCCTCGTAGGACTGCTCGACCCCTTGGCCGTTCGCGTACATCAATCCTAAATAAAATTGAGATTCAGAATCGCCGTTCTTCGATAATTTAGAAAACAATCTGAAAGCAACATCATAATTGCCTTTGTTGTACTCGCTTATTGCTTTTTTGCGCTCTTCTTGAATCTCGTTGCTGTTGTTGAAGATCTCCGTGAACGGATTGCTTGATTCGGGCATATCATCTACCTCGGGGGCGGTCTGGACATCGGAACCGCACTAAATCTTTAATAACTTATTTCACGGTAGTTTCCACGGTTGGAGCGCAGATATCAATGAGCGTTTTCTCGAAAGGGGATAAGATTCCGATGGATGCGGGTCGGGATGCCGTCGTGATCTCCGACGGCGTCCTCGGAAGCGGAGGCCAGGGTGAAGTTTATGCCGTAAGGTTCGACGGTTCCGATTACGCACTGAAATGGTACACATCCGAACGCATATTGGAGAACAAGGATGCTTTCATCGAGAACATGCGTGAGAACGTTATCAAGGGAGCACCGACATCCAAATTCGTCTGGCCGATCCGTATGACAAAGGAGTGCAAGGGCAGCTTCGGGTACATGATGAACCTGATACCCAGGAACTATTCCAGTCTGAGCGATATCCTCCGTACGTACAAGATCAGTACCCTGCCCGACGGCAGTTCGCAGAGGGTTCGCGTCGGTTTCAACAGCCTCGATCCGATGGTCATAGCATCGCTGAACATCGTCGATTCATTCAGAGCCCTTCAGAGGAGCGGCTTCAGCTACCAGGATCTCAACGACGGCGGATTCTACATCGATACCGTCACAGGCGATGTGATGATCTGCGACTGCGACAATGTCGCGCCGAACGGAAAGAATCTGGGGATCAGAGGGAAGCCCGGATACATGGCCCCTGACGTGGTCACGAACGAGTCCCTTCCCAGCCCGAACTCTGACAAGTACTCGCTGGCGGTCGTTCTGTTCAAGCTGTTCATGCGCGGGGATCCCTTGGAAGGGAAGAGGGTATGCAGCTGCGTCGTACTGACGGGTTCAGCCGAACTGAAGCACTACGGCACGGATCCGCTGTTCATTTTCGACCCGAACGACAGGTCGAACGAGCCTGTTCCCGGGATACACAACAACCTGATCAAGAACTGGAAGCTGTATCCCGATTACATCAAGGATGTATTCACCAAGACGTTCACATCCGGCCTGAAGGACGCTTCCTGCCGGGTCATCCCGAACGAGTGGTTCAAGGTGCTGTCCAGGCTGCATTCGGACATCTCCGCCTGTTCATGCGGCTATCAGGGATTCTACGATGCTTCGGCGGGTTTCTCCTGTCCGCGTTGCGGAAAGACGTTGCCTGTCATGGATGTGGACGGTCTCAGCCTGGCGTTGTTCAAAGACCGCAACCTGTACTTCGATCAGGTGGTGGACCGCGATTCGGGGCGCTTCTCCAAGATTGTCGGCAAGGTCGTCGAGAACAGAGAGCGTCCCGGACTCATGGGCATCAAGAATCTATCCGGAAGCACATGGAGGGTGACATACGACGGAACGAACTGGAAGGATGTTCCCGACGACCACGGTGCCGCTCTTATCGATGGGATGGAGATCCAGTTCGGAGAGAAGATCAACAATCTTACCAAGGTTCTTACAGGGAAAGTGAAGGGGTGAAAGGATGACAGAGGAATACGAGAGCATAATAGACAACGAGCCCGTGGCACGCAAGGTTCTGACGCTGTTCTATATAATCGACACGTCGGGCAGCATGGCAGGACGCAAGATCGGAACGGTCAATTCGATCATGTCCGAGGTCATAGGGGATATCCGCGATATCGGCGGTTCCGACTCCGAGGTGAGGTTCCAGGCCATGACGTTCGATGACGCGGTCCAATGGGTCTACGACGAGCCTGTCTCCATAGAGGATGTCAAGTGGGTGGATCTGACTGCCGGCGGAGGTACCGATCTCGGATCGGCATTGGAGGAACTCAACTCCAAGCTATCGCGCAACGGTTTCATGAACACGCCCTCCCTTTCATTCGCACCGGTCATCTTCCTGCTGTCCGACGGGTGTCCCAACTACGATTACAACAAGGGACTCGAGAAGATCAGGGGAAACAAGTGGTTCAGATATGCACTCAAGATCGGTGTCGGAATAGGCGATGATGCCAGGGACGATATCCTTGCGGAGTTCACCGGAAACATGGAGACCGTCGTTCATGCGGATGGCAAAACGGAGCTCAAGAGACTCATCAGAGAGATCACGATCACCAGTTCCATGATCGGCAGCAAGAGCTCCACCATCGATTCCACCGGCGGGATCATAACGCCCGAACAGGCCGACAGAGCCAAGCAGGATGAATTGGCTAAGAAGGTCGTCGAAATCAAGGATAAGGCTTCAACCATCAGGCCCGAGGATATCGACAGCGGGTGGTGAGCGGTGGCTTTCGATAGCTACAGCACCTCCATCAGAGGTGCCAGCCACGATAGCAACGGAAAGCCGTGTCAGGATTCCTCGTCATGCATCGTCTGCGAGGATTATGCCGTGGCTGTAGTATCCGACGGCCACGGCGGTTCCAGATACTTCAGGAGTGAGATCGGCTCCAAGTGGGCTGTGAAGGCCGCTATGGATGTGATCTCGTCTTGCATGGGTGCCGGGCGTGTCGATTTCATCACCGGCATCGGACAGGATCCGCATGGAATCATGACGAGACTGACCGATGCGGTCCTTACGAAATGGGCAGAATTGGTCCAGGAATACGATGCCGAGAATCCGCATTCCGAAGAGGAGCGTTCATTGGAGGGACAGGATGGCGATGACATGCTTCGCGCCTACGGCGCTACTCTGATCTGCGGCGTACTATCCGATGGTCTGGCCTTCGGATTCCAGATCGGGGACGGGGAATTGGTTCTCGTCAACGATGCTTCGTCCGAGTTGATGCCGATGCCGGAGGATCCCGACTGCTTCCTGAACAGGACGTCTTCGATATGCGGATCGGACGCATCTTCGAGATTCAGGCATTTCGTGATGTCCATGACCGTCGAGGACGATGAATCGGACAATCTCCGTACCATCCGTGCTGATCCGCGCAGGATCACATCGATTTCCGTATGTACGGACGGTCTGAGCACGTCGTTCAACTCGGATGAGTCCCTGATGAGGTATTGCATGGCGATACCGGAGGTGCTGTCATCCGGAGGCGTGCGCAAGCTCAAGGAAAACCTCGAATTGCGTTCCCGCAGCAACACCTGCGACGATGTATCGATCTCGGTGGTATATCGTCCCATCCGGCTTGGTTGCTCCCGTATCTCCACATGCAAAGATGCCAAGTCCCGCGCGATCCGCAAGAAACGCAAGAACATCCAGAAGAGGAAGGAGAGGAGATGCGGACGCAGGCGATATCCCCGCTCGACAATGAGCCCATTGCTAAACGTTCGCTGACGGTGTTCATACTGGTAGATGTATCCCGCAGCATGCGTGGGAATAAACTGCGCACCGTCAATTCGGTCATGAACCGGATCGTTCCCGAATTGAGGGATGTCGGAGGTTCCGATGCGGATGTAAGGATGGCTGTGATGAGTTTCAGCGACGATTGTCATTGGATGTTCCCGTCTCCGGTTTCTGTCGAATCCTTCGAATGGACGGAATTGGAAGCAGGAGGGTGGACATGCCTGGGGAAGGCGTGCCTGGAATTGGATCACGTGATGAGCAGGAAGGGGTTCCTAGATTCGCCATCGCTGTCCTTCGCCCCCGTGGTGATACTCCTCTCCGACGGCGGTCCCACCGACAAGTACGAGGAGGCTCTGTACATCCTGAACGGCAACAAATGGTTCAGGCATTCTCTGAAGGTCGCCATAGCGATAGGTCAGAAGGCCAAGGTCGACAAACTGGCGATGTTCACCGGCGATCCGGAAGCGGTCATACGCACCTTCAATGCCGGTTCGCTGTCGGAGATGCTGAAGCTCGTGGTGCTCAGGAGCTCGGAGATCGCCAGTCGCAGCATGCCGTTGGAGGATGTCGGTTCGGATCCGGACAAGGCCAAGCAGCAGCGTCTGATCCATGATATCAGGGAAGCGGCGGAGAACCATCCGGAAGACATCGATTCCGGATGGTGATCCCTTGTCTAGGTACGAGTACAGATTCGGGCGTGTGTACAGGCATCATCGTGCCTTTCTGGAAGGCAGTCAGAGGGAATTGTATGATGATATGCTCGATGTACTCGGCAGATATCCTTCGGAGACGACGCTTCATACCGATCCCGGCTTGGATAACGATGTGCTGATGTTCGTTCTGACGGGTGTATTGAACGATCATCCGCTGCTCTTCTGGGTCGAGCCGACCATATCGATCAGTAGGAGCAGGGATGATGCCACGATATCATTCAATCACAATGGCCTGTACGATTCACGCGAGAGGATCGAGAGGGAGTTGAAGGATGCCTGCGATTCCATACGCGAGAGGATAGGCACAGGATTCAGGGATGATTATTCGGTATCGCTGGCCATACACGATCTGCTGACACGCGATGTGGTGTACGAGGATACAGGTATCATGGGACATTGCGCGGTCGGTCCTCTTCTCGAAGGGAAGGGCGTCTGCGAGGGTATATCGGAGGCATACAGCCTTCTGATGACCTCCTTCGGTGTCAGATGCACCAAGGTGAACGGCGGGTTGATCGATTCCGATACGGGCCATTCCTGGAACATATCGGGAATCGACGAGCATTTCTACCATACGGACGTGACTTCCGACCTGTCGGGATACCACAGGTACTTCAACTGCGATGATGGGATCATGGCTTCAACCCACAGATTCAGAAGGTTCGTGGAGTGCGATTCGCTAGATGCCAACTATTATCATCGCAACGGACAGCTGTTCGATCGTTTCGAGGATCTTTCCAGACGTGTCCCGTTGAGGCTGCGGCTGTCGAACAGCTTCGAATTCATGCTGAAGGAGCCTGCTGCTCTGGACGAGGTCCTCCGGTTCTTCGGCGGAATGAGGAAAGGGCGTGCGTGCAGCTGTATGAGCTCCGATGATCAACGCGCCTTCAGGATTAATTACGGATGATGATGGGATGGACGGATTCGAAGAGATCTTCAAGAGGCTGCCGAAGGAGGCATTCATGGAGGATCCGAAGAGGATCCTGTCGTACATGATGGACTTCGGATTCGATCTACGTCAAGTCAGAATGCTCAGGACCGTGATGGACGAGGACTTGATGGAGGTAAAGGATTTCCTCCAGTCCCCGATAGGTTCCGGTTACGAAATCGTGAAAAGCATCGCGGATTACTGCCTTGTGTCGGAGGATGCTCTGAAAGAGATCCTGGACGGGATCAAAACATCTCTGTTCAAAGAATCTGATGATAAAGGACCTGTAGAAAAATCCGGCATAACGGCCGGTTTAACTCTGGCCATAAAAAACTTGCCACGGTCTGCTAGTGCATCTATCGCCATAGATGCCGAGACCAGAATTTTCTACGACGAGAGATTTGGAAAATGTAGATTATCCCTTGACAAAATCGCGAAGTACTCTCTTGATATGACCATTCTTCTTTGGGTGAAAAAAGACATATCGAAATTCGCAATTCCACATTATGTCAGAGAAATCAGAGGGAACATATTAAACGGTGCATTCAAGGGTTGCGAATCATTGAATGAAGTTGTCATCCCCGATTCCGTGACGGAGATTGGAGCGTATGCATTCTATGGTTGCAGATCTCTGAAAGAGGTCCACATCCCCGATTCCGTGACGGAGATTGGAGCGTATGCATTCTATGGTTGCAGATCTCTGAAAGAGGTCCATATTCCTAGTTCTGTAAAACAGATTAGAGAGCAGGCATTCGATTATTGCACAGATTTCATCGTGGATCCAAATAACAAGTACTATTACTCGGAATCTGGAAAACTATGCAGGCGCTGATTCCGTATGATAGGTACACAGATGCTGACCGTCACTCTTGATCCCGCCCACGAGGTCGATATCCCACGCAATAGACATGCGGAACAGAATAGATGAGCATATCGGTCAATCCGATTCCTCCCCGCAGCTTGCAACGAGCTCATCGAACGTGTGGATGCCGACCTTCGCTTTGAATCCATCCAGCATCGCAGTGCTCCTCGCATAGGCATTGACCCTGACTTCGACAGAGTTCGATTGTGTATCGCAGGAACTACCTCGATGAATCGATATGGTATCAAAATCAGGATATTCCTACTATAGAGTATAGTTGATTGAAGAGACACCATGTCGAGTGAATTAGGATTGATATAGACAATCTATAGTGCCATTGTATATTCTTCTAGTCAATTCAATTGTTGTAAAAAATTCATATGCCTCGTTTATTGTTAAATCGTATCCATCCATACAACGATTGGTAATCGTGGTGTAGTCGTCAATTATAGTATTGACTTTATTCTTTAGAATTGATTGTAAATCAGGCATTTTAGGTTTGATATATTGCCATTTCTCTATTATCAATCCACTATCGTTAATAATTTCTATTATATCTGGATATTCTATTTTTAATTTATTACATAAATCATGCATGCATTCTTCAGGAAAATAATTTAGATTTCTAATAATCTGCATAGCATCTGTTAAAGCAATATTGTTGGACAGATCAATTAGACGTTTTCCATAATTGAATCTTTTAGCAATCTCACAACAATACGAGGGATCTATTTGCATATCATACTTACTATATTTGACGGAATCATTCCTAGAGACGAATCCTTTTTGAGCAAGAGATCTTTGAAGAATATTTGGACAAATGATGTGGGGGCCATCTCTGGAATCTTCATCGATATGTCTGTAATTTCCGACCAATATTGATGATAATTCAATATCTTCAGCAATTTCTGATAAGGGTGTGCAACCATTCAGATTCCCATCTGTACATGCAAAAAACATAGCTACTTCGGGATCCATTGTCCAATCCACACACATGGTGCTGAATCCATAGTGTTGTGCAAATGGCTCCAAATCATATTTCAATGGAATTGTATATCTTTCGTTTCCATTGATTGTTATGGTATTATATTTTAAAAATTCTTTTGAGTCATTAAGCATATGTTTCAATCTACACAAAGCAGCGTAGTTTATTATTCTCGTTTCAACCCCATTTTTTAGATCACGTTCTGCCGTGGACTGAAGCACCCATTTGTGATTCATATGTCCACGATAAATCGGGCAGGAGATGTCTGAACGTAAGGAGAGGTATTTCATCTTTTTAAATTCATAGCTAATGTCCCTCGGATCCAGAGTTAAGTATCTAACACCGTCAATGCCAATTTCTCTAATAGTGTTGGATAATTTTTCGAGTTTAGTTGCGGTCAGTTCTTTCAGTAGTGCCAAGCAGTCTTCAGGATGCAAACACATATTATTCATGCCATAACTCTGCCGGTATATGACACAGCCTGGTCACGCGGCTGTTTATTGTTATCTAGTCTCGTACTAAACACGGACTTCGTGAACGGTGACTCGAGTCACTGAAACTGTCTTGCTCACAAACTGTGTGGTTGGCACAGCATGGGTTTCTTTGAAATACTGTTCAAAAATACAAGAGCGTATACGCTTCAAATGAGGGCGACGGAATGAACGGATTCGACGAGATCTTCAAGAGACTGACTGCAGAAGAGTTCATGGAGGATCCGACGCGCATACTGTCGCTGATGATGGACTTCGGGTTCGATGCCCGTCAGGTCAAGATGCTCAGGACCGTGATGGACGAGGACATGAAGGAGGTGAAGGATTTCCTCCAATTTCCGATGGGTTC
>ERZ1026854.2559-NODE-2559-length-10229-cov-5.904954_pt1 | contig 10229 bp, 5 predicted proteins | sample MGYA00380157_ERZ1026854 | MGnify/ENA primary metagenome ERZ1026854 (study PRJEB33269, sample SAMEA4719793) | human gut metagenome | biome: human-associated habitat; feature: organic feature; material: feces | place: Cameroon | collected 2013-10 ...
CGAGATTCCTCTACGTCTCGTGGGCTCGGAGATGTGTATAAGAGACAGGTCCATATAACTTTTATTTTCCTCCTCATCCACGCCAAGCGCAAGTGCCGGAAGGGAATCTGTGATCAGGTTGATCCAGAGAATATGGCTTGATTTTAACGGTGCCGCAAAGCCACAGGCCACAGCCGCAAGCATTGTTATGATCTCGCCGAAATTAGAGGATAACAGAAATATTACGGACTTACGGATATTTTCATAAATACACCTTCCCTGCGCGATTGCCTTCGCAATCGTTGCAAAATTATCATCCGTCAGTACAATGTCCGCGGCATTTTTCGCCACATCCGTTCCCGCCTTCCCCATAGCGATCCCGACATCTGCAGCCTTTAAGGATGGTGCATCATTGACTCCGTCTCCGGTCATCGCAGTAATCTCTCCATTTTTCTTACATGCCGCCACGATGCGCACCTTGTGTTCCGGTGAAACATGTGCAAATACGCGCACTTTTTTTATCTTCTCCGCGAGCATCTCGTCCGTCATGTCCATTAACTCTTCGCCGGAAATGCACTCACTCTCCTCGGATGCAATGTGCAGCTCTTTTGCAATCGCAAACGCCGTATCAATCCGGTCTCCCGTGATCATGACCGTCTTTACCCCAGCACGGTAAAATTCCTGCACGGCATTTTCCGCCTCCGGCCGTATGGGATCTGCCATCCCGACAACTCCTATAAATGTCAAACCATTTTCTGTCAGGCCCGAAGCCGGATTTCTCATTCCAAGTGCCAGTACCCTGAGTGCCTCCCCGGTAAATGTATAGATCACCTGATCAATCACTTTTCGTCTCTCCGGCGTCATCGGTATCCGCTCGCCGCCTTCTAACAAAAACGTGGCACGCTCTAAAATTTCATCCGGCGAACCTTTGGTATAAGAAATACTTTCTTTCTCCCCGCGATGCAGTGTCGTCATCATCTTCCGGTCAGAATCAAACGCGATTTCCTGCGTTCTCGGAAACCTTTCTTCTAAATGTTCTCTTTGTATCTCAAATTCTGCCGCCATATCAAGCAATGCAAGCTCTGTCGGATCACCGATCCGCTCTCCAAGGATGGATGCATCATTACAGAGCGCATATCCCTCCAGAAAATACCTGTCTTTTCTGCGATTTAAGCGCTTTGGCTCACATATTTTCCCATCCGTGTAACATTTTGTCACCGTCATTCGGTTCTGCGTCAGTGTTCCGGTCTTATCCGAGCATACCACACTCACACAGCCTAATGTCTCCACACTCGGCAGTCGTTTTACAATTGTATTTACCTTTACCATGCGCGACACGGAAAGTGCCAGTACCATTGTAACGATCGCCGGCAGTCCTTCCGGGACCGCTGCAACCGCCAATGATATTGCTGTGATCAGCATCTCTGCAACATTGCGTCTCTGCAAAACTGCCATTACAAATAACATGATGCACAAAAAAACAGAAACCGTACCAAGCAGTTTTCCAAGATCCGCAAGTCGCTTCTGCAAGGGTGTCAGCTCCGTTTTGGTTCCGGAAAGCAGTTTTGCGATACCTCCTATCTTCGTATCCATCCCGATGGCAGTAACGACACCTTCTCCACGGCCACAGGTAACATTTGTGGTCATATATGCCTCATTTTGATCCGTCGTATTTTTAGAAACCGGAACAGATTCCCCTGTCAATGCCGACTCTTCTATTTTTAAGTTAACTGCAGAAATAATTCTGATATCTGCAGGCACCTGCCGTCCCGCCTCTAAACAGACAATATCTCCCGGGATCAGATCAGCCGCAGGAATCTCCCGGATTCCATCCGCATCATGGATCAGGGCATGCGGACTTGTCATTTTCTCTAATGCCTCTAACGCCCGCTTCGCTTTTCCCTCCTGGATCACACCGACCATCGCATTTAACAATACAACTGCAAGTATAATGCACATATCTCCATATTCCCGGAGCAGCAGGGATATTGCCGCCGCCGCGAACAGGATAAAAATAAGCGGATCGTTAAGCTGTTCGAAAAAACACGCAAACAGTGATTTTTCTTCTTCCTTATCTAACAGATTGTATCCCCGTTTCTGCTCATTTACCTGCTCATATGACTTCTCCTGCATCATAACCTCCCTACCACATACTTTCACACAGATATCCTGCAATTTTTTAATTTATGGGACGTAATTTCCTATGAATAAAAAAACTGCCCTCATAATCTGTGATTACCACATCTTATGAGGACAGGCCATAATTCATGACAATAGATTCACTTAGTTTAAGACAAATTTGCCAACGATCTCACGGAGCTCATCTGCGCAGGAGTAACATTCGGATACCATATCATGTGTAGCACCTGTTTTCTCCACCATGCCGCTTGTCTTTGATGCAATATCGGATACACCGACCGCTGCTTCACCCACAGTATCGTTGATACCGCTTAATGCCTGTGCGATCGACTCGATCAGATCCGAGAGCTGCAGCATAGAATCTTTTACCTGATTCATGTTGGACTTGAATACATCTGCATCATCCTGATACTGGACACCTACCTGTTCAAATTCTTTATAATCTTCAAGTACGGTCGTCTCCAAAAATCCGGTTGTCTCACTTAAGCACTCTGTCATATTACCAACTGCTTCATTGACAGCCTTTACAATATTACCGATATCTGCGATCGCTTTTGAGGTCTGGTCTGCAAGACTTCCGATCTCTGTTGCAACAACTGCAAATCCACGTCCTGCTTCTCCGGCTCTCGCAGCCTCAATACTTGCATTCAATGCTAAAAGTCCGGTCTGGGAAGAAATTTCCATAATGGTGTTGGTCAGCTCATTGATCTTTTCAACTGCCTTTGATCCCTCGATCGCCTTTTCGGATTTTTCTTTCACATTCGTATACATTTCCATGGTACGGTTACTTGCAGTTACTGTCTTATTACACAGATTCTTTGCTCTGTCCATAACCTCATTGGAAACATCTGCACCTTTTTCAGCCATTTCTGTAAGTCTGTCAGCTTCCTCTTTCATCGTGCCGACATTTTCATTGATATTTACAGTCGTTGCTGCGGTCTCCTGCATACCTGCTGCAAGCTGCTGGCTGGTTGCGGAGTTATCCGAACACATGTGATCCACCGTCTCAGTTACCTGTTTTAATCCATCTACATTTCCAGTGATCTGCTGGCTTGCTGTGTCAATATTTGCAACCATCTCACGCAGATTTCTTCTCATAACACGGAGTTCCCGCGCCATAAAACCGGCTTCATCTGTTCTCTTACACAGGCTGTCACTCTTTGCATTATGGCTGAAGTTAAGATCTGCTGTATTCTTTATGATCCCGGTCAGATGTTCCAGTGGTGTACAGATCAAACGGCTTAACAGATACCCCATAGCTGCACATACAACCATTACGATCAAAGCTATACCGATCATGGAATGTATCATTTTGTCGACTGGTGCTACAATCTCATCTTTGTCAGCAGTTACGACCACGATCATGTGATCCGGTGTCAGGGCATATCCTGCATACTTGATCGCACCATTAAAATCATATTCAACAACAGCATCCTCCGGAACAGTTCCGGACGCAAGCTGTGATACCACCTCTTTAACCACAGTGTTTTCAACTGGCTGCCCAATCTTATCTGCGGTCGGATGATAGAGCATCATACCATCTTCTGATACCAGATATGCATATGCACTCTCTACTCCTGTCATGTTGATCTCACTTATGATTTTCGAATATTCTTCATCTGTTGCAATATCTGCCGGAATATTCCCGATCGTCTGTGCTCCCATCTCTGCAAGACTCAGAATATAATTTGAATTTACGTTTTCAACAACTTTCCTCGATTTTGAACTGGCATTGATCACACTCCCTACAAGAGACACAACAACAATAAAAACCGCCAGCAAAGTAATTTTCGCTGAAATTGAATGAATAAATGTTACTTTTTCCTGTTTCATCGTACCTTTCTTCCGTATCAAATTTGAACACGGTTTCCCCTTCTTATAATATTGAGAGAATTATAGCACAAATCCCCCCACAGTTTACACCCCTTTTACGCTAAAATCTCATTTTTTATTAATTTTATGATGATGTTGAGATCAAATAGTGCATACAAGATTTTTGAATACACTATTTGACCCCAATATCATCTTTTTTATAAATGCAAAAAAACACCGGTCTTTAAACCGATGTTTTCTACTCCGAATTTATAATGCCGGCGACCGGAATCGAACCGGTACTGTATTTCTACAACAGGATTTTAAGTCCTGCGCGTCTGCCAGTTCCGCCACGCCGGCATTTCCCATATGTATTGCCTCCTATGTTCAAAGACCTTCACTCACGAGCTACTTAAAAATGTCTTCCTACCGGACAATACACAATGGGCAGAGGTGGATTCGAACCACCGAAGCAAATTGCAGCAGATTTACAGTCTGTCCCCTTTGGCCACTCGGGAATCTGCCCATTTATCAGATACGCAAAATGCGCTCTGACAAGAAAAGATTATAGCATAGCACCTTCTATTATGCAAGTATTTTTTATTTGAAAACTGTCAAAAACTAGCTTCTTGTTCTGTCGTACATCAAAACAGCTGCCGAATATTTCTGCAGGCTCAGTTTCAGTACTCCATCCACTACTTCATACTTTTTCGGCATCAGTGAATAGCCCGTTTCGTTTGAAACAATCACACGCTCTAACACCGCATTTTTCGGGATTCCACACTGCCATACTTCAAGTTCCACATCACGCTGCTGCTCCTTATTATTTATAAGAACAACAAACTGCTGCTTGCGGTTAAATCTTGCGTAACAAAGGAGATTATCATCTCCTCGGAGATTATCATCTCCCCGAAGATTATCATTTCCTCGGAGATTATCATTTCCCTTTAAAAACATAAGGGAACCGGTACGGAGTGCTTCATTTTCTTTATGGATACGGATAATGTCACGGTGAAAATCGATCAGGACAATGTCCTCTTTTCCCCATGGATAAGTACGTCTGTTATCCGGATCTGTAAATCCGCAGAGTCCCGCCTCATCGCCGTAATAAACGGTCGGTGCACCCGGCCATGTCATCTGAACAACAACCGCCTCTCGGAATACTGCCGGTTTTATTCCTTCCTCAGCAGCAGCTGTGCCAAGCACTGCTGCCCGTCCCACTTTTTCATTGGTTCTTGTCATAAATCTGGAGTGATCATGATTCGAAAGCTCATTCATGGCACACAAAAGCTGTGAGGTCTGGAAACTTGCCATATAATGGCGCATGGCACCTTCAAAGTCTTTCACGCTTCCCTTTAACTGTGGTTTTGACTCATCACTGTGTTTTTCCATACCGGTCAAAAACCAGGTCAGAGGTTCCATGAATGCATCATAATTCATAACGGTATCCCACTGGTCACCTTTCTGCAGCCACTCTTTCGGATCACCGTAATGTTCCGCCAAAATAATCGCATCCGGATTTGCCGTTTTCACTGACTTACGGAAATCTCTCCAGAACTTATGGTTCATCTCCGGAGAGTGTCCTAAATCTGCTGCGACATCCAGTCTCCAGCCATCTGCATTGTATGGCGGAGATACCCATTTTGCTGCGACACGCATGATATCATCGTACAGTTTCTGTGAACCTTCATAATTGAGTTTCGGCAATGTATCATGTCCCCACCAGCCCTCGTAAGTCGTATTGTACGGCCACGCAAGCTGATCCTGGAATCCAAAAAAATTGCGATATGGGCTGTCTTTAGAAACAAACGCACCATCCTCGTAATCCCCGCTTACCTGATAAATTTCCTCACGGTCAAGCCATTTATTAAAAGATCCGCAGTGATTAAACACACCATCTAAAATCACTTTCATACCACGCGCATGGATTTCTTCTACCAGTTCTGCAAAAAACTGATTGCTCGCTTCAAGATTTTTCTTATTTGTCACACGGTTAATATAACGTGTTGCCTTCCGGTTATCGCTCACACCATCCTTTAACAGTTCTCCTCCATCCTCTACGATTTTTCCATAATGTGGATCAATATAGTCATAATCCTGAATATCATATTTATGGTTTGATGGTGAAACAAATAATGGATTAAAGTAAATTACTTCCACACCCAGGTTCTGTAGATAATCAAGCTTCTGTCTGACTCCCTCTAAATCACCGCCGTAAAACTCTGCCACTGAAAAATCAGACGGACACTGATCCCAGTTGTCCATCTTTCTGCTCGTGGAACGGATATAATAATATTCATCGGTCAGCACATCATTCGACGTATCGCCATTATAAAAACGGTCGACTAATATCTGGTACATGACAGCGCCCTTTGACCAGTCCGGTGTTGAGAATCCCGGTATAATACAGAATCGGTATTCGTCACGCTTTTCCTTGCTGACACCATAACGGTCATAATACACATTTAACATACCGCTTGCCACTTTAAAATAATAATAAAACGGCTCCTCTCCAAGTGTAAACTTTACCTCATAATAATCAAAAGCACCTTCGTTCTCTGCCTTTTTCATTTTGTATTTTTTATCATCGGTACACAGCCATACAATATCCACATTATCACGCCCCGTACGGAAACGGACCGTCACTTCCTCACCGGCCTCCGGCTCTGTTGGCTGCCTGTAATCCGCAGTTCCATCTGAAAAAAGTGCATTCTTTTTTAACAGTGGACGCATCTGCATAATATATCTTTGAATACGATTCAATTCATAAACTGATTCTTCCTGATTCATACAATCCTCCTTGTTTTCCCTCATTGCGAAAATTTACGAAAATATTTCTTTTATTGTAACACAGTATAGTACTTTCGCAACGTCTAAAACCTGATTTATGTCAAAAAACTATCTTTCTCCTGTCAGAACATCACTGCAATAATCAAGCACATCCCGTATCACTTTTTTATTGGTACGATAGAATACCCTGTTGTTTTCTTTTTCCAGTTCCACCAGCCCTTTTTCATACAATGCATTCATGTGATGGGAAATTGTTGCTGTTGTAAGGTTTGCATGTTTTGCCAGCTCACTGCCATATGCACTGCGTTCCCTGATATATTTTAAAATTTCAAACTTGCTTTTATCTGCTAAAAGTTTCAATACCTCAGGTGCATACTCATCCATGTTTTTTTCATCTTTTGACAGTGCGATCCGAAATGGCAGTCCCGCCGAAAATAAAATTCCCATTCCAAACCAGTCTGGTTCTGAACACAAATCGTCCTCTTCATCACAATGCAGCATCGTCCGGTTCGGTTCCATTATGCTGGCCCATAGTTCACAGCCACAGGATTTTTCCTCCATTGTAAGGTTTAATTCAGAAAACAGACAGGCACGGAAATCCCGTGTTTCACAAAATTTCATCCAATAATCATAAAAAAACTTTACTTCATCCAGCAATGGTTTTTCAAACTGCATTAAAATATCTTCCGCCAGCTTCAACAGCCCGAATACCTTCTCCTGATGCTTTCTGCGATTCCAGAAAATATCCTGAAGCCGGAGTTTTAATGTATCTGTCAGATCTGATGCCAGAAGATGTTTCATAACTTCCTCAACCGTATCATTGTTTTCGCGATTTTCACCGATTACCATTCTACTGCCATATCCATCCAGATGTTCCCGGAACATCCTGCAGTACATTTCCTCCTGCATACCGGTCAGCCTTTTCTCGCAGTCCTCTCTGCTCTCATCACTGCAATGTTCCCAGAGCAGTACGATGTCCGCAAGCCCGCACCCATCCTTTTCACCGGAAAAATAATATGTTACATCATCCATATATGGTTTTAATAATTTTTTTGCTTTATTTTCAATCTCCTGAAGAAGGCTAAAAATCCGCTCGGCATCAGGATTTGTCAGATCATATTTTTTCTTAATCCTGTCCCCTAACTCTTTGTAGGATTCTTTTCCGGCCATATGCGCCAACAGCATATAGGACTCTTCCTTCCTGTTTAAAGTGTCATGAATGATCGTTTGCATTAATGTAGGAAACTCCTTTACTCAAACTGTACTTTTCTTATTTTGATATATCCAAATAATAACACACAAATAAGTCCACTGACCATAACCCTTTTTTTATTCATCTTCTCAACAAGCGGTCCCGCAAATGGCTGCAGAAGTACGAATGGCAGCTGGTTTAATGCTTTATATTCATCAATACTATTATTAGATTTATACCTAATATTAACAGGATAAAATATGTTTACACATATATTTTGACGTTGTATAATTTAGGAAAAGGATATTTGAAGTTAAAGGAGGACATCAGGTTGACTGACAACGATATCAAGCTTTTTTTCGATGTCTATTTTAATAATTTTATAACCAGCATTTCCTGGGATGAGCAGATTCATGCTCCTGCCACAAAAGATGAATGGATCGGGTGCCTGAAGAATTGCGGACGTTCAAGATACCAGCTTTGCATCGAGGATGATCTTTTGTTCCGCTCTTTTTTTACACATTTAAAAGAAGATACGCCTGCTTTAAGCAACAGTCAGTTTGATCTGATTTTAAGTTACTGCCGCAAACTTTATTACAGCCAGTACAATGAACCGTCTTTGCTGCTTCATTTTGCAGAAGAACTGATCCCTCATTATAAAGCAAATAAAGACATTGAAAGCCTTATTTTTTTGTACACCTGTGCCGGTTATTCTGCACTTCAGCTTTCCCGCACAGGCGATCATGAAATTGGACTGCGCTCAAGTGACTATTATAAGAAAGTTGTTGCGCTGCGCGATGAGATCGATACATTTCAGGTGCCTGCAAGCCGTGACTATATTTTTATCGCCTATGATAATCTGATCCGTGTTGAACCGTTTCTCCATAATCTGCCGATTGAGGAAGCATATCAGTTCTTTTTAGAATTGCTGGATCTGCGTAAACAGGAAAAGTTCTGCCGTTATGACACTGTCAATCCACGCATTCCAAAAATTGTGAATAAAACGATCAACAATTTTATTTCCTGTGAAAATGAGCTGCTGCTTTTTGATATTGAATTTCCGGATTCACTGCGGCTGCATTTATTTGATCTGACAAAAGAGCATTACATAGAAGTTCTGAAACGCAAAGGTTCCATATATGACTGTCCTCCCTCGCTCGTATTTCAATATTATCGTCTCATGGCAGAAGAAGATGCAATAAGCTGGGATGAGGCATATTCGATCGTAGATGATTATTATACACGGAAAAATGAAACGATCCCGGATGAAGCAGAACTGGATTATCTGTCTTTTTATGTAGATCTTCCAATTCTCCTGATGTATTTTTTATCCCATACCACACTTTCTGCAAACGAAAAAGATCACAGAAACCTCACTTACCGCAGTATGGTCATCCGTTTTCTGTCGACAAGGCATTATCGTCTGCACACATATTCGCAGTATGATGGTATGCGTATGGCATGTTTTCATCCAATCGTACTTGATACTTTCCATCATCCGGTAGAAAAGACAAACTTTATCCTTGACCTGATTGTCTCAAGCCACCTTGCAACACTGACACACTCCGTCATGGTTTCATACCTTGCAGAGGCACTTTTAAAATATATTCTGGATGATAAACCGGAAATTCTGTTCTGTCCGGCACTTGGAACAACGGTTTCTGAAATTCAGAAAAACCGTTCTCACATCATCGATTTTGCCGTACAGGGATCGATGCTTCACGATATCGGCAAAAACGGAATTGTTCCGATCATCAACACGCAGCACCGGAAGCTGACTGATTACGAATTTTACCTGATCCGCATGCATCCTGAAACGGGAGCGAAAGATCTCGCATCGGTGCCTGATTTTGCCTGTTATGCGGATATTGCACACGGACATCACCGCACCTACGATGGCACCGGCGGTTACCCGGATGATTTTGATATCATCCATTCACCATGCCGTCCGATCATTGATCTCGTGCACATCTGCGACTGTCTGGATGCAGCTACCGATTACTTAAGCCGTAACTATCACAATGCAAAAGATTTTGATACTGTACTAAAGGAATTAGCAGATGGCAGTGGCACACAATATAATCCCGATATCATCAACCTGATCTTAACACACTCCGATCTCAGGAAAGAGCTTGCCTCCCTGGTCGGACCAAACCGTGAAAATATCTATTATGATGTATACCGGACTTTTGCAAATAAACAATAGGATACCAGAATGAACGGATTTTTAGAAAAAAAAAAGATAGCTATCGGCTAGCTATCTTTTTAGGAGAAGGTATTTTTACTATGGGGTATAGCAAAAAATATATATAATGTA
>ERZ1026854.2562-NODE-2562-length-10226-cov-6.616557_pt1 | contig 10226 bp, 9 predicted proteins | sample MGYA00380157_ERZ1026854 | MGnify/ENA primary metagenome ERZ1026854 (study PRJEB33269, sample SAMEA4719793) | human gut metagenome | biome: human-associated habitat; feature: organic feature; material: feces | place: Cameroon | collected 2013-10 ...
TTTCAGTTATTCCGATTTCATTACTCCATTGCTGCGTAAGCACCATCTTTGATCACAACAGCCTTCGGAGCCTTGCTGACCTCTCCGGTTGCCTGCCATGTCATTCCCTCACCTGTCAATCCATCTACAGAGATAGATGTCATTGCTCCGGTTAATGCAGTACCCAGATCAGATACACTCATATCCGGTGTTGCACCTGCCTGCTCGATAGCTGCTTTGATAACATAAATTGCATCGTAAGCATCTGCTGCGAACTGGTTTGGAACATCGCCATATTTCTCTTTGTATGAGGAAACAAATGCTTTTGTTTTCTCATCATCTGCATCTGCTGCGAATGGAGTTAATAACATAACACCTTCCGCTAAAGATGTATCAAAGTTCTCAACGCCAAGGATTCCGTCCATACCATCAACACCGAAGAAAGCCGGCTCATAACCCATACCGTTTGCCTGGGTTAAAATGATAGATGCCTCTGTATAGTAAATCGGTAAGAATACTAAATCAGCGCCTGCAGACTGTGCTTTCTGAAGCTGTGTGGAAAAATCTGTCTTGGAATCTGCTGTAAATGCTTCTTCGGCTACAACCTCAAGTCCTTTGTTCTGTGCCTCTTCCACGAAAGTAGCTTCGATACCGGAAGAATATACGCTCGAACTGTCATAAATGACTGCAAGTTTTGTTCCTAAATTGTTGTCTGCAATGTACTGTGCAGAAGCTGTACCCTGGTTCGGGTCTGTAAAGCATGCCTGGAATACATTATCGTTTGTGATAACATCTGTGGATGATGCGGATGGTGTGATCTCAAACATACCATCTTCTGCTGTCTTGTCTGCAACTGCTACACAAGGTGTTGTTGTAACAGTTCCCATTAAGATCTGCATACCCCAGTCCTTTAATGAGTTATATGCATTGACGGATTTCTCTGCGTCGTTCTGATCATCCTCTGCTTTGAATGCAAGCTGATATCCATTTGCACCGCCTGCCGCATTGATCTCATCAACTGCCATCTGTGCTGCGTTCATAACTGCGTTTCCGTAAATTGCTGCATCACCGGTTGTCGGTCCGATGCTTCCGATCTTAAATACAGAACCATCTGCTGCACTGTCGTCGGATGCACTGCTGTCCGCTCCTGCAGATGCATTTCCTGTTGATGTGTTTCCTGCTGCATTGCCACAGCCTGCCAGACAACTTACTGCCAGTGCTGCTGTTAAAAACATACTTACCGCTTTTTTCATAATATTTCCTCCATTCCTGCGCATATTTTGCGCATAACAAGTTTGCTCGTAAGAACAAACTTGCATGTGAAAAATGAATTTTTTCACATTTTTCTCCTTAGACACTCTCGCAGTATATATTGTCGTGATATTTCATACATTTGCGAAAGCTCTGAAACTTGTTGTTGCAATAATAGCAAAAATATACACTTTGCACAATATTCAGATTTACCTAAATTCTTGATGGATTATAACCATAATTATGCAAAGTGACGTTTCTTATAACTTTTAGTTATGTATAGTATGAATTGTGTGAATAAAAGCGGTAATTTCTTCTTTTAAGCCTGCAGATTCAATACTGTCTGCATAGCGTTCCATAAAATTTTCGTTCAGATAATCCAGAAGGAACTGGTTACGCTGTCCATTTTCCTTATCAGCCAGCGACTCCTTATCCCCATGAATCAGATAAAATGCAAGTGCAAAAAAATCCGGTGCTTCCCAGGCTGCGGCATCCTTTAATACCGCCTGTATGTTTTCCAGCTCACTGCGCAGCATCAGTGAACTGATCTTTGCATCCGGCATACCAAGTTCCGATGATGCTGTTTTTAAACACTTTACCGTAGATCCATAATCCGTATCATCCTCCCTGATAGAACACACGTGATAAACATGATCTAAATCCACGATCAGGGAATCCAGACTTTTTTTCACGTCACGTTCCGGTTCTTCTGTCATTTCATCCAGCAAAAGTTCTATCTTACGCTGCGCACGTTCGAGATGTTCTCTTGATGTTTTATAGTCTGCCTGAAGACTTTCCCCTGACATCTGCGCTTCTGTCATTATTTTTACCAGTTCACCGGCAGCTCCCTTTTCCATACCGGCTCCAATCAGCTTTCCCTTCCAGTCTTTTTCCCTGCTGCGCTGTTCCTTTTGTTTCTTTTTCTGCTCACTGTCCCCAAATAGCATTTTCCTCTCCTCCTTCATACTACCGCCCGGTTAATGCAGCAGGAAATACCCTGCCACCAGGATAATTCCAAGCACTAAAATGGCTACCGGTATGAACGTGATAAATGCTGCGATGATCATTGCAAGCATATCCCCCTTTTCCAGTTCCGGGCGTTCCATCTCCTCATACGGCTCCCCCGCTTCTTTTCTGCGCTCCTCCTCGGCAGCATCACTGCTCTCATGTAGTTTTTTCATTGTTCCATCTATTTTTCTCTGAAATAACATAAATCTCTCCATTCTTACTTATAAAATAAGAGCTCACTCTCACCAAAAACACTATGTTTCCAGTTTAAGCCAGCTCTTATCATCTGTCAATTTGTATCTATTTTTCTTTTTTGCTGCTGTTCACATCCATAGTGCAGACAATAACTATTTTTCTTCCGGCACACCTAATTTATGATGACATGCAACAAAATGCCCCGGTTCTACCTCTTCAAACTGCGGTGTAACATTCTTACAGATCTCCGTACAGTAACGGCATCTTGTATGGAACTTACATCCTTTTGGCGGATTGATCGGGCTTGGGATATCTCCCTCAAGAATGATCGTCTCTTTCTTGCCATCCACATCGGTGGTAGGGATTGCAGAAAGTAATGCCTCTGTATATGGGTGATACGGATGTGCAAACAAATGCTCCGTATCCGAAAGTTCCATCATATTTCCTAAATACATGACACCAATTCTGTCACTGATGTATTTAATAACGGAAAGGTCATGGGAAATGAACAGATAGGTTAAATTATTCTGCTCTTTCAAGTCTAACAAAAGATTAATGATCTGTGACTGAATAGAAACATCCAGTGCAGATACTGCCTCGTCGCAGACAACAAACTTCGGATGTACTGCAAGTGAACGTGCAATACCGATTCGCTGTCTCTGTCCACCGGAGAACTGATGCGGATAACGATGGATAAAATAGGAAGCAAGTCCACACTTCTCCATGATCTCCATGATATAATCCTGCATCTTCGGATCACCTTTTTTGAAAATATTGTGAGCCATCAATCCCTCTCCAATGATCTGACCTACGGTCATACGCGGATTTAAGGATGAATATGGATCCTGGAAAATAAGCTGTAAATCACGGCGCAGATAACGCATCTCTGCATCTGTTAAGTTTGCGAGATTGATACCATCGTCCTTCTGTGCCTCATATTTTTCAAATTCTTCATCCTTTTTGCAGTTGTCACGGATCTTATCGATCTCTGCTAACTCAGCCTGTACTTTTTTCTGAAGCTCCGGAATCTTTTTCTTTACTTCCTCGGCTTTCGCAGATTTTCCGTTCTTCTCAAACTCGTCTGCCTGTGCATGGATCCTGCGGATCTCTTTCATAGCAAGATACTCTGCGAGATAATGACGGCCTGCCTCTGCAAGTGCAGCCTCATCTAACGTATAAAGTCCACCAATCAGAGCAGTGATGTCTAAAAGATCGTTGTCTGCCTCGCTCTCCATCTCGGCAAGGTGCTGTCCGGCTACCTTCTTAGCAATCTTTTCTTCCTCAGTGCCCTCCGGCATTTTTGCGTAGTCAGCCTCTAATTTTTTTACTTTATCTAAAAGTTCCTCGCATTTTTTCTTTTTATCCGGAAGATTCTTAAAAATCTCCTCAACATATTTTAAATCAAAATCTTCAACAGTGCGTCCGTAATATACGGTGCGTCCGCCGGTCTGACGGTAAAGCTGTAACAGCGTACGTCCGAATGTGGATTTTCCACATCCACTCTCACCTACCAGACCAAATGTCTCGCCTTCGTAAATATTTAAACTGATTCCATCATTTGCCTTTACAAATGACTGCGGTTTTCCCATCTTCTTTTTTCCGATCGGGAAATACTGTTTTAAATTCGAAACGCGCAGTAATACCTTGTTCTCGTCACTCATTAGTTTCTTTCCCCTTTCTTCGGATAAAAGCAGCGTACCATATGTCCCGGTTCTACTTCGTTCAGTTCCGGTTCCATCTCACGGCACTTGTCCGTTGCATATTTGCAGCGCGGTGCAAATTTACATCCCTTCGGAAGATCAAGCGGATGCGGTACGGCACCCGGAATTGCCTCTAAACGGATTCCGGTCGGTGTATCAAGACGTGGGATAGAGTAAAGCAGTCCCTCTGTGTACGGATGCAGGTAGGAGTTATCCCCGAAAATGCTGCGCACCGGAGCTTTTTCCACAACCTGACCACAGTACATAACTGCGACATCATCTGCCATCTCGTTGATAACACCAAGATCATGTGTGATAAAGAGAATGGATGTTCCTTTCTCTTTCTTTAAATCATTCATTAATTTTAAGATCTGCGCCTGGATCGTTACATCAAGAGCCGTCGTCGGCTCGTCAGCGATCAACAGTTTCGGTCGGCAGGCAAGTGCCATGGCGATCATGACACGCTGGCGCATACCACCGGAAAGCTGATGCGGATACTGTTTTGCAACTGCCTCCGGGTTCGGGATACGGACATCCTTTAACATCTCAACCACTTTCTCGGCTGCCTCTTTTTTATTCATTCCCTGATGAATGATAAAAGGCTCGGAAAGCTGACGCTCAACGGTAAAAATCGGGTTTAAGCTTGTCATCGGCTCCTGGAAGATAACAGAGATCTCATTTCCACGGATCTTACACATATCTTTTACCGATACATCTGCAAGATTCTTTCCGTCAAAAATGATCTCACCGCTGTCAATATAACCGTTGCCGTCTAATAATTTTAAAATACTCATGGCGGAAACACTCTTACCACTTCCGCTCTCGCCTACAACACCAAGTGTCTTTCCCGGTTCTACCGAATAAGAAACACCGTTTACTGCCTTGACAATACCCTTTTTCGTTTTAAAGAAGGTATGCAGGTCATGAATCTCTAATAAAGCCATTTTGTGTCTCCTCCTTTAACGCTCATTTGATTTCGGGTCGATGGCATCACGCAGACCGTCGCCGACCATATTGATACAGATTACACAGATACCTAACATGATAGCCGGGAATACCCATCTCCACCAGTAGTTCTGGATAACAACGGAACTTACGCAGCCGTTCAACATATTTCCCCAGGTAGGACGCGGCAGTTTTACACCGAATCCTAAGAAGGATAACGTAGACTCTGTCAGCATACAATATGCAAAATCAAGCGTTGCGGATACGATGATAACCGAAATAACATTCGGGATAATATGCTTAAATACGATCACGGAACGTTTTACACCCATCGCATTTGCGGCGGTTACAAACTCCTGCTCACGCTCGGCAAGCACCTGTGCACGGACAAGTCTTGCAAGGCTCGGCCAGCTTAATATACCGAGGATCACCATGATCAGGGCAATTCTTGCGCTCTCTGTCATGCTGTTTCCGATAATAGATGTTAAGATCATTGCCATCGGAAGGAAAGGCAGACATGCAACGATCTCTGTGATACGCTGTAACACGATATCTACCCAGCCTCCGAAGAAACCGGACACACCACCGATGATAATACCGATGATCGTGGAAATGATAACGGAGATTGCACCGATCGTCATGGTCATACGTCCACCGTTTAAGATACGGGTAAATACGTCACGTCCAAGTTCATCACTTCCGAGCAGATAACCTTTTAATCCCCAGGTCACAATGTCACCGGATTTTGTCACTGCATAGTTCTGGTAAGTACCACCGTAGATGGCAGTAACATCTTTTGCAGCTTTTGGAACATCTGTCTGGTGTTTTGCATTGCTTCCCCAGGAGTAAACAGTTCCTTTATCGGTCAGTGCTGTGATATGGTATCTTCCGGCAAACATGGAAACGATCTCTCCATCCATTTCCGGAATATCTTTCTCGCTCTTATTGGCTTTTCCCCAGATACGGAGAGAACCATCCTCCATCAATGCCACACAGGCATCGGATGTTGTCACGATATCTTTTGCTTTTCCAAGATCTTCCGGAACATTGGAGATATCGGATTTCTGGCTTCCTAAATGTCTGATCTCACCATCATCTGTCAGTGCCATTAATGTTGTATTTGCGACAGAAATCTTTGCGATATGGCTGTTACCATTTCTTCTGGTCAGACGCACATCATTTAAGTTCTCATTTCCCCAGGCGATTACTTCGCCGCCTTCCGTTAAAACATAGGAAATCTGATAACCGGCTGCAATCTGTTTGATCTTTTCATGTTTTACTTCCATCGGAATCTGACACTGTCCCATACGGTCACTACCCCAGATGAAAAGTTCTCCATCTTCATTGAGTGCCATAACGTGGTCAAATCCTGCAGATACAGATACCACTTTTCCCATTTCTTTCTGCTTTGGCATCTTCTTTGCAATGTCGATCTTGTTACTGATCTTGGTGTAACCCCAGACATAGACTTTTCCGTCATTGTCCACGCCCACGCTGAAGGTTGCACCCGTGGAAATCTCTTTTACATTTCCTTTTAAACCGTCCGGCACTTTCATCATGTTCAGTCCCGGAGCGACATTGATCTGTGTCTCTTCTTTTTCACTTAAGTCGATCGGATTAAAGATCGGTCCGATCAGCACGATCAGGAAAATAACCAAAAATACGATCAGGCCGCCAAACGCAAGTCTGTTGGAGGTAAAATTCCTCACAACCGTACGGAGCGGACTCTGAAGCGCTTCTTCCTGTAATACATCGAGTTCTTTATCCCTTTTTCCAAAAAGGTGTTTGAGCATCTTCATGTTTTTCGTTCCTCCTACTTATCAATGCGTACACGCGGATCTACCAGACCGTAGCTTAAGTCTGTGATCAGGTTGCTGAGCAGTGTGATGATACAGTAGAGCATGTTGACTGCCAATGCCATATCATAATCCTGATTCATCAGTCCGACATAATACATTTTACCGATACCATTCAACTGGAAAATCTGTTCAATAACGATAGAACCCATGAAAATACTCATAAACCAGCTAATGATCAGTGTGATAACCGGAAGAAGTGCATTTCTCCATGCATGGGAATAAATAACAACTTTTTCCTTTAAACCTTTTGCTCTTGCAGTACGGATATAATCCATACGGAGTGCATCGATCATTGCCGCACGGACGTAACGTGTCATACTACCTAATGCTGCTACCGTCATAACGATGACCGGAAGTGCCAGATAATGGAGACGGTCAAGCACGAATGCCATTCCGGTTCCCTGGAAGTTCGGCGTATTCATACCACTGATCGGGAACCAGCCGAGTTTTACGGCAAAAATAAAAATAAATACCAGAGCAATTATATATTGAGGCATACTGTAGCCGACAATCGTCAGCACCTGTACCGTATTGTCAAATTTAGAAAATTTCTTGACCGCACAGTGAATACCGAGCGGAATCGTAATCGCTAACGCGAGTATCGTAGATACGATATTGATCTGTATCGTATTTAACAGTGGTGTAGAGAGACAGTCTTTCACATCTTTTTTGTAGAAGGAAGAATATCCAAGATCACCCTTTAACAAGTTTCCCATCCATTTTACATAGCGGACCGGAATCGGATCGTCTAATCCTAATTTTTCTCTTGCTTCCTGATAGCGGAGCTGGAATGTCTCGTCGGAGACTTTACCTCTTAAGTTCTGCACCTGATTAAGAGCACGGTCACCAGGTACGTTATTAAACAGTACAAAAAGGATAATGGATACTACAAAGAATACCCCTATCATATATAAAATTCTTTTCCCAACGTACTTTAACATAATTTAACCAACCTTCATTTGATTTTTCTTCTTCGTTTCCTTAGGAACAAAATCCTGACATGCCCCTTTGATCCCATTCCAAAAGAAACGATCAAAGAATTTGCCGGAATATATACCGCATGGGCGTGGGACTTATGCCCCACGCCACATACCGGTAAAATTTCACATGAATTTAATTACTCCATGTTTGCATACAGAATTGCGTTTGTTGCATCCCAGTTGTATCCATCTTCTTCAAAGTCATGAAGCTTTGATGTGAAGAAATCATGGTAATCATTGGAATACAGCGGAATTTCAGGAAGCTCATCATTCCAGTCAGCGATGAAATCGAACCATGCTTTTGCATATGCCTCATCATCACCTTCTGCTGTATGGTTCATAGCAAGTGCAAGATCATACAGTTTCTGTCCTTCTTCGCCCTCTAATGCGTTGGTGTTGTTAGAAGAACCTGGCTCATACTGATATGCAACATCGTAAGGGTTACCGAAACCACTTGCTAAGTTGAACATCTGATATGGGTTCTCTTTGGAGCTGTCATAGTAATAGGTCAGTAAGTCTGTGAAAGTACCAACGGTCTGGTTGATCTTCATACCTGCTGCTTCTACATCCGGGTTCTGCTGTAAGGAAGTTACAAGCAGGTCAGATACAGAGTTATTCTCAGAAGAGAACCACTCGATTACTAATGGCATGTAAGTACCATCGTCTAATTTCTTATAACGGATTCCGGAACCTGAGTAATCAGAACCATCTTCGTTGTATACCCAGCCGCCGTCCTCTAACTCTTTGATTGCAGAGTCAAGGCTGTATGTGTAAGAGTTTAATCCGTCTAATTCTTCTGCATATTCCTCAGCCATCCACTGCTGCGTACCATAAGGTCCGCTTACAACAGTACCATGTCCACCGGTGAATGTCTGTGCAAATGTTACACGGTCAAGTAAGTAAGCCATTGCATGACGTACTTCTTTGAACTGGGTCGGTCCCTGGTTACATTTGAAAGAGATCATTCCGTAACCTGCACGACCATAGCTTAAGTAATTGAAGCTTCCGTCTTCAACCATATCAAGCCCCTGCTCGATCTGATCGCCGTCTGCTACCTGATATAAGATATCAACAGCACCCGTCTTTAACTGATCCATCATAGTATCCTGTGGTGTATATTTTACGATAACAGTCTCGATATTTGCTGTCTGTCCCTCGAAGTTACCTGGGAAATTCGGGTTCTTTGTCAGTGTGTATGCATAAGAGTTCTCATCATAAGATGTGAACATGTAAGGACCGGAGCAGATATTGTAGTCATATCTTGCAGCCTGTACTTTATCTCCGATGTACTCAGAAGTAAAGTTGTCAGAGAATTTCACACCATTCTCTGTATCCTCTAAAGTAACATCTTCCGGTAACCATAAGTCCATAGACTCCGGCTGGTTGGAGATCAAAGCCTGTCCATAGTAGTATGGCATATACTGTGCATCGATCGTTACAGAGAAAGTCTTGTCATCGATCAGATGAAGTCCTTCGAATGTATCTGTCTCGCCGTTTGAATATGCGTCATAACCTTTTACATACTGAACAGTACTGTCTGTTAAGTTGCTGGCTTCGAGATCAGTGATCATCTCGTCACATCTTAACATGTATGTTAATAAGTAATCATCTGCATTTACATCAGAACCATCGCTGAACTTTAAGCCGTCTTTGATCTTAACTGTGTAAGTTCTGCTTCCGTCCTCGTTATCTGTTACTTCCAGATTATCAAGAACAGCCGGGTTCTCGATCCATTTACCGGTCTGGTCTCTGTCGATTGGAGCCATACCTGTCACTAATTTGAATGCGTCGTAATCAGAAGCACCGTTTGCCCAATATGGAGTAATATCTCCACTTGTCTCAGAACTCTCGCCTAAGATTACCTGTTTGTTGCTGTAAGTACCGTTAAAAGTACTCTCTGTGCCGTCTGCAGCTGCCTCTGTACCTTCTACAGCAGCGTTGTCAGAAGAAGCGTTGTTTCCCGCATCAGCATTGCTGTTTCCTGAACCGCATCCTGCTACCATTCCGGTAGTCATGGCACCGATCAGAAAAAGAGAAATCAGTTTCTTTTTCATAATAGTTCCTCCTTATAAAAATTGTTCTATAATATAAAAACGCCATGGCGTCTTTATAACATTATTGTTGTAGCACGTTATCGCGCTAAAATATTTTTGTATAAGCAAAAAAAAGTGCCAACAGACCTCTTTGCCCATTGCACTTTAAAATATACAACTGTTTGTTCCCGACGAACAACACTTTTTTTATTATACATGCGAGCCGTTTTTTGTCAATACTTTTTCTCATTTTGGGATATGTATAAATATAACGTC
>ERZ1026854.2564-NODE-2564-length-10224-cov-3.681090_pt1 | contig 10224 bp, 9 predicted proteins | sample MGYA00380157_ERZ1026854 | MGnify/ENA primary metagenome ERZ1026854 (study PRJEB33269, sample SAMEA4719793) | human gut metagenome | biome: human-associated habitat; feature: organic feature; material: feces | place: Cameroon | collected 2013-10 ...
CTTCGTCGGCAGCGTCAGATGTGTATAAGAGACAGTCTGTGCCCCAGACCAATCAGGTAGTCTATCATCTTCATACTTTCCTTATAGTCATCTACACCGATATTGGAATACTGGTTCTTACTGATATTCTCCGGTATAGAACCGGCTGTACTGAATACAAAAGGCACATTAAGCTTCTTTAACTTCTCTTCTGAATGGGAAAATAAACCGCCCAGAAAGATAATGCCGCGAAGTCTCTTTTCCTTTACGATTTTCTGTGCTACATCCACTTCATCCTCATCAAATTCAATATGCTGCAGCTCCATGGAATAGTGCTTCTTCTTACATTCTTCCTCAATTATCTTAATCATGTTGGAGAAAAATGGATTGGCAATACCTTTGACAAGCACGGCGATTGCCTTGGCATCCACACGCTTGAGGTTACGTGCGCTGTTATTAGGCACGTAACCATATTCCTTAATGGTATTCATGATTTTCTCTTTGGTTTCAGGATTGATATCCGGGTGATTATTGATCGCACGGGATACAGTACTGACGCCGACTCCACATATTTTAGCAATATCCTTTATAGTCGGTTCAAACACATCTTTCACCTCTTAGTTATTTTTTCATCTTTACAATTCTACCATAAACCTGTGCCAATTCAAGCATTCTGGCTGCAAGTTGTGGTGTACAGTCAGAAGCCTTCATACGCCACTCCCAGTTGCCGCCTAGAGTAGAGGGTGTATTGATTCTGGCTTCACTTCCAAGCTCCAGATAATCCTGAATCGGGATAATTGCCGTATCTGCAACACTGGCATATGCCATACGGATCAGATTGCTGCAGATATCAGAAGTTCTCTTTACTCCTATGTATTTCTTGGCAAAAGCCAGATCCTTTCTGCTCATGGCAGGAATCCATCCCATTACAGTATCATTATCGTGTGTACCTGTGTATACAACACAATTCTTTGTATAATTATGAGGCAGATAATCGCTCTCTTCTCTGGAATCAAAGGCAAACTGTAATACCTTCATTCCGGGATATCCTGACTTCTTCACAAGCTTGAGAACGCTTGGTGTGAGGAATCCCAAGTCTTCTGCGATAACTTCACGGTTGCCCAGTGCCTTCTTCATGGCTGCAAAGAGTGCATAACCGGGACCCTTCTCCCAGCGTCCGAACTCTGCTGTCGGATCACCATATGGGATAGCCCAGTATTCATCAAAGCCTCTGAAATGGTCAATTCTTACCACGTCATAGATAGTGAAGCAGTACTCCAGTCTGCGAATCCACCATGCAAAACCTGTCTTTTCATGATAATCCCAGCGATACAGCGGATTACCCCATAACTGGCCTGTTGCAGAGAAAGCATCTGGTGGGCATCCTGCTACTGCTGTAGGAATATTCTCCTCATCCAACTGGAACAGTTCAGGATTTGCCCAGGTATCAGCACTGTCAAAAGCAACATAGATAGGAATATCACCAATGATCTGAATACCCTTCTTATTGGCATATGCCTTCAGCTGTGCCCACTGTGTTGCGAACAGATACTGAAGATAGCAGTAAAAAGCAATATCGTCTTTTAACAGCTCTTCATAATGTGCCATTGCAGAAGGTCTTCTGAGTCTGATATCCTCATCCCACTCAATCCATGCAATTCCACCCAGGGAATCCTTGATTGCCATATACATCGCATAGTCTTTTAGCCATGCAGTATTGTCAGCAACAAATTTCTGATACTTCTCATCCTGATCCACATCAGCTCCGGCAAAAGCCTTACGAAGCAGTGCAAAACGTGTATTGTAGATTTTCTCATAGTTGATATAGTCCGGATTATCACCATAATCAGCAGCTTCGCACTCCTCTTCTGTCAATAACCCTGCATCAATCAGGGCATCCAGACTGATATAATAAGGATTGCCTGCAAAGGTCGAGAAGGACTGGTAAGGAGAGTCTCCGTATCCCGTCGGTCCCAGGGGCAGAATCTGCCACAGAGACTGTCCTCCCTGTTCCAAAAAATCTACAAAGTCATATGCTTCCTTGGAAAAGCCACCGATTCCAAATCTGCTTGGCAGACTTGCTACCGGCATCAATACACCACATTTTCTCATCTTTTTATCTCCTTTAAAACTTATCGGTACACAAAGGACTTAACCCTTGACCGCACCAGCTACTACACCCTCAATGATGTGCTTCTGGCACGCAATATAGAATATGATGATTGGAATGATTGCCAATACAATCATTGCCATCATGGCGCCCATATCAATAGCACCATAACCACCTTTCAGATACTGGATTGCAATAGGGATTGTCTTATATTTCTTGATATCCAATACCAGATATGGCAGCAGGTAGTCATTCCATACCCACATAGCCTCCAGTATGGCAACGGAAATAGCTGTCGGCTTCATGACAGGGAATACAATCTTAAAATATGTCTGTAATGGATTACATCCATCAATCATGGCAGATTCTTCGATTTCCAGTGGAATAGACTTCACGAAACCGCAGAACATAAATACTGCAAGACCTGCACCAAATCCCAGATATACAATGATGATTCCTACAGGATTTCCTAAATGTAGTATATCAGCGATTTTGGATAAAGTAAACATTACCATCTGAAAAGGTACAATCATGGAAAATGCAAAAAGGTAATACATACCAGATGTTATTTTACTTTTTACTCTGGTAATATACCATGCACACATGGAAGTACACAGAATGATAACTGCTACAGAACCTACCGTAATAAACAGTGAATAGGCAAAGGAATGCAGGAAATCAATCTTCTGCATACCACTTGCATAGTTCTCCAATCCTACGAAGGATTTCGCATCCGGGAGAGAAAATGGACGGTTGCTGATGAAAATCTTTTTCTTAAAGGAATTCATCAATACAATAATAATAGGCATGACATATACAATTGATAAAAGGGAAAAAAACAATGTAAGCAGCCAGCCATGCTTTGCTTTTCTAACTGTACTCATTATGCCTGCACCTCCTTGCTTCTGGTCATTCTAAGCTGGACAATTGCAATCAATGCGACTGCCAGGAAGAATATAACTGCCTTTGCCTGACCGACACCTTCCCAGCCGGCTCTGCCGTAGAAAGTATTATAAATATTAAAAGCAAGCATTTCTGATTTATTAGATGGCTCACCGGCTGTCAGTGCAAGGTTCTGGTCATATAATTTAAAGGAATTGGTTAATGTCAGGAAGGAACATATCGTAATGGACGGCATGACCATAGGTAATGTCACGTGTCTCAGTAATTGTCTGTTATTAGCGCCGTCAATTTTAGCGGCTTCAATCAATTCTCCGGGAATATTCTGGATACCTGCAATGTAAATGATCATCATATATCCAATCTGCTGCCAGTTCATCAGGATAACCAGTCCCCAGAATCCATAGGCGGAATTATAAGTAAGTGTTCTCTCAAAATGTAATAAAATACCGTTCAATATCAACTGCCAGATATATCCAAGGATGATTCCTCCGATCAGATTTGGCATAAAGAATACGGTTCTGAATATGTTAGTACCTTTGATGCCTTTGGTCAGTAACATTGCTACTGCAAAAGCCAGTACGTTAATTGTGATCACTGATACTACAGTAAAAAGTGAAGTATACCAGAGAGCGTGGATAAATGTAGCATCGCCCCATATTCTGATATAATTCTTGAATCCTACAAAGGTAGCATCCGTAACAGTCGTAAATTCACAGAAAGATAAATAAACTCCTAATACGAATGGAATGATAAATCCTATCGTGAATGCCGCAAATGTCGGTAATGCGAAGATAGGAAAATATTTTTTAATCGCTTTCTCCATAATAATCCCCATGCCTTTCTGGTATCTGCCATACATTGAAAAGAAGTGGACAGTAAGTATCCGCTGCCCACTTCCTGCCAGCATGAATGCACTACATACATTCATGGTCACTCTGTGTTAATGTCCGCTGCTTAGTTGTTAGCTGCTGCGTACTCAGTTGCCCATCCGTCAACGAATGCTGTTACAACTGCGTCCCAGTCGCCTGTACCCTGAGCATACTCTAATAATGCACTGCCTACACCGTTCTTCCACTCTTCAGAAGGCATTGTTGTAAATGTCCATGCTACAGAAGTCTTGCCTGCAGATACATAGTCATTTGCAATGTTGATCAGAGGGTTGGTTGCAGGATAGTTGTCAAATGCCTTGAACGGGCAAACAAATCCCATATCCTGTGAAAGTGCATTGCAGCCTTCGTCAGATGTTACTACCCAGTTAAGGAAATCCAGTGTTGCCTGAATATCTTCAGGAGCTGCATTCTTGTTTACACACCAGTAGTTCTCACTACCTGTACAAAGACCCTGATTCTCTTCACCTTCTGCACCGATGTAGATAGGAAGCATTCCAAGGGACTCATCAGACATACCGTTGCTGCTCAGATCTGAGTATGCCCATGTACCATTCTGATAGAATACTGCTTCACCGAGAGCAAACTCTGCTGTTGCATCTTCGCCGGTCTTGCTGGAAAGTACTGAAGGTGCACAGGTGGAATCTGTAATATATAAATCCCAGATAGCCTTGTAGTTGTCAAGATATGTACCCTTGATTGCATCTGTAGAGCTGATGCCGTCTGCCTTGTATTCATAGTAGATAGGAAGGTTTGCAAGATGTGTCTTGAATCTCCAGTCGGAGCTTGAATCCATACCTGCTGAAGTGAAAGCACCCTTTACTCCAAGATCATCCTTATTCTCCTGAATGCTGTCTGCTACTGCCTTTAACTTATCAAAGGAATTAATCTCATCTACGCTCTTAACTACTGCATAATCCTTAGTGAAATAATCATTTAAGATATCTGCATTGTAGATGATACCATAAGTCTCAGTTACGTATGCAATACCAAGTGTAGCATCGCCATCCTTTAATGCGAAGTCATCACTCTTCAGCTGTCCATATACATCAGAACCTGACAGATCATAGCAGTAATCCTTCCATGTTGCCAGACCTACCGGACCATTTACCTGGAAAAGTGTAGGTGCGTCTGTCTTGGCAATCTCTGACTTTAATGTAGATTCATAAGTACCGGAAGCTGCTGTCTCTACATCTACCTGTACTCCTGTCTCCTCTGTATATTTCGCTGCAAGGTTCTTCCAGTCATCTGCCTGCTCAGGCTTGAAGTTCAAATAATATACCTTACCTGTTCCTGTTGACTCTGCAGCAGCTGCCTCTGTGGATGCTGCTTCCGTAGATGCTGCTTCTGTTGCAGCTGCAGTTGTTTCCTTCTGATCTGCTGTTGTCTGTGTTGTACTTGTCTCTGCGCTGCTTCCACATCCTGCAAGCATTGATACAACCATTGTGGTTCCGAGTAATGCACTTAATAATTTCTTTCTCATAAAAATACCTCTTTCCTTCTTAGTGTTGAACCCCTTGTGAAAACGTTGTCGGTATCGGTATCGGTAACGTTTCCGATTTGCAAGATTATAATATCATTATGCCGAATAAATTACAAGTGCAAAATGCATTTTTGTTAAAAGTATAAAGTTCTATACATCAATATTGTACACTATGCACAATAAACTGAGGTGTTATCTTCCAGCTCTTTCATACGAAAAGGGCATCCTGTCGGATGCCCCTTGAAAATCTACTTTGGAATCACGTGTATGATTCCAATATGTCCTTGAAATGCCGGTCCGAAAATATGCTCCGGCAGCCGCTGTGTCATCATGCCATCCCATGAAGCATGAAGATGACCTGCTAACACCTGCTCCACTATCGTATCCTCACTGTATAATAAATTCAGATATTTCTGTGTGACATCATTAGGTTTATAATGTTCACTGTCCACACTCCAGTAATAGATCTGATTACGTACCTGCATGGACAACTGTGCAAGAGAGTCATCCACCCGGGACTCATAAGGAACATGGGTTGCCATAATGACCGGCTTGCCCCTGCTGTATACCTCTGCCACCATATTATAATAATACTCCGGCATGTCTTTTGTGGAATTATCTATTCCCAGAACGATGAAATCTCCCATATCCCAGAATTTGTGTGACATCTCATCTCCGTCTATGGTCTTATGCAGGGCACGACTTTCCGTTTCTGTAAAAAAGACACCTCCATAGTACACTCCATAATCATGGTCTGCTCTTACATACATGTAGGGAATATGCAGCTGGTCAAGCCCTTCCTTGATGATTCTGATATTGGAATTACTGCAATAATCCATCATATCTCCACCAAAGATTGCACCATCATAGTCACCATAGTTAATGAATTTGATGATCTCCGGCCACAGGTCTTCGGCATGTACACCATCTTCTGTAACAGCCAGTTCTTCGTATCTTTTCCTGATAGCATCCAGATATTCCGGACGCACATCTCCATTCTCATCTCCGGCTTCATGGTCGGTGACAAGGTGAAGATCACTTACCCACACGAAGGTATATTCCCTGTCAAGTCCTTCTATGGCAACATTAACCTCCTCCGTGGTAAAATCATACTCCGGCTGTGGATATGTGATTGTTTCCGTCTCTTCCTCTGTCTCTTCCTGCGTCGTTTCTTCCTGACTCTGTGATGATTCAGGCTCCTTCGATATTTCTTCAAAGGTAATCTCTTCTTTTGTATCCTGTGACTTTGATCTGCGTGTGATCATAATGATACCGGACAGAGTGACTGCAAGCAGGACACAGGCCAGCACCACTATGATCTTCTTTATATTACTTTTCTTCATACTACTGTGTTACAAATGTGACATTTGCCATGCGGTCACGAATCCACTGACGGTTCTCAGGAGTTACACCATTGGTAGAGCCATCCTCCATATCACCTGAATACTCACCGAAATCATTGAAATACCAGAAATGATCCAGTGAAATATCCTGTCCCAGAACGAATCCCTGTGTCTGTGATAACTGATTTACGATATCATCATAAGCCTGTGAAACCTCTGTACAGTCCTCATCAGCTTCATTCATATAATTGATATAGTAATTAATCATCATAGGATTGTAATCCATTGTCTGAATCATGCCGCCAATCTTGATTGCAGCACCCTTGGCTGTAATTGTACCATTCTGCAGCTCAGTCTCGATCTGCTTCTGAATCCACCAGGAAAGAGCATATGCATAACGCAGTCTGAGTGGATTATCCAGATCAGAAGTATCAAACATATTGTCTGCTGTCTCTGACATGAGATTCCATGATTCTGTTCTGGACCACTGTGGACGGGTTGTGAACTCATCAAATGCAGATACAACTTTGTCTGTATATGACTTGATAAATTCATCTTTTGCTGAAGTCAGGGAAGAATAATCCACTTCATATCCCTTAGCAGCCAAATCATCTCCCAATGCTGCCGCATCATCCATCTCAATCAGTATCTGCTTATAGATAGCACCTGAAAGAGTAGATGCACTTAACATATCCTTATGTCTTACAATCGCTGTAATATAAGCGACATACGCATCATTGATTCTGTCCACTGCCAGGCTGATATCTCCTGCTTCTTCTGCCTTGGATGCATATTCGTGTATTGCTGCATTCAGATTATTCATGCCATCTACGATCTCTGCATCAACGGCAATCTGACCTTTACCTGTCTCTGCCAGTGTATCTGTCTCTGCAAAAAGCTCATCAACATCTACTGTGCTTGTCTCTGCCTCAGTTGTAGCTTCCGTGCTCTCTTCCTCATCTATTGTCTCTTCTGTTACTGTGCCGCCAAAAGGCAGACTGATTGTGCCATTCCATACCAGGAAGCATACGATACCAGAAGCAATAACCAGAACTGCAAGAACCACTACGACAATGATCAGAGCCGGACTTGCCTTCTCGTCAGACTTGGGCTTGGCTGGCTTAGGCTGCTTGTTGGACGCCGGAGCCGGCTTTGGTTGTGCCGGCGCTGGTTTTACCGGTGCTGCTGCCTTTGGCTGTGGTGCCGGAGTTGGCTGTACTGGCGTTACTGCCTTTGGCTGCGGTGTTGGTGCTGGTTGAACCGGCGTTGCTGCCTTTGGCTGCGGTGTTTGAGTTGGCTGTACTGGCGTTGGTGCTGGCTTGGGCGCTTCTACTGTTGGCTGTACCGGCGCTGGCTGTGCTACCGGTGTACCGCACTTAGTACAGAATCTTGCACCCGGTTTAATGGGCGCACCACATTTTACACATACCTTATCCTGCTGCGCCTGTGGCTGTACGGGCTGCTGTGGAGCTGCAGGCTTCATTTTAGCCAGCTCTTCTGCAAGATTACATCCGCATTTGGTACAAAACTTGGCATTATCCTTAATTTCACTTTGACACTTTGGACACTTCATCTCATTCTCTCCTCATCTTTTTATTCAAACATTTGCATACCATACCCCATTCCTTTGCACGTCTTTTATGCAGAATAGGCTTGTCTCTACGCTCATGCCTGTTTCCTTTAATCAATTATCGCTATTCATATTCTTCGGCTGTCTCAATATAATGCTCGTAGCTGTTCTGCGTTACCCGATAGACAATCAGGCTTCCCAATACCAGAGTTTCAAGCAGTACCAGTACAGCAATCACGATTATAATTATTTTTTTCGTTTTATTAAACATCTCATCCTCCTGTTTAACACAGCGGATAGTTCATTTCTATCAGTGTATTATTTTTGCTCTCCTGCGTCAGATAGATCCCTGAAAGGCCGCACCAGCCGTCTGCCTGCTCATCATGTTCTGCATTTGCAATATCAATGACCTGACAGGCAGTACTGCTGCTTCCGGTTCTTCTTCCTATCGTATCGGACTGGAGTATCGTAATCCCTTCCTCAAGCTCCGGCCTTTCTTTCAGCAGCGAATTATTCTGTAAGGAAGCACTAAACTGTCTTCTCTGCGCTACACTATATGTATGCAGCAGCTGCCCTGCTGCAGCAGAATAATATCCGTTTTCCTGCAAATATTGTTTCACAGCGTAGGACTGTAAGGCTCTTACATCAAACCATGTATTTTCGTTCCATGTATTATAACACGTCATATCCTCGTAGGCAACTGTTGAAGCCTTTACATTTTCAAAAGTAAGATACAGCGGATTGCTCTTTCCCATGGAATGCAGCGCTATAATATATGAGCATTTATAATTCATCAGCCTGCAGTTCTTCATAATGAACTGTGCATCACCATCCAGCTCGGGATTCGAATTATTATGAAGGTAGATGCAGCCTCCCTGTCCATTTGCGATCAGCTCACTGTTGCTGATCTGTATTGTGCTTTTCCCTCTGCATCCTATTCCAACACACTGATTGCTGTCCGATATTACCTTACAATTATCTATGATCAGCTCACGGTCATAGGAATAATCCTGATCTATATGAATGGCATAGCCCGGAAAGGTATCCTGCCATTCATATACAGTATTTTCATTGAGACTGACCGACTGGATATATTCTCCACTGAGATTTCTGCCGTATATGGTAAGATTGCTCACCATTCCTGCGCCTATCGTAAGCGGGATATTATGATAATTCTCCGCACTTGCCATGATGATGCATTTCTCACGGTTCGTTCCTATCAGCCTGATCGTCTTATCTGTCACCGTGACCGATTCATTGTAGACTCCGGGAGTAATGATCAGAACAGCACCATCCTCCACCTGATTGACTCCATCCTGTATGGAAGTGAAATCACCGGTGCCATCCTGTCTGACATAATATATTTTATCTTCCTGTGCATTCACCCTCATGCCGCTGATACAGCAGATCATAAAAAGCATTGCACATTTGTATCGCATTTTTCTCTTTCGCATATTTATCTGTATCCCATGCTTCTCTGATAGCTGACCAGTAAATCCAGGTTGTGCTTCTCATATTCATTCAGAACGCTGTCGTCGAAGTCAGAAGATGGCTGATACCAGTTAAAGGCCTGGAAATACTCATTTAATGCCTGATCACTGAAAATCTTGCCATGTCTAGCAAAAATTTCATATACTGCTAATTTCACTTCGTACTGTGAAAGATAATCAATATCTGCTCTTGTCAGCTCAGTTGAATTACTGTACTCAAGAATATATCCGTTTCCGGATTGATGTCTGATTGTAGCATCCATGACATTTCTGCCAAGCAGCGCATTGTAATAATCCCAGAATTCCAGTACCTGGCTGTTATTGCCTGTATTTGCAAGGTTCGTATTGATATACTGCAGAATAGTCTCCGCATCAGTTCCTGCATTATTAAAAGCCGTTATTTTGGCGATCACAAAGGTGGAATAAGCACTTTCTCTGCTCTTTTCCAGCTCTTCCGGC
>ERZ1026854.2566-NODE-2566-length-10221-cov-4.935570_pt1 | contig 10221 bp, 11 predicted proteins | sample MGYA00380157_ERZ1026854 | MGnify/ENA primary metagenome ERZ1026854 (study PRJEB33269, sample SAMEA4719793) | human gut metagenome | biome: human-associated habitat; feature: organic feature; material: feces | place: Cameroon | collected 2013-10 ...
TACTAATATAGTATTATAGGGTTTTCATAATCTAAGTCACATTATTTAGTTCCAAAAATTCTATCCCCGGCATCACCAAGCCCTGGACAGATATATGCATTTTCATTAAGCTCTCTGTCAAGATGTCCAACATATATCTGAACATCTGGATGAGCCTCATGAAGCTTCTTCACACCTTCTGGTGCAGCTATGATACACATAAACTTAATCTTCCTGCCACCATGCTTCTTAATCTGGTTGATAGCATCTACTGCTGAACCACCTGTAGCAAGCATTGGGTCTGTAACTACAATAAGTCTCTCCTCGATAGGACTTGGAAGCTTGCAGTAATACTCATGTGGCTCATGAGTCTCTTCATCACGATACATTCCAATGTGTCCAACCTTCGCTGTTGGTACTAATGCCAGAATACCTGATACCATACCAAGACCAGCTCTAAGAATAGGAACAATCGCTAACTTTCTTCCTGCTATCATAGGTGTCATGCATGTCTCGATAGGTGTCTCAACTTCTACATCTTCAAGTTCAAGATCTCCAAGAGCCTCAAATCCCTCAAGCATAGCAATCTCTTCTACTAACTTTCTGAACTCATTAGTTCCTGTTCTCTTGTCTCTGAGCATTGAAATCTTATGCTGGATAAGTGGATGCTCAAATATTGTTATATTCTTTTCATTCTTAAAATCCATGGTTAATCTCCATTCTGTTAATTATTTGTTGTCTGTGTTGCTTACATATACACCTCTGCTCTGGTCACCACTTGGATTGATGCCAAAGTTGTAATCATTGCCAGGAAGTATTGCATTAAGAAGAATACCTGCTATAGCAGCGATTGCAAGTGCTGTAAGTGTTATAGATGTACCACCTATTGTAAATGTAAGTCCATTAGAAAATCCTAAACCACATACGAATATAACACCTGCAATAATAAGGTTACGTGATTTTGTAAGGTCTACCTTATTCTCAACAACATTTCTTACACCGATTGCAGAAATCATACCATATAACATGAATGATACACCACCGATTATAGCGGCTGGCATAGTTGATATAATCTCTGAGAACTTAGGAATAAATGAGAGCACGATTGCAAATATTGCTGCAATTCTTATAACTCTTGGGTCGTATACTCTTGATAACTCAAGAACTCCTGTGTTCTCACCATATGTAGTGTTAGCCGGACCACCAAGGCATCCAGCAAATGCTGTTGCAAGACCATCACCAAGAAGTGTTCTGTGAAGACCTGGCTCTGCTATAAAGTTCTCATCAACTGTAGCTGATATAGCTGACATATCACCAACATGCTCCATCATAGTTGCGATAGCAATTGGAGCCATAACAAGAATTGATGTTACATCAAACTTACAGAACTGGAACTTAGGGAATCCTATCCAGTTAGCAGATGCTACAGATGCAAAGTTAAATATCGCTGAACCATCTGGATTAGTAACTCCAAATGCATTGAGAACAAGTGCGAATACATAAGATATAACTACACCCATAAGTATAGGTATAATCTTAAACATTCCCTTGCCCCATATGTTGAATACAATTATCACGACAAGAGCAGCTATTGCTAAAAGCCAGTTAGTTGACGCATTAGAAATTGCTGATGACGCAAGTGACAAACCAATACATATAATGATTGGGCCTGTAACAACCGGTGGAAGGAATCTCATAACTCTGTTGACACCTACAAGTTTGAAGATAAGTGCAACGATTAAGTATAAAAGACCTGCAACTACAATACCACCACATGCATATGCAGCCTTATCATTGGCACTCATTGTCTCATACATTCCAGATTTAAGATTGGCAACTGTATAGAAGCCTCCCAGAAATGCGAATGACGAGCCAAGAAATGCTGGAACCTTAAACTTCGAGCAGACATGGAATATAAGTGTACCAATACCCGCACAGAATAATGTAACTGAAACAGTTAAGCCTCTTGTAAGCGGCTCATTGCATGCTGTCTGAAAATATCCAGACACAAGAATTGGAACAAGAATAGTTGCTCCAAACATAGCAAACATGTGCTGAAGTCCAAGAATCAGCATCTTAGGAACTCCCAGCTTTCGTGCATCACGAACAGCATCTTGATTTTTTTCGTTCATAAGTAAATTCTCCCTTATATTTAATAATTTTGAGGCAATATCAATTCCGCCCCAACTGATGCTTAAATCTTTTTATATGATACCACATATCCATGACAATTCCAATCACTAACTGGATTGTTTTATGCCTTAATAACTTCCTTTTTCATCCATGCACCACTTAAATATCTGCTTATAAATATAATGCTTCTGAGTGTCCAGTCTGCAAACATTCCATACCATACAGCCATTGGACCCATTCCAAATGCTTTTACAAGGAAAATACACAGTGCAACTCGGCAGCCCCACATTGTTATAATTGATGTTGTCATAGAAAACTTGACATCACCGGCAGCTCTGAGTCCATACGCAGGAACGAATGAGCCTACCCATACAAGTGGCTTTGCAATAGTTATGGCTGCAACCATCTCCATGCAGAGTGCCGCACTCTCGCTCTCCATACCGGCAAGCATTGTAACTGGCTTTGTAAATGCATACACAAGCAGACATGATGCTATTATTCCAACCTCTGCTATTCCACACAGTTTAACAATATAATATTTCGCTTCATCTTTTCTTCCTGCACCCATGCACTGTCCAACAACTGTCATAAGGCACATTCCTACGCCGATTCCAAAGATACCATTAACATTTTCCAATATATTAGTCATCGCCTGCGCTGCAATAGCCGCTGTACCCATTGTAGATACTGTTGACTGTATTGCAAGCTTTCCGAACTGGAACATACTGTTTTCTATACCTGATGGAATACCGATTGCAAGAATTGACTTTATAAGCCCCCACTCTGGTCTTATTGAAGCATAGTTACTGACAACAATCTCCTGCTTAGGCTTTGCAAGTGCGATAAATACTGCAACCATACATATTATACGTGACACAAGTGTTGATATTGCAGCACCTGACACGCCCATATCAAATACAAATATAAGTATATAATTACCTATTATATTAATAACATTTGATATAACTGAAACTGTCATAGGATATTTCGAATTGCCACATGACCGGAATATCGCAGAACCTGCGCTGAACAGAGCCAGAAATGGATATGACAATGCAGTAAATAAAAAATACTTCAGCGCATTGTTCATAACGCCGTCATCAACCTTGCCAAATATCGCTCCAAGTAAAGGTCTTTTAAATGCAAGTCCAAGGACTGTTATAACAAGAGCAATGACAGTAACTGACAACACAACCTGTCTTGCTGCTTTGTTTGCTCCCTTTTCATCCTTCATTCCAATGTAATGTGAACATATTATAGCTGCACCAGTTGCCATTGCCGAGAACAACTGCACTATAAGATTGTTAACAGAATCAACAAGAGATACTCCTGATAACGCTTCACTTCCCACATTGCTGACCATCATTGTATCAATCATTCCCATAAATGAATTGAGAAGCTGTTCAATTACGATCGGAATTAAAAGTGCTATCAGCGCTTTATTAGAAAATAACAAATTATTTTTATCTATCTTAGATTTCATGATATGTAATCCTTCTTAAATTAAAATTTAGCTTACATATTATATACACAAAGGCATCTTATGTCAAAGTGTTTCCAATTGTTAACCTTGTAAATTTAAAGGTTGACAATTCATTTTTATATGCTTATAATATGCCTCGTATTAATACAAATTTTGACAGATTATTGTCAATCACAAACCTAATTGCAGGGAGACATATTAACTATGGAACAGGATATGAAATTACTAGCCAGAGAAATCATAGATGGCAGACGTCTTAACAGAAATGATGACTTATCATTTTTTATAACTGCACCTCTTGATGAATTAGCCGAAGGAGCTGATATGATAAGAGATGCTTTATGTCACAATCATGTAGACCTTTGTACTATTATAAATGGACGTGCTGGAAGATGCAGCGAAAACTGTAAATTCTGTGCCCAGTCATCCTTCCATCACACTAATTGTGAAACTTATCCAATGCTTGATGCAGAAACTGTTATAAAAGACTTCGAGGAAAAAAAGGCTGATGGTGTACATGCTTACTCAATAGTCACAGCTGGACGGACTGTTGAAGGCAAAGAACTTGACCAGCTTGTAGATATATATGCCAGGCTTCATGAAAGGTGCGGCAGAGGTTTAAGACTTTGCGCTTCACATGGACTTCTCACTAAGGAAGCATTTGACAGACTCGTAGAAGCCGGCATTACTATGTACCATGAAAATATTGAAACTTCTAAGCGAAACTTTCCTAATATATGTACAACACATACATATGAAGACAAAATCAAAGAAATCAAGATGGCTAAGGAAGCCGGTCTCACGGTCTGTTCCGGCGGTATCATAGGTATGGGGGAGACATGGGAAGACCGTATTGATATGGCGGTTTCTTTAGCTGAGCTTGATATAGAATCTATCCCTATCAATGCACTTATTCCTGTAGCAGGAACTGCATTTGGCGACCTTGCGCCATTATCTGAGGATGACATCATAAGAACCGTAGCATTATTCAGATACATCAATCCTACATCACACATCCGTATGGCAGCCGGACGTAATTATTTCAAGGATGGCGGTCGCAGATTATTCAAGTCAGGTGTCAATGCAACAATCACTGGCAACATGCTTACTACTGTTGGCAATAACACTGAACAGGATAAAGCAATGCTTACTGATATGGGATTAGATATATCCCGAAACTAACAGAGAGAGGAATTTAATAATGAATAAGAAAATGTCTATTAAAACAATGGCTCTGATTGCCATATTTGCAGCTATCACATGTGTACTTGCACCACTGTCACTTCCTATTGGTCCAGTACCTATATCACTCACTAACCTTGTAATATATTTTTCTTTATATGTACTTGGAACATGGAAGGGAACATGCAGTTATGTAATCTATCTGCTTATTGGTCTTGTCGGTCTTCCTGTTTTCTCTGGATTCACAAGCGGTCCTGGCAAATTGTTCGGACCAACTGGCGGATACCTTATCGGATTTATTCCACTTGCTATTATCGCAGGACTTTTTATTGATAAGTTCCACAACAAGTGGTACATGTGCTTTGCAGGTATGGTTCTTGGAACTGCTGTGTGTTACGCATTAGGAACGGGATGGCTTGCTTACGAAGCCCACATGACTTTCAAGGCAGCTTTATTCGCTGGTGTTATACCATTCATCATCGGCGACCTTATTAAGATTATTCTTGCAATGTTTGGCGGTCCTGTACTTAAAAAAGCTCTTGTCCGCGCGCATTTATTATAAGATGCAATAACATAATCAACTCATCATCTATATATAATTCCCCGGGGCTTCTTGCTGGCTCCGGGGATATTAACAATCTGCAGCATTGCTACACTTATAATTGTTATAGCTATACAATTAAATAAGGTTCTCATACCTGCTATAGCAAATATAACCTCTGTAACGCAATATGCTGCAAGAATTCCATATACTATCTTTCTAAAACATGCTTTTTCTGTATCACTCAATCTATAATTATAGTGATCCTGTGGACTGAAATAACATATTACCATCATGGATACAACCTGAAATAAAATAAGCAGGCATATATTAATATCCATATTTATAATAATGGTAGCTATTACTATGATAAATGTTGATAATACAATACAGGTAATTCTATGCCTTGTATGATACCCACCTGTAAATTTTCTCAATAATATAAACAGAGCAACAAATACCATACATGTCAATAAATGTCCCATTATTGCACCTATTATGCATGACATAACTATAGGTGATACCATCATAAATATTGAATTAACAGCATATTCATATAATTCTCTATCATTTTCTGATATTATTCCATTTTTAATTAAGCTGATTACGATTAATTTTCCATTCATATACATCACTTTCTTACTTAACCCTTGTAATAACCCCTAAATCCATCTCATGTACTGTATCACACAAAACTTCAATATCCTCTGCACTATGATTTGCCATAATTATAGTCTTGCCGCTGTCTGCAAATGTCTTGAAAAGCTCTCTCATCTCTTCAACTCCATGTTTATCAAGACCATTCATAGGCTCGTCAAGCAACAATATTCGAGGGTCTTCCATTATTGCCTGAGCAAGCCCCAGTCTCTGGCGCATGCCTAATGAATACTTGCCAACATGCTTCTTGCTGTCTGGGTCAAGACCCACCAGCTTCATTGTGTCTTTAATATGTTCTTTTGATATCTTATTATTAATGCCTGCAAGAAATCTAAGATTGTTATAGCCACTGTAGCCATATAAGAATCCCGGTGTCTCTATGATTGCACCGATACTCTCCGGCACATCTATATCCTTTCCTATCTGCTTTCCTTCAACTAAAATCTTCCCTTCGCTTACCGGTACAAATCCGCATATGCACTTCATAAGCATTGTCTTACCCGAGCCATTACGTCCTATAAGCCCATGTATCTTACCCTTTTCAAAATTAATTGATACATTCTTTAATACTTCTGCACTTCCGAATCTCTTCGTGACATTAGTAATCTCTATCACATTTTCTGCCATAATTTCCCCCTAGCTTGCCATCCTTACCTCAATGCATTGTCTCTTACCAGCCACCACTGACAGTATCGTCAACACAACTATCAAAATCAGGTACAGCCCCATTATATAATCAATAGATGGATAGCTGGTAAGACCTCCAATATCTATGTTATTAAGTGAATTCCAGCTCATTGGTGAATAATAAGTCCACTTCGGCTTGCCATCAACCACGGCTGTCAGCAGTATAAGAAATGCTGCTATCCCCACTCCAACATATCTTGTATTCGATACAACATTAAACCCATATATCACAAGTCCGATTATTACAAAACTCATCCATGTAAGAAGGCACGAAAACAGTATTGCCTGAAATGGTGTATAATACTTTATTATCTTGCCAAGAATCTGGATTGTACTGTAATTCACTCCTGCCGCCTGAAGCAGATTAGTACTTCCACACATTCCGATAACATCTCCCCATGAAGCTATCCATCTTACATGTCCGATATTTACAATCAGAGGAGCAATTGCCAGAAACAACATATATATAAATGAACCGATATATATGTACAATACCTGCCCTATACTCCATGTAATTCTCTTAGTCCTCAGCATGACATATGGCTGGTTTTCATCTATAAATGGCGCATCACAGAATATAAACACTATCGGAAACATGAATATAATCTTCATATATCTATACGTAAAAAGGAACGGATAAAGCCATGGCGACATGTCATCCTCTACATAATCACATGCAACCGACATCCCCTTTGTATACATATATGCAAACAAAAGTGCAAGAATAAATGTCATCCATATGCGGGGATTGGAGTTCCACTTTCTGATGTTCTGCATGCAGATTCTAAACGATTTCATTGCGAATCCTCCTCTCCACGATTTTCTTGAAAAAATATGCCGCTGTCAGTATATAAACCAGGACTATAATTGTAGAAAGAAGCAGGTTTAGCGGCGTATTATAGCCGAGCAGTTCACTTCCAATGCTGATTCTATATGGATATATCTGAACTATCCCATGACTTGTTATCTCTTCTATCATAATCCCCATGAATAACGGAGCCATAACAGCCACAAATTTATTCGGAAGCAGCGCAGAAACAACATATCCCCACATGGCATACATTGTAGTAACTATTGAAAACAGATACACTCTTATTATCATATACATAAATGGCATTTTTCCGCTTGCCACATCATAAAAAAGATAATGATCGTATACCATGTCATAACCATAGCCGTCTATTCCACCCTTAACGACTATATAAAGCATCAGGCCAATAAAATTAGTTATAAATGTAACAATAACAAATGCAATAATCTTCCCATTAATATAAGATTTCTCTCCACTTCTTACTGCTGCCGAACGGATATAACTATTCTGCCAGTCATCACTGAAGCTTGTCGCCAGCGGCAGAGCTCCCGCAAGTATAAGAATCTTTGCTTCATTGCTGAGAACCGTTATGTTATCAAAGCTTACTATCACATTATCATGTGCTCGTTCAAGCGACAGCAGGTACCATAACATCGCAATAAGTACAATGGTTATATACCACCTGTATCCGCAGAAAACTCTTCTGCACTCTTCGCGGAGCATTCCACATGTTGTCGCAACACCTTTGGACAATCTATCTTTCATGCTTTAACCCCCAAGAACCTGTCCAGTAACCGCATCTATGAAATTAGTCTGTTTACTGGTTCGTGTGTATGTCTCCCCATTTTTCTCAGTAGTTGTAGTTCTTTCAAATGTATATACCCACATTGGCTTAATGTAATCTTCCTTAGTTTTTAAATCCTTATAAACTACATACTCTAAAGACAGATTTGTAAGCACCATATCACCAATCGCTGCGTACATTGTGTCTGTCGCAAGTATATTAAGGGCTTTCTGTGAATCTATTACAGTTACATTTTCGGATGATTTCTCCTTATATGCATATCGGATATTAACATCAACAACTCCCTGCCTGCCTACAATAACAACTACAGATGCTTTAGGAATTGCATAAAAATTAGCATTCTTGCTTTCTATAGATATAGGAATTTCATCTATTGAACGTTTAAATATCATATAGTAAACATCATCTGATTTAGTCCATTTATATGCATTCCCATTTTTATCTTTTGCCTTGTTGGGATTAACTTCTAATTCTTTATTAGCATTTTCATAATCCATGGCAACACATATATATGGTGAATCATCTATATTAATCCCCATCTTGGAACATGTCTCTTTTCCTTGTGCAATCGCTGTTTCCTTTGATAATCCCTCTATTGTATTGTTCGGAAATATCTCTTTTATCTGGCTTTCAGCTAACAATGCAGCATTATTATTGCTTATCATTGCCTCATACTGGACTCTTATTGCCTGCTTAGTATCATAACTCATTCCAAATATTCCATCCTGTATATTATAACCAAACGATGAACCATCTGAATATTCGCAATTATAATATTCATCACCTACATTCTTTTTCGTTATCCTATTATTTCCTTTTAACCTATCAGCCATATCCTCTAATTCTTTATTAGTATATACTGCCTGCTCTACATTATATTTTTTCCATTCAACATTCTTTGGCTCATTTATCGTTGCATTTACAACAAGACTATCACTCAATTTACCAGTAGCACCATCTGCTGCAATTGTTACTTCTGCCTCTTTCTCTCCCCAGCTATAACTTTCTCCTGTCGGAAACAGTGAGCAGCCTGTTACACCTATTAATAATATAAGTGATGCTGCAATTAACCCCATTCTTTTCATCTTGCCCCTCCTTTTTTAATTATGTCTGGCGTTTTTACACGCCAGACACATATAATAAATACATATAAAAATCATTATGAATGCCAATGTCCTGATACCCACACATCTAATTTATGTGTTACAGCGTATATTCGTGAACCGCCATTTTTTCCCACATATCTGATATAATTAAATCTATACGTTGCCGAATTAGATGTAATATTCTGCGAATATGAATATGCGGCATCATCATATGGTGCAACAATCTGCATTGTCAATCTATCTGATGATGCAATATTCCCATTTTCAACATATACATAAGCAGTCTGTTCATTGTCATCTTTTGTATTAATAGCTGAATGTGCTGCATTTCCATCGTCAATATACAAATCAAATTCAAATGGTTTATACTGTGCAAATGCTGGTACAACCATCATTGCAGCTAATGCTCCTGTTACTAATGCAACCTTAAAAAACTTAAATACTTTCATATGTACCTCTTCTTTCTGTGCTTTTTCCTATGCACTTTAACCTTAGCCTTAGTAGATTGATTCATTGCCTATCGTTTAAATCCCCCTACCATGTTAAATATATCACTCATATAAGCATGAAATAATTCAACATACTTGTAGCATTCATATGAGTGAAAAACTTTACTTTAGTTACATATCCTTATTATCTTACTTTCTTAAATTTTTTAATCTGTGAAGGCATTTTATCCTGATGTGCAAAACAACTTGTATACATATTTGCTACACTCGCATAATAACATCTGATTATTTTTTGTAAATACAACTTGCGTATTCGGTAGGAAAAACTGCTTATTTGGTAATACATTTCATAAGATTATGTGTTACTATATATACGAATAGTTATGTC
>ERZ1026854.2570-NODE-2570-length-10218-cov-6.391321_pt1 | contig 10218 bp, 8 predicted proteins | sample MGYA00380157_ERZ1026854 | MGnify/ENA primary metagenome ERZ1026854 (study PRJEB33269, sample SAMEA4719793) | human gut metagenome | biome: human-associated habitat; feature: organic feature; material: feces | place: Cameroon | collected 2013-10 ...
TCAATAAAAAAGACAACAATATGAAAAAGTATATATTTTCAGTTTTGATGGCGGCAATGGCTGCCTTCACATTCAGCAGCTGTGAGGATGTGCCAGAACCTTACACACTTCCTACCAAGCCGGAAGCCGGTGGCACCACTCAGGGCGAGCCTAAGGGTACAGGTACTGCTGCCGACCCATTCAACAGCATTGCAGCTATCAACTATTGCAAGACCCTGGAGGCAGGCGTGGAGTCTGACAAGGAGGTCTATATCAAGGGCAAGGTAGTGAGCATCAAGGAGCAGTTCTCCACCAGCTTCGGCAACGGATCGTTCTACATCGCCGACGATGAGACCAGCGAAAAGTTCTACATCTTCCGTTCCCTCTATCTGGGCAACAAGAAGTGGACTGCCAGCGACCCTGAGCTCAAGGAAGGCGACGAGGTGGTAGTTTGCGCCAAGGTGATGAACTACATGGGCAACACACCGGAGACCGTAGCCAACAAGACCTATCTGGTTTCCCTGAACGGCAAGACTGCCGGGGGCTCTGGCAGTGGCGATGTAACTGGCGAGGCAAAGGGCGATGGTTCTGCAGCCAACCCATTCAACAGTGTGGCAGCTCAGAAGTACACCGCAGCCCTGGCATCTGGCGCCGTATCAGACAAGGAGTTCTACATCAAGGGTAAGGTACAGAGCATCAAGGAGCAGTTCTCAGCATCCTTCGGCAACGGATCATTCTATATTGCCGATGATGCCAACAGCACCCAGTTCTACATCTTCCGCATCTACTACTTCGGTGGCGAGAAGTGGAAGGAGGGCGATATGACCCTGAAGGAAGGCGATGAGATTGTGGTTTGCGCCAAGCTCATCAACTACATGGGCAACACTCCAGAGACCAACCAGGGCGGTAAGCTCATCTCCGTGAACGGCAAGACCAGCGGCGAAGGCGGCGGCACAGTAACTCCAGACCCTGAACCAAAGCCAAACCCAGGCGAGGTAGCAACAGGCGAGAATGGCGGCTTCGAGAACTGGACAGACAGCAAGCCAACCAACTGGAACACCAACTCTGCCGGCAACGCAAGCCTCACCAAGAGCGAGGATGCCCACAGCGGCAAGTACTCAGTGCAGGTAGCTGGAACTAACAGCGCCAACAAGCGTCTCGGCTACAAGGCGATGAGCCTGAAGGCAGGTAAATATACTATCAAGTTCTACGCCAAGGCAGCCACAGCCACAGGTGCATCCGTATGCCCAGGTCATGTAGCCGTTAATGATGGCACCGTAGATTCACAGAACTACAATTATACCAAGCAGTATGTGAATGTAACCAACACAGAGTGGACTTTGGTAGAGCAGGAAATGACCATAGAGAAAGATGGCACCTACAGCATCGTTATCATGAATGCCAAGAAGCCAGGTGCAGCCGTTCTCATCGACGACTTCACATTCTTATTGGGCAGCACAGCCATTATCAAGTAAATTCTGAAGCAGATATTGTGTATTAGAAAAAACACTGATCCCCATCGTCCTCTGCACAAACAGAGGCGATGGGGATTTTTTCTCATCCATATTGTTAAATATCAAAGATTTATCCCCCATTCCTTGCGTAATTCAGAAAAGATTCTTATCTTTGCAGCAGAATTATAAAATAAACTCATAAACAGATAAAATTATGGCAACACCAATCAGAGTCATTCCTACGCTTCACGGCGAGGAAGCAAGAAAATTCATAGAAAGAGCTGAATGGGTGGAAGCTCATCCAGGGCAGACAAAGGCAGACCCAGAATACATCAAAAAAATGAAAGCCTTTTTACGCGAAATGAATTTGAACTAAAATGACTAAAGAAGAATTATTTTCCATGTGCAGGCTTGAGGAAATTACTCCTCATAAGCTTGCGCTATGCGACCCGTTTGAATGTGAGAACAAAGACTTGAACGATTTCTTTGCTAATGATGCTGTGAAATTCGCCAAGCGTTTGCTCGGAAAAACGTATGTCTTTTCCCTTCGAGAAAACACAAATGTCATAGTTGCTGCTTTTACTGTTTCAAATGATAGCATACGAATGACAAATAAGCTTAACGAAGAAGCCAAACATACCTTCTTGCAGTACACAGAATTAGAAGACAAATGCCTAAGACGTTTTCCTGCCGTTTTAATAGGACGACTAGCTACCAACAAGAACTTTGCTGGAAAAGGTATAGGAACAGCCGTTATGGACTTCATCAAATACTGGTTCAGATTCGACAACAAAACAGGTTGCCGCTTCATTATCGTTGACGCTTATAGCAATGAAGCAACCCTACATTATTATCTAAAAAACGATTTTAGTTTTCTTGTAGAAGACGAAAGACTTGAAGCTAAATACGTCGGGATTGGTATGGGACGTCTCCCACTTCATACACGTTTAATGTATTATGACTTACTCAAGTTGAATGAATAGAGATTAATGACCCATAATAAACCAGGAGGAATAAATATGGCAAGACCAATGTAGCCAAACAAGGGTTCAACCACCTAATTCTCAAATATTTCTTAAAAAGAACAGGAAAAATTTGGTGGTTTCAGGAAAAAAGCGTAACTTTGCACCCTGAAATTGTTAACAGGCTATAATGGGCATGCCCCGATGAGGGACATGAAATGAGGCGAAAGCTTCCCCATGACGTCTATTTTTTAATCATCAAATAATAAATAAAAGAAAAAATGAAAAAAGGTATTCATCCAGAGAACTATCGTCCTGTAGTATTTAAGGATATGTCTAACGGCGATATGTTCCTCACTCAGTCAACATGCAAGACTAACGACACTGTAGAGTTCGAGGGCGAGACTTATCCAGTAGTTAAGATTGAAATCTCTAGCACATCTCACCCATTCTACACAGGTAAGAGCAAGCTCGTTGATACTGCTGGTCGCGTAGACCGCTTCATGAACCGTTACGGCAAGTTGAAGAAGTAATATACCTTTTTAATTAAGGATATATTATCAGCGAAAGATAGGAAGTGTGTTCCGTCGTAGTTGCATATACGTCGGAATGCACTTTTTTTCTTTTATAACTTAAAACATTAACAAGAATTACGCAAATTATGAAGCATGCTAAACTACTCATTCTCACGCTCCTCACAGCGATGACCTTCGCCGCCTGCGGCACCGACGACTCCCTGCAGTTCAGATTCCCTGACCAGGAAAACAAGGATGATAACAACGGTGGCGGTAATACCGGTGGCGGCACCGGAGAATCAACCGATAAGACCAATGCCAACAAGAATGTGGCTACAGCCAATATGCCTGCCGTGGTGAAGAACGCCATCCATGGTCTGGAGTTCCCAAAACTCAAGAACAACGGCAGCAGCTACGCCATCGTGCACATGGATAACACCACGGGCATGGTGAACTTCTCAACCGAATGGGATGATGCCATGAAGAGCCAGCGATGGAGCTGCTACACCTTCCACACCGGAAACACGGCTTCTAACGTAGATAGATGGAAACCATCGCAGGGCGAGCGACAGTATCCATGGGATACCGACCTGCAGGAGCAGTGGGGCGTCACCGATTTCACCGAAGACCCTACCCCAACCAAGCAGGGATTCGACCATGGTCATATCTGTCCTTCTGCCGACCGCAAGCTGAACCTTACCCAGCAGAAGCAGACTTTCTTCATGACCAACATGCAGCCACAGTATAGCAACTTCAACCAGCGTGGCACCTGGTATAAGATGGAGGAAGAGCTGCGCAAGCTGGCTCCGAAGATTGACTCTGATACCCTCTTCATCGTGAAGGGTGGAACCATCGACCCGGTGGGCAGCGAGAGCAACATCCTGGGATGGAAGAAGCAGGGTGCATCGAGCGACGTGAAGATGCCGGGCTACATCCCTGTGCCAAAGTATTTCTTCGTTGCCGTGCTGAAGAAGGAGTATAACAAGAGCACCAAGCAGTATAGCTACAGTGCCTTCGGCTACTGGTTCCTGCACGAGAACAAGGCGTTCGACAAGAGCGACCTGCTGGGCAACTACGTGGTGAACATCAAGACCCTGGAAGACAAGACCGGCATCGACTTCTTCTGCAATCTGCCAGATGATATCGAGAAGAAGGTAGAAACCCAGGATGTGGAGGCCATCAGGAACCTCTGGGGATTCAAGTCATCGAAATAACAGCATTCTTGCTATCAAACAACAGCATTCATGCTATCAAACAACAGCATAAGAAAAAAGGGTGTGTCATGGACTTATGACACACCCTCTTTTTTTAAATCTTCATCAAATAACCCGAGGGTTAGATGACAACATCGGTGTTATCACCATCCGAGCCCGTGTCCTTTCCGCCTCCCTGCGAACCGGAACCGGTGGTGCCGGAATCAGAACCCGTGCCGCCCGTGGTGCCGCTGCCACCAGCATTGCTGCCGCCAGCGTTGCTTCCACCCGATGGAGAGTTGCCGGCGGAATCGTTCAAGCCCTTGTACTCCACAAGCTCCTCCACCTTCACGTCCTTAAGCAGAGTCTTCACACGCTTGCCCTGCTGCATCTCGATGGCCGACTGGAAGATGACGTGCATGCCCACGATGTTGGCAGAGGTAAACTTCTTGGCGGTGTCGGCAGGCGAAGTGTTGAGACCCACCTTGAACGATCCGAAACCGTCGAGCACCACGCGGTTGCCCAAGGCAAGCTGGGCAGTCACCTCGGTGACCAGGGCGCTCACCACAGCCACCACGTCAGGCTCGGTCAGGGTACAACGGTCGCGGATGTTCTGACACAGCTTCTTGGTGTAGATGGTGTCACTCACTACGGCACGGCCGTAAATCTTACCCTGGGTCTTGGAACCCTTACGATTGTTCACTACTTTTCTGTATTTTACACTCATAATAAATAAAAATTAAAGGTTAAACAAAAAATTTAAAAACTAAAATCTAAAACTAAACAATTCATTCTTAGTTCCCCACGCTCATGCAGGAGCTAACCCCCATCGAGGTTAAAACCGCCGTGAGCACGGAAATCAAAACCTGAATCAAAGCTTTCCATGTCTCTTTTTTCATCGTATTAAACTATTAAACTTTAAAATATCATTCATCGTAGAAATAATCAATCAACGCATTCACATCATTCGAATCACTCACATCAGAATCTGATGCCGGTTCCTGCGCCGCAGCGTATAGCTTACATGCAGCCACCGTCGGCGCTGCGAACCCTGGGGCTCCAGAATCATCTGGTCGAACTCGCAATGGTCGCGGATAAAGGAAGAGAACTTCTCCAGCTGCTCCTTGCTGGAGATGAAGATGTCGGCAGCCTCGCCCAGCGTGTGCTGACTGCCCGGCACGCCGTGAACGGCGAGGTTCAACTGTGGACAGCGATATCCACTGGTAATCACCACCACGCCGCAATGCTGGCGCAGGGGTTCAAGTACACATTCGCAGAGCAGCATCAATCGGGAAATCACGATGGCGTGCTGCGGCGTGTTGTCGATGCCATACTTGATGGCGGTGCCCGAACGTAAAAACTCCCCAAGGGCAAAATGGGGGGAGAGGAGCATCTGATGCATCCTCTCCACTTCCAAACTGGTGTATTCCATAAACATTAAATTTTGCAGGTTTCAAAGTCTGTTACCTAAACACTGATTCCTACTATTACTACAACTAACTAATCTTTAAAAACAGATTTGCTTCTGAATTTCTATTTAAAAACAGATTTGCTTCTGAATTCTGGTGCAAAGATACAAAAAAAATCGCTTCCTGTCAAGAGTTTGAGGGCAACATTTTGGGCAACATTTGAGGCAGCCACTCCAAAGAAGCCCATTTCAAGGGCAAAGGAGCGTTACGTAATCTTTACGCAACGCCCCTACCAATCCCAACTAAGCCTCATTCCATTTCTGAAGGATGCATCATCCGGCTCCAAACAAGCCTTACTCCGCCTGGCGGGGTATACGCCTAATCCTATCGCAGCCTGATTAATCGCTCGATAATCCTACACTCCTCCACACCATCCAGATGATTCATGTAAAACAGCGTGATGGTATCAGGCTTGATACCCTGACGCTGCTCCCTGGCATGCAACTTGCTCAGCGCCGACGAAGGATAATGCAGAGCCTCCATACCCAACGCCTCGAAACACTCCTGATAAAGCCTTGAAAACTTCTTGGGCTGCAACAGCTCATCATACATCCCCTGATGCTGATAAAGCCCGTCACCCGCCATCATCGGAGCAATGTAACAACCCACGCCCACATCGTTCACCCACTCCACCAGCAGACTCTTGCTCACAGCCCACTCGTAGCGGCCCTTCTGCGAAAGCAGCCACTCAAAATCCGAAAGCATCAGCTCCTGAGCTCTCGCCTTACGCTCTAAAAAACTTTTCTTTTCCATCAATACTCAGCTTATAGTTTAAAGTTTATAGTTTACAATTTATAGTTTACAGGGCGGTTTTCAGCCACGAACCCATGTCGTGGTCGGGGAATGCCTCCTTGCGGCACTCAGCCTCGCACTCCTGCTGCGACGCACGCTCCTCGTATCTGCCACACTCGCGGCGCGTGTAATACACCTCGCCCAGACTGCTCAGCTGCTGGTCCCTCACCTTCATCATCTTCATCACCGTATAGTTCACAGCCAGCGGCGAATTCGGATTCGGATCAATCACACGCCTCACCGAGAAGAGAAAGTCGGCCAGGTTCACCCAGTTGGCACTGCCCGCAATCTCGTAGAAATCCAGGTCGCCCTGCGTGCCGTCCTTGTGCTGAATTCTAGGGTGCGCCACCACAAACGTCCACACCCCGTGCTTGCGGCTCCACGACTGCACCTTGGTCAGGAACTCCTTCACCTGCTGCGTCTCCGTGAGCCGCTCCTTGCCCTCGTCTATCGCCACGAACATGTAGGGGTCAATCACCAGGAAATCCAACCCGTGCTTGCGGCGCAGGCGCTCGCCCATCCTCACGATATACGAAGGCGTAGGCAGCTCGCTCTGAGCCGTGAAATCCACCATGTGGTCGCCCAGATAGGAAATCAGAGGGTCCAGACGGGTGCGCTCCAGCTCGGGATCCAACTCTCGGGTGCGCACGTTCTGCACCCATTTCTGCAAACTGGTAACCCCCACACCCACCTGGGCCACGTTGGTGAAATGCTTCGCCTTGTCGGGCAACTCGAACGAGAAGAAGCCAACGCGCTTGTGGCAGTGGAAGATGAGATGCGCCATCATGCAGTTCAGGAAATCCGTCTTTCCCGAGTTCGGGATGCCCGTCACCACCACCAGTCCGCCGGAGGATGTGAGATGGAACACGCGGTCGGTCAGCGGGCCCATGCCGATGCTGTAGCCGTGGTCATACTGTCCCAGCATCACGCGCTTGATGTCGTCGGCATGCTGTTCGGCGGCATACACATCCTCCATGCCCAGCTCCTTGGCGCCGAGGATAATCTTCCTCACGGTTTCGGTGCCATAGCGGGCATACACCTCGCTGATGTCCTTGCAGCGGCCGGGCAGTTCGGCAAGGGTAGCCTGGTCGGCGTAGAACTTAAGCAGTCGCTTCACCAGTCCCCTGCCCGGGCGGTCGGAGTCGCCGCACACCACGATTTCCTCCGCCTGAGCTATCCATTCGGCAAATGCCTCGTGGCTCTTTCTGATATCCGTCTTGCATCCGCTAGCCACGCTGATAACGTAGGGGAATCCGCACTGCATCAGGGTGAGTCGGTCTTTTTCGCCCTCGGTGATGATGAGCCGGTCGATGGGTTCGGCGTTGATTCTCAGCGGGTTGATGCAGTCGATGCCGTAAGGGGCGCAGGGCTGCGTGGGCGATTTCTGCCAGAAATCCTTGATGTATCCGCCGTGGGGGTCCTTGGCCACGCTTCTCATCTTCACGTTCACGATGCGTCCGCACACGCGGTTGCAGTAGGCGATGGCCGCCACCTGCTCGTATCCCTGCGGGTCGTGGCCCTGGGAATCATCCACCTTGTGCGACATGTATCCGCAGCATACGCCCGCCTTCATCGCCGTCTCCACCGAAATGCCCATATCCTTGAGATACTGCTTCACCATGTATCGGGCGGAAATGACATACTGAGAAACGGGGTTAACCGCTTCTTCGTCTTCGAGTGGGAAAATCATACTTCTGGTTTTCTCGTCAATTTCCTCATAGTCATCGTCAACCATAGGCGTGTAGTCAGGTTCGGCCTTATGCTTGGCGTCGGCGTTGGCACGCAGGTAATATCCGGCATCGATGCTGCTGCCCTCGGAGTGCTTCAGTTTTGCGAGTTCATGCAGTTGTCCCTTGAACTGTGCCCCCTGGTCGCAGCTCCAGCATAGGAAGAGTCCGTTCTCCACCTTGATGCAGCATGCATTCTTGCCGCATTTAGGGCAGCGCACCTTGATGTTCTGTTCCGTTCTGTGCTGCAGTTGCTTGAGCAGGGTGATAGTGAGTGATCTCATCTTCATCATATCCTTACCCTCCTTGTAAATCTCCACTTCCTCAGGGGTCATCTTATCGCGCAAGGCCTCAAAGTCATAGGCGGTGTACCAAGGTTTCTCCTGGAATTCATAGTCTGATTGAACTCCATCCGATGATTGGAATTCATTTTCTGATTGTTTATTCATAATTTGCTTTATTTAGATAAAAAACTCTCTAGTAAAAATATACTCTCTGTTGTTCGGTTGTGTGTTTTCACGGCACAATCTATTCCTCCACCCATTGCTGGTAGTCGTTGTCCCACTCAGCATGAGCCGAAGGTCTTGGCGGTGCATCCTTCGGGATATACTTGCCCACGCTCTCCTTCGAGGCATCGGGCAGGATGTTACCCTGGGCATCCAGCGCCTCGAAGGAATCGTAGAGGCGCTGGCCCGAAGTGGGATGCTGATACTCAAACGGGCAGAGGGGGCGAATCTGACGGATTACATCCAGGGCATTGGTGGAAAGTGTCTGTCGGATATCATTCACGGCCCTCACGATGTTCTGCTGCATAAAAGGAAAATGCAACAGTCGGGATAGCCAGATCTTGCGCCCCTCGTTGCTATTGCATACAAACTTGCGCAGCTTCGTCAACATATGCTGGCGAAGATAAAAGTCGAAAAATCTCTTGGTGGCAGGATTGATGGAATGCTTTCCATAAGGTGTGTTCATCGCCGTCAGCTCATTCATCAATCCCACACACGCATCATCCACCGTCTTGACCACCAGTTCGAAGGCTCCCTCATCCGACATGAGATAGAACATAAAGTCGGTGTAAGTCTGCTGGAAAGTGGCTGCACTCTCCTCTGTTTCGGGACTCCCCTGTTTCGGGTGCTGATTATTATATTTATTATTATTAATATTAATATTATTATTATCAGCACCTGAAACAGAGGAGTAGAACACAGCTTGCTCTTTGGAATCGGGCTGATACCACAAGTTCGAGAAGAACGAAGCCAGATGTTCCACATCTTTAACCCCATCGTGATAGACGAACCCGAACCCCTCGCAATGCTGGATGCATTTGTAGAGCGAGGTAACGGAATCAAACTTCATACCCCTAGCTATCTGATAGAGGTTGTTGTAAGGATATCTGCCATCGATATCCATCCATCCGGTCTCTCCCAGGTAGAGACGCAGCACCTTGAACATCTGGGCGTAGGTAATCCCTGCCTGTTTCCAGCTGCCCATCAGCTTGCGTAAGTCATAGATATTCACGCAGTTGCTGATGGGCTGCAGTTTCTTTCTCTTCATCGAACGGTTCCCAATGTGGACACCGTTCATTAAATCGTTACTTTCCATTTGTATTACTTTTAATTAAATTTCTTTTCTACAATATATTTTCACGAAGGCGACATTGCCTAACGTAATACAAAGGTAACTATATTGCGCAAAATAGCCAAATAATGCAATACTTCATGCACTATAGTACTTAAAGTATCGAAAAAAATCCTATTTATTTTTGGAATAGATACAAAAAACTACAAGTTAAATAAAAATAATTCATATTCTGCTACTACCATTTTTCCATCCGGCGGGACGCCAGTTGCAAATCCGGCGGGTCACCAGCAAGTTTTGAGCAGCACGCCCTGAAAGGGCAGAAGCTCCTAGCCCAGGGCAGCGCCCTGGGTAGACTAGCCTTCAGCAAGGCGCCCTGTAAGGGCAAAAGCTTTGTAAATTACTGGGTATTTGAAAGCTTTTGCCCTTACAGGGCGACAGGCTTACGTCCATAATAACCCAGGGCGCTGCCCTGGGCTAGGAGCTTCTGCCCTTTCAGGGCGTGTGGGGCCTACTTGCGGCAAAACAATCCATAGATTAGAGATATTT
>ERZ1026854.2574-NODE-2574-length-10202-cov-5.557012_pt1 | contig 10202 bp, 4 predicted proteins | sample MGYA00380157_ERZ1026854 | MGnify/ENA primary metagenome ERZ1026854 (study PRJEB33269, sample SAMEA4719793) | human gut metagenome | biome: human-associated habitat; feature: organic feature; material: feces | place: Cameroon | collected 2013-10 ...
TGCAAAAGCCCCGCCTAGCGAGAGCGTTTTACTCTGCTAGGCGGGGCTTGCGTTCCTTATTGTTATGTTGTTACTCTTTCGGGAAAGACTATTATAAAAGCCCTGCCGGCTTTCACAAGCTGGCAGGGATAATTATAAGTAAAGATGTAATATGAAGGAGGCATATTCACATATACCTGCTATCAATAGGCTCTAATCCATCAAATATCTTTTGTGCAGCTATTCGCTATTCTGATTTCACTTAGAAAATCATCTTATAGTCCTTACAGCTACCATCTGTCAATTCTATGTGTATGATTTGAATGCCTGTGGCTATGCTCGCCTTTAAACACCTTGAACCATTTCCCTGTACCCTGCTGATGATTCTGCCATTCAGGTCTATGACCTTGACACTCTTGAGCAGGCCGCAGGCAGATTGCACGAGGACAGAAGAACCTTCCTGAACAATACTGATGCGCTGATCAGTATCGACAGATGTCACATCTGTACTTCCATAACGGCTTCTGATAACAAATCTGCCTAACGAGGTCTCGGCATCCGCAATAATGAGAGGAGAATCGAGTGAATAATCGGCACCCGAAAGCATATCATGGAGAACATATCCGCTCATATCAACACCCAGAATAGGTTTTACCTCGATACGAATGCTATCCTTTTGCGACAGATAGATTCCTAAAGATGTAGCGCCAGTCATCGGAAGGATATCGTAAGCCTGACTCTGCTGAATACCAAATACCTTCAAAGGTGACTTCACTTCACTATCCAGAAGAGTTGGAACCAATACTGAGTTCTTGAAAGAAGAACCAGCAGAAACATCATAAGCAGTTTCTGAATTCTCCATCACCAGCATAGCTGCTGATTTGCTTCGCGTCTTCAGGCTTTCCACACACACTTTCAGTCCCTTGGCTTCAGCAGGTTTACTTTCCTCAGTAGCCTTCTTGCTTCCACCAATCATTTCTGGGGTGAGCAGCAGGGTGATTTGCGTATTCGGCTCATCTTTTGTGGTAACATAGAATGCCTGCATTGGGGCAATGGTGGTGGCGTTGCCCGTAGAAGCGACCTTGCTTACAGTTTGCTCTTCCATGCCTCCCGATTCATTCTCTACTTCCACCTTCACGCTGCTCACGTTCTCATTCGCCTCCAGGAACTTCTTGATATTCAGGCGGCTCATGAATGGGTTGCCCAACACGAAGGTCTGCGTAGGAATATCCGATTTCAGCGTAATCGGATACTCGCTCTGCCCCACGAACACCGTGCGGTTCTCCGTCACTTCCTTGCCTTCCGACAGATACTTATATTCCATCGTCAAGTAGCCCTTCTTCGGAGAATCCGGTTCGTAGATGAAGCGGTTTATCTTATTTGCATCTTTCGTCACTGTTTCACTAGCCACTTTCTCCTGATCGTAATCCACGAAGTAACTATATTCTTTATGCGCCTTAGGCAGGCGGATACTGAACTTATTGGTAGCCGGCAGATTGCCGTTGTCTATCCACATAGAGAAGCCTTCACCCATGCCGTACTCCTTCGCCACGGCATTGAAGTTGTGCGACCAGGTGGCCTCGTTCACGGCAAGCGTTTCATCCGTCAAGCCTGCATTCCCCTTGCTATCGAGAGAATAGATCTTGCCAGGATGCGCAGCCGCCCAGAGGCGCTGGTAGATGCTCGGGTTGAAGCGCTGTTCCTTCCAGTTTTCTTCGTTCAGACCCTCGAAGTATTTCGCCTTCGTGGTGTCGGCAGGCATGAACATATCGCCCGTGTACATCTGCTTGAGTGGTGCACTCAGCAGATAGTAATGGTTCGGCTTCTGCTCCAGTTCTACCCATGCCTTGCGATAGTTGAGCGATGGCACGTTATCCACCGCCGAACGGGGTTCGAAGAAGATGTCCTTGCAGCAGTAGTCGGCTGGCTTCTCTGGCGTGCCCAGCATTGGGAAGTTATCGGCATCCGACGAGATGATGGCGTTGGTGCAGCAGTAAGGCGAACCGTCGCTCCAGTTGTCCCATTTGTTCCATTCATTGGTAGATGCACTCGGAAGCCATCGGGTCTGTAATGGATGAACCTGATATACTACAGAAGAGAGTGGCGTCCAGCTGCCGTCGAAGAAGGTGAGCTGATATTCGCCCGGCTCCTTGGTGGCGTAGGTATATTGGATATTGTTCTTGGTGTCTGATGTAGAATGCAGAGACACGATGCCATTATCTCCCGCATTCTTATCACCGAAGTAAAGATGATAATCTACTCCGGTCAATCCGGTAGCAGTTACGACAATCGTATCTCCTACGCATACATTGTTGACAACGATATCGTCTACACCATCTACGCACGACTTGTCGTCCTTACAGTCAGGAATACCATCATTATCAATATCACCACGTGTCACGAGTCCGTATAATTTCTGCACATCCAATGCGCCTACAATTTTGGCTAAAGTTAATCGCACCTCGTCATACGCTTTCTTTGGCTGAAAGAAGAGGATATTCTTATCGCCATAACCCGCTACATTAGCGGAAATCACCTTCCAGTCGGTAAATTTATCTCCCGTAGAATTACCGTCTTTGAAAGTTTCTACCGTTAGCCAGTCTCCTACATCTACGGCTGCCAGGAAAGTCTTGTTGTCAATGACAATTCCCAACTGATGATGATAGTCGAGTGTTCTACCCATCTTTACGGCGAATGTTTGACCAACTCCCAGACTTACCGTATTGGCAACCGCCATATAGGTATTCAAGTCATCATCCACCAGATAACCTAAGTTATCATCTACAGTAGCCACACTCACCGCTCCGCCAAATTTGGTTTCATTAGCATTGATGGTAGTATGTGAATGATTATGCGACATCACCAGACTGCTACATGCAAGTGGCGAAGAACAGTCATCGGCAGCCTCCTCGATGAAAGCATAGTAGATACGGAGTTTAGAACCGCCCAGATTGAGTACACCCGAATTCCAGAGTTGGAACTCATCCATCTGAATCGTGTCTTTGCTGACGTAGGCTGGAACTTCGATAGAATATCTTATCTTTTGCAGCTTGCCTGAACCTGCGATATCTGCACCAATCGCATTGTTCTCATCTATCAGATGGCGATATACTTCCTTGCCTTGGTTATAGCAGCGTATCTGCAGGAATTGCAGGGCATGCAAATTGATTACTGTAGCATCAGCCTCTACCACAAAACCAATGCGCTTAGGTTGAGCTCTCTTGACGGCATCCGGCTCTGATTCACCTTTGTGTCGGTCGGTAGCATCGTATATCAGTTGACCATCCTTTCGGTGAATTCCGATGATGCAGAGGTTATCGGCAAGACTCAAGCCACCTATATATTCGGCATATTGATCATATTCACCCTTGATAATATTGTCTCTATCCTTGAGTTCAGAGATAGAAAGCAACGAGCCGGATGTTTCGTGAATCTTAGGCGATACCTCGTAGAAATCTTCACCCAGTTTGTTGACAAGTGGTTTGCCGCAAGTTGTATTTCCATCATTAAAACCACCTACAGTAATGGTGGTTTCATCATAACATCCGTCCTGAGCCGTGGCCCTGAAGGTATATTTACCAGGTTCCAGATTGGTAACTTGACCAGCAGAGGTAACCTTTACAGGTGTGGTGGCAAGAATATCGTTATTTTTCGAATCCCAGGCATTCACCAGACTCCATGTTACGCTTACTTTCGGATTAGAACGGAGAGTAAACGAAGTCTGCGATTGGCAGACATTGCTGCTGATGGTAGGATTGATGGGGCACCGGTGGGATACATCTGGAGCCATTCTTACGAATCCATAGTGGATGCCAATGGCGCCTGCGTCAACTCCGAGAACCGTAAGGAATCTGATTTCGCATCCTGAAAACGGCACCTTTGCCTTGATGCTCACCGTTCCGTCGCCAATCTGCACCAGCGAGAGGTGGAGCACCTGGGCAGAAATTGTTTCTTCCTGCACCTTGTTTCCCTTGTGGTCGAAGAGCAGCACGTTGACCCATGTTCCTGCATTGAGGCTCAGCAGGGCATCCATCTTGTATTTGAAGCCAGCCTCCATGCCAGCCTCGAATGCTTCGCCTTGCGGGTTCTTGTTGTTCTGCATCATAAACTTGGCTCCGCCCTGGTAACCTATGTCAAGAAGAGGGACGATGGTGGCGAAATTGTCCAGATCATCATCTGTCATCTTCTTTATATCGCCGTCCAGGAAAGGCAGGGGGATGCCGAGGATAATAGGGCGCCAGCCTTTCATCTCTTTGAGCGCTACCTGCTTGTCGTCTTTGAAATATTCGTTGTATTTTTTGATGCCTCCATCGGTGATGGTAAACTCCGTAGATTCGCCCACGAAGGCATATTTGATTTTCAGAATATTCGCCACTTCTGCCTGAATGCCGCCCGAGCAGTCGAGAGTGATTTCATCAAAGAGCCAGTCGCTTTCTGCCGTCAGCATGGCGCAGATGTTGTCGGAACCCGGTATCTGGAGCAGCTTCAGCGTTACTCCCGAACCATTCTGTCCTTCCCTTACCGCCTTCACACCCTTCAGTTTGCCGTCGCGATAGAATCCGATGGAGAATGCCTTGATTACATCGAGCCTCAGCACGCTGCTACCCGAACCAGCCACGATGGTAAAGCCTGCCACCGTTCCCTTGGAATAGTAATTATCCATATCTTTTACACTTACTATCGGGTCTACGGTTACCCCTGCTCGTACCACGGAGTTCACCTGTGCATAGTTGTCGAGTGAATCGTCGGTAAGGGCGCCCATATCCTTTGCCCAGCTGCCTACGCCTACCACGCCAATCAATTTGTTAATGGTGCACGATTCGCCTGTAAGGGCACGGCGGTTGCGCAGCTCACGGAATGTCATGTTGCCATATTTGGGGTCATTGTTGAACTCCACAAAATGGTCTTGGTGCTTGTCGGCTGGCAGATCATCCCAGTTGTTGGTCCAGATGGATTTCTTGCAGTTCATAAACGAGTCTCTAACGGCAGCACTCTCGAAATAGGGACTGGTGTTGTCATCCTTGGGTTGTGCCGCCTGGATAGAGGCGGGCACAACCATCAGGAATGCCAACAAAAGTGATATGAAAGTTTTATATATAAAATGCAGTTTCATTGTCTGTTTGATTTTAAAACATAGCATAACGTCTTGATAATTCTCTTGATCTTATTCGAGCAAATGTCTGGAGTCTGTAAGTGTCTTTTGCTCATCGTATGTGAAGACATATTTATGGTTTCGTCTCAGATAGAAGAGGTTGCTTACTCCATCTACCACGATAACGCCCGTGGCTGCTTCAGAAGACATCATATCCTTTGCCTTTATCTGATAGTTGTGGGCGTGAGGATAGGCTTTGAGGCCTATTCTCACGGCAAGATGGGTCTTGCCTGGCAGCACAAATGCCTTGAGCACCACTTCCTTGCCTTCACCCGGAAATGGGGCATAGGCAATGGCGGTATAGGAGCCTCCCTTTTTTGAATAGTTATTGATAGGTTCCCCACCCTGCTTAAAACCGTCGTAGCTGGTAAGAGGCATCTGGGTAAGAACGGTGTCGGCAAGTAGGCAATACCAGTGCGTCTGCGCTGTAATGCTGTAATGGGCGGCATGAGTGATATGAACCTCCACTTCTGCCATGCCTCTATAGAGTGTTCCCACAAGCGGCGTAGGGGTGTTGTTTCCCAGATTTTCCTTCTGGTAATCAGCAGAAGAGATGATTGGATTTTGGGTATCATCCCCCTGCTGGTAGAGGGTGCCATAGAAGAGCTGCGGCACCGTGATGAGCTGGCGGCTCAAGCAATCTACATGATGCAGTAAGAGATCTTTTTTTTTCAGATAGTCAAGCCAGTTGTTGGGGGTGTCGGTTTTGCCATCATCATTGACCAGGTAACTCGCAAACGTGGCCTTGAACTCCTGAAATGTAGTGCCCCTCTTGATATTGAGCATATCATTGGTAATCACTTGGTTTGCCTGATACCGCGGATAGGGCGATTTCTCCTGGCTATTGTAAGCGAGGGCAATGATGCGATATTCGTAGCCCCTGCTGATGTCGAAGGTGCCCTTTACCACATAGTGCTTGTGGGGCTTTCCCGAAAGATAATCGTCTTCCTTGCCGTCTTCTAACGTGGGTTTCCCGTTAATCACCCTGTCGTTGGTAGGGTCGTACTCGAAGCCCTGGATATCGTTGACTGCGGCATCATAGGTTGCAGAATTTTCTCCATTGTTCTGAACTCTTCGGCGAAAAGCTATCAGCCTTACGGCATTGACTTTGTCGGTCTCGGCATATCCGTAGTCCTCGCCTATTGTGCCCGACGAGGAAGAGGATCCTGCACCAGGAGGGGCTACACGGGTGTTTCCACCCCCCTGCCCTGCATTGCCATCGCTGCCGCTTAATCCGCCCAGAGTGATGGTGATGGGAACAGTCGTAATCTCATCTTCGTTTTCCGAAGGCTGATTCATGCCTGCATCTCCATTGCTGCCATCTGGATAAGGTGGCAGATCGGCATCGCTGCTGCATCCCGCGGCTAGTGCGAGGAGGAAGCAAACCCCTACCGCCATGCCTATCCTGATGGTGTTCATCCTGATGGCGTTCATCTTGATGGAGCTTATCTTATAGATGCTAAATCTTGATTTCTGCATATTCTATTTCCGTTTTTATGCTGTTTTGTAACGTTTATTCTGTTATAAAATCATGTCTTTTTTCGAAGGCTGGTTCTATCTCAATGTTCACGTCGGTCATCACCGGCTCGTAATACTCCTTCAGGTCGTATGGCTGGTTCACGGTCTTGCTCTTGTCGCCCAGGCAATACAGGTGGTTTGCCTTGATAGGGAACTTGAACTTGTCGCCAGAGGTTGTAGATTTCCTGATGTTGTCGTACCTGTGGTGCGTGCCATCCGTGTAATGCAGATAGAAGGTGGTCTCGTTCTCTGCCGAGTTCTTGCTTTTCTGCATTTTTCCCTCTGGTGTAGGCATCATGAAGTTGCTTATCATGTAGCTGTTTGCCTTCCATCCTTTCTGGGAGTCTTCAGCTCGCTTGAATATGTTCTCTGTAGCATCTACGGTCCATCCGTTTGAGGGGGTGAGGTCGATGGTGCCCAACGTCTGATAAGTCAACGATTCAGCATCTGCTGGTGCCTGCTTCTGCCATATCAGCGTTTCGGTGCTGATGCCGGTGGCTACAACGGATAGAGAGGTGGGCGTGAAGGGAACGGGGCTCACGTCTCCTGCTGCATTCGACTCCACCTGTGCCGGGATGTTTTCTACGTAAATCATCAGACCAGCCACGTTACGGCTGGCGGTCAATGTGCGGTGGAAGTATTTCGTCTCTTCCTTTACGAGAACGGGGTCTTCCTCGTGTGTCTTCTCGTCTTGCAGGATGCCACTAAACAGCTCTGTGGTATTGAGGATACCGACTTTGGCGCTGTTTTTTGCCTGCTCGGTGAGGGCGATTCTTGCGTCCTCCAGTTTCGTATCGTTTTCAGTGAATTTGGGTTCTGTAAGTACTTTCTTCGTTGCGTATTTGTCATCTCTGCCTATGGCTAGAAACTGGTAGTAGTAGCCGTTCTGCAGATAGGGTTCGAAGGTGTATAGATGCTGCTCGGGCATGTTCTGGTGCTCGGCAGAATAGTAGGGTTCTCTATTGTTGAATGCGTCAACGGAATAGTAACCTTTCTTGGCTGCTTCCGTTTCAATAGGGATGCAATAGGTATATGCTTCTTCTGAGGTGCCCTTCTTTTCTACGGGGCATCTGAAGACGTAGATTCTCATATCATTCACCTGCTGTGCTCCATCCCATGTATCAAGTTCTCGTGAGCCGGTAACGACACCTGCGCTTACACCCACTCTCATGCTCAACTTCACGGCATGCGAGCCGTCGGCGAGGGTATCAGGCGCATCATTGCTTGCGCTGCAGCTCATTAGGAGACTGGCTGCGAGGATTACATTTAAACTGTTTTTTATAGATTTTCTCATCATATTCGCCTATTCGATTTCAATGTTCGCCTATTCGATTTGAATGGGAATTACGTATAAATATATTTGATGTTGGGATAGTAAGGGATGCGGGAGCCTATAGCTGGCTCTTCGCATCCCTTGGATATATTTTTCTTAATACTGCCTATATTATGAGCACGTAGTAAGATTAATCACCCAGCACCATCTGGTGGATAGCCTCCCAGTTGTCGTTCACCTTCAAGATGAGGTTCTGAGATTTGCTCAAGTCTTCTGGCTTGTCAGGATCTGGTTTATCAGGATCTGGATCTGGTTTTGGCTCTGGGTCTGGATTACTTGGGTCTGGATCTTTCTTACCTCCATTAGAAGGCTTAACACCCAAGTTGTACATGTGGTTGCGAACCACGTTGAAGATAGAAGCACTTTCGTCTGCAACATTTCCATTTGTGGCATCAGTATTTACATCTTTAGCTGGGATAGAAACGGTCCAAGTCTTGATGATATCGCCAGCAGCATCCAAGAGCTGAAGCTCCATGGTGCTCTTGCCGCTAGTTAAATTAAATGGAATGACGAAGTTGCTTCCGAAAACTGAACCCTTAACAAGGGTAGTATTCTTAAAAATGTCAGCATGGGTCCAACCATCTTCTTCTGTCAATAAGCCGTCGTGATTCGTATCACCATTTTTGAACCATACATTCAAATCGATAGAGTAGAGCACATAACCATTGCTGCCATCTTTGAACTTTGCATCTGTAGCAAGTGGTGCACCTGTTGATGTAGAACCATTAACACAATACTTGATAGTGCTGCCAGTTGCTCCAGCAGCTGTGAATGAGCTGTTGAAGTTGTTGAAAGTCAATTTATCATTCTTATCTCTTACTACGAGACGGAGGGTCTTGGCGTCTTTACCATTCACACGTGCTGGGATGTTACTGAAATAACCGAAGCTACCAGCTACCTGACGATGCAAGGTTACATCCAATCCATCCTCTTCACCCTGAGTAAGGTTGGTAATTTTCTTATCATCGCCGATTGTAAGCGCTGCATCACCTGCGAATACTTCCTCTGCTACTTTGCCTGCCTTCAAGGTTGCAGTGATGTCACTGTATTTACCGGTAAGTGCATCTGTACTTGTTACATCCAAAGAATAGTTGTAGTCACTGTTATCGCTGTAACCTACAGCCATAACCTTGTAGCTACCAGCCTCCAGTCTTTTATCCCCCTTGTAATTAAGAGTAAGCTGGCGACCATGATTGTTATACGTAGCACTCTTTGTCCAATCCAACTGTTCGTCTTTGACAATAGCATTTGTTGTGGTGTTGTAAATCAACACGCGAACATGCTGGATAGTCTGCAAAGCCTGTGAAGAATACAATGGGCGGCCTGCACGTGTTGTCAAGCCATCACCGCTACTTGCTACCTGCAATACAATCTGCTGTACTGCCTCATTCTGACCCTCTGTGCTAACCACAGCGTCGTCACTGCTACATGCGCTGAACAGCAAGCTGCTTGCTGCAAGCGCAAAAAACATACCTTTTTTCATAAATTATAAATTTAAAAATTGAGTATAAATTAATTATCAATCCAATATCATACCGTGAATTTCCTCCCAGTTGTCATTCACCTTCATATAGATGGTGAAGCGATTGCGGTCGGAATCGTACACATATCTCAGCACCGTAATTTTGTTGCGCTCCATGCTTACCTCCACGTCATCAGGTGACAACACAGATGAATTGCCGTCTTCGCCACTATTCTTATAGAAATTGACATCCACCACTGACTCATCCTTCTGGAAAGAAGGAGCCAGGAAAATAGAGGTCTTGGTCTTGGCGCCAGCTTCAATTTCCGATTCATGAAAGACGCTGGTCTCTTCAGAATATAGGAAACTTGGATTTACTATTCCATAGAGATCGCTTACTTCAGTATCCATCACATGATACCCGGCAGGAAGATTCTCTGTCCATATAACCAGTTTTCCCTTGGTGCGCTCCATCTCGCTGGTATAGCAATAATGGTTTTCATCATAGACGAGGGTATCGCAAACCTGATAAACATCATCGCCCTGACTGTGCTCCGGATGCAGCAACAGCTCGTTTTTATCCAGATTGAGTTCGCCTCGCGTCTTCATACCTCCCCATACAGTGAAGACGTATTTTCCGAAAGGCATGTCGGGGTCGAAGCTTACAGGATAAGTTAATCCATCACCCTCTACTCCGAAACTTTTTCGACCTGTACGGTTGAAAATGCTCTTCTCATAAAATATCTTCCATCTTTTTA
>ERZ1026854.2575-NODE-2575-length-10200-cov-11.720749_pt1 | contig 10200 bp, 4 predicted proteins | sample MGYA00380157_ERZ1026854 | MGnify/ENA primary metagenome ERZ1026854 (study PRJEB33269, sample SAMEA4719793) | human gut metagenome | biome: human-associated habitat; feature: organic feature; material: feces | place: Cameroon | collected 2013-10 ...
GATGTGTATAAGAGACAGAATATATTCTGATATCGAAGAAATAATACGATTTTCATAAAATTAGGTGGAATTGGATGGATGTTCGTTGGTTGGTTTTCATAAATTTCAGTATGTCGAAAAATATGAAACGCGAGGTGACCAATAGAGATGGATTTATATTCCAACTATGCGATTGATATCCGGAGGATTGAAAACTGATCGGTAGACAACAATCGTTAAGGCGATTATTCGAAGCAGACCGTTTCAGACAATCCTCGGAGGATTAACATGTCGACTAGAAAATCGTTGGCCATCATCATGGGAATGATGATGATGATTGTGGCAGCCGGCATCTCCATGATGACGGTCGCAGACGATGTCGATGCAACCACGCCCGAAGGCGGCGTGAAGGTCCAGTATTACGATGGTAATACATGGTCCAGCAGAACAGTGGTTGCGTACAATTTGTATAAGGCAGTAATCGCAGCAAACACAGGAGAAGACAATGAGCGTTTGAACTACACTCTAACCTTCGCAACCGGTGCGACAGATTGGCAGAAGACCGAACAAGGGATCTCGAATCCCAATGAGAATTATGGAACCATTGCGACAGTGAACGGCTCTGAGGCATTCACTGTTTTCGTTTACACAGGCACCTGGGAGATTGCCAACCCTGCGATAGGGTGGTACAGGCCCTACGCAGACTATGCATCGGCTGTTAAATTTTCGGATTCAGACCGCCGTTCGGCAGGATCTTCGAACATCGCCATCGTTGTAGGCACCGTTAGCGCGATTCCTGCCGGAAGCGGAGCAACCATTCCTCTGACTCCCATAGCTCAGAATGCTACATACATGTACACATTCGTGTTGAAGGATCTGGTAGGTTCGGTTGCACCGACAACTTGGCCATCTGTCTCGTTCTTTGATTTTGAAGAATCAGAGTGGAGTACCAAGGTGTTATCATCTGCCGATTTGAGAAGCACCAACGGGATAAAGGTTCGCGGTTATGGATCTGACGCGTACCTTGCATTGAAGAACGCACTCGGTTCTTCTAATGTTATAGGGCAGGAGACGGTTACCAAGATTAATCCGAATGCAGACGGATCCACCTATCTGACATATTATTCGTGGATGGATAAGGTGTTGGGGTCTGGTACGATATCCAATTCGGAGACAAACCCTGATGGTTCCGTCACTACCACGTATAAATACTGGGCGTCTTACACTTCAACCGGTGCTTATCTGCAATACACGCTCGGCTATTACTCTGGAATAGCTGGGGCAAGTAATCAGGGAGTCGATTTCAGATATTATTATGAGGAATCAGTCTGGACTACTCCCGCGCCATCTCCATCGCCCTGAGTGATGAGATGGTTTGTTTCCCTCGTTAAAAGTGGTCTCTTGCTTCGTTTGAAACGGAACAAGAGACCACTTTTAACGAAATCGTTTATTGCAGTCTTCGATGATGGATGACTATCTGTCGGATACTTTTCATCCGATCCGGGCTTATAATCCTATCAGTCTGATTTGGTCAGGGTTTAATTAATTCTAGACATTGTCATCAATGGCGAGATATCGAATGCATGCAATAAATCAGGGTATGTCACGATTGATTTGCTTTCTAAAGAATGAATCGTGACGATTCGAGCATTCTGGCAAAGCGGTCTTTTTACCGACTTATAGAGTTCATGCTGTTTAATAGTGTGGAATCTCAGATTAATAATCGGTAGAGGAAGCGTGGAGGTCAGAAAAGATAGATATTGAATCGTATCGAATATTCCAAGGAAGGTTCGACACAAACGTTTCGACATCCGTGGGGAGGTGATATCGATGGAGTCGAAACGATATATCATATATAGAGTAAATTTAAAACCGGTGTGAACGCCTGATCTATGCATGGCTTACGCTATGGTAGGGAATGGGCGTGTGGTTGCCGCGAATAGACATCAGGCGTATCGGAGCGCGTAGCGGAGGTCCACCCAAGGCGGTCCAATGCTCTGAAGAACAGGGCTATGGGCTCAAGGTCTCTGGAGAGGAATGCCTTATTCTCATCACGGTCGAATCCGATCCTGAATCCTAAGAGGCCGGCCTCTCCGCATCTCCATGGTGATTTTCTTCTCGCCTGGAGGCCGTCATCTCTTTAGCACCTCATTGAGGGCAGGTTGCAACGCGGTAGCGAGTCAGTCTATCAGTATCTTCGCATCCTGTTTTACGGGCGTGTGGATGAATATGTGGGCGATTCCGTGGCAGGTCTTCTGCATTCGGAACCGCTTCTCGATGGTTCATTGCCAGAGATATCTGTTGATCACATCATCGGCAGTCATCCCCTGATGGGGTTGACCGCATCCTTGGTGGCGAAAGGTTGTTCGTCACCAAGGCCTCCACCGAACAGCGTTCTGCAGTTTCTGTGGTCACGTTCGGATCCACGGATGCTCGTGAATCCTGTTCATCCATGCCGGACTCGCCTTCTTCAGGACCTTTGGATCCTGAACGTATTTGACCACCGCTCTGTAAATTGTCTCCTCTGCGCTGTCCAATGCATCGAGGATAGCGGAGACCGCCTCAGTATGGGTATCGAAACGCTGATACTAGACCTTCTGGAGAGCCCTCCCTACTCTGTTTCAGCCCCTGCTTTTCGAGATACCTCACGGTTCTCTTGATTGCTCCGGGGAGCCTGTAGGCGATCGGCCTCTCGTTTTCGAAGGATCGCTCCTCGGAATCGGTGATGGCGTCCTGGGTTTCGTAGTATCAACGTTCCTCGTACCTGAAACAATCTCGCAGAGAGGGATATCCGTATCATGAAGCCGAAGGTCAAAGAATGATGTTTCTATATCCGAGGCCGATCGGCCTCGGAGACCTTCACGCGATGTGACGATCAGGACCCGGATATTCGGCGATGTGTACCTGCTGATGGCGATACAGAAGAGGCTGCACATCAGAGATCACCTGCGCACGTCCTTCGGTCCCGAGATTGGCGACATATTGATGGCCGTTTCCATGGCCTACACCATATCCCCCTCGGCGTTGATGCACATGGAGGACATCATCGACAGGAGATGCATCAAGGAGATGCTGGACCTTCCGGAGGACCTCGATCTGTCCTCACCCAGGTTATCGGAGCTCACGAAGGATGTCGGGAGGATGTCGGGAGGATGGAGGGGGAGAAGGAGGAGTTCTTCGCCAAGAGACTGGACGCGGAGGACGGCCTACTGGAATACGATCTCACCTCCGAATCGACGTATTCGGTCCGCAATCCCAAGGTCAAATGGGGCAGGAACAAGGACCACATCCCGGCCGAACAGATCAATCTGGGATTGGTCACCAACAGGGTGGGTATGCCGCTGATGTTCCGTTTATTCCCGGGTTCGACCGCGGATGTGGCCACACTGAAGCGTCTGGTCGATGAAGGTCGAGATGCTGAGACGCATCGCCGAAGTCGCCGATGACAAGAGGATCAAACCCTCGGACAAGCCCCGGAACATCGGCAGACGCACTCCCGAAGGACTGTTGGCATCCCTCAGCAGTATCGAGAAGGTCCAAGGAAACGGATGGGAGCATCTGACGGAGATCACCAGGGACAACCGCCTGGTGTTCAACATGTTCGATGTCGGTCCGACTAAGGGGCTCATCGAGTTCTGAGATCCAAGGGGGCCCGATCGGGCAGTCTTATAACAAGACAATTCGAGAATTCCTAATTCGATGCAATAACCGCCGCATTCGAAGGCAGGGGATATATAGTCCTTTGATCGGCCATTTTGCAACGGCCCATCTCCCCCTCTGTCAAAGGGGTTCTGAATAGTCACTTTCGAACAAACAATACCTTTATCTTCATACCATCCCTTTTATCCACTCTGTTGTCGTTATTTGACATTCTCTTTTGTATTATTGGTCTAAGATAGGATTATTTGAGATCTATAGGAAACGAACAAACTCAATTCAGCTTGAGACGATGCCTTCGGGCCTCCTCATCCAGTGGAACGTACACAATGTTCTCAGCAGGTCGTTAGGGCCTGACAATTCATCGAAGAATCCGTCCACTGCATCTTTGAGCACCTCGAGGCATTTGAAGAACCTGTTGTGCGTCTTCTTCTTGCGGGTGATTCTCCACACCTGCTCTATCGGATTCAGATCCGGGGAGTACGGTGGCAGGAACAGGAACTCCGCCTTCTCGAGGATATCGTCGAACTCGCCATCCTTGTTCTCCCTGAACAATCTCCTGGCCTTCTTGTGCCAAGGGGCGTTGTCCATCACGATGCAGTATCTCCTCCCCTCTTCGGGCGGACATTCGGCTAGGAATCCCCTCAGGCTGGCAACGGTGGTTTCGAAATTGAACCAATCCGGTCTGTCCACCCACAGCTGCCCGGTCTCCGGGACGACGAATCCGCTGTACGAGGCGTTCCTTCTCCCGGGGTACGACTTGACCTTCGGTTCGGATCCCTTCTGCGCCCATTCCCTCGTGATCGTGGATTGGATCGAGAAGTGGACCTCGTCCTGGAAGACCAGGATCGAGGAAGGGTCGCTGAAGACCTCAGCGACCCTCTCCTTGAATGCTTCTCGAGTATCCTCATCCGGTTCGTTCAGCGAAGGGTACGTCTGGAACATGCTATTTCGAATATAAATCTGAGAGTTTATATGGATTCAGATTGAGTAATTGGTATCACTGTCTTGGAGAGAGTCTATATTCAATTAGAAATGAAGTAGAAATGAGTGGTACATCTCCAGATTCGATTATTATCAATAGGGGGGTGGTAGAGAACATGTGGGGCCAGTAACAAGCTCGAAATGTAGCATATCGTTGTGAGGCACAATCTACGCGATTCCTCTGTTTTATAGAATATGCTCATCGAGTCGTATGCGAGTGGTCTGATGGAGATTAAATCGGAGGTGAGATTGTGATAAAAAAAATATGGGCTGTAGCAGTAGTGGTAGTTTTGCTACTGGTATGTGTTCCTATCGGGTCATCACATATTGATTCAACTATTGTTAATGAGAATGGAATTTCCGAGTCTGATGTCGCAAGTTCCAACATAATAGGTAATGCATTGAGATCACAAACGCTAAAAAGTTATGAATGGCAAGGGATAGCGTGGTATTATTATTTAACAAACGGCAACGCTGTTCTCAATTACTGCATTTCTTTGAATGTAACTGATGATACTAAATTAATATTGCCTGGAGTGGTGGAGGATGAATCAGGAAGACAATACAATGTTATTGGAATCAGTTCACATTTCTCTACTATATCGCAGACATTGAACACGAGAGCCATACAATATGTTTTCATTCCAAATAATATCGAAGTTATTTATGACGAAGCCTTCTCTAACTTATTCAATTTAAAGAAGGTAGAATTTGAAGCAGGATCCAAGTTAAAGCAAATCGGGAACAGGGCCTTTATGCAAGCAGGAGTGAGTTATTCGAACTATATTCCTGCCGAAGATGGCGGTTCAACGGGCGTAGATTACGAGAACACGGTCGAGATGGCAGCCAGCAATTGGAAGTATGTCGATATCCAGGCTGGTTCCACGGGATCACTGGATTACGTTGTGAAGCTCACCGATCCCACGGGGGCGCAGGTGGTCATGGGCGACTCCCCTAGAGTCCGGGTCAAGGATGCTGCCGGCAATTCCTACGAACAGATGGCCGGGTTGGTTTCCTTCAAGGTGCACAGCGACGCATCGGTGGGAACAATCACGATCTCCGATCTGTCGAGGTTCGCCGTCGGTCAGAACGTCTTCGTTCAATTGAAGGACTCGCAGAACGTGAACACCATCGCCAAGGTGAAATTCCGCTTCGTCGAGCCCTCTGTCCAGATCGATTACGAGAACACGGTCGAGATGGCAGCCAGCAATTGGAAGTATGTCGATATCCAGGCTGGTTCCACGGGATCACTGGATTACGTTGTGAAGCTCACCGATCCCACGGGGGCGCAGGTGGTCATGGGCGACTCCCCTAGAGTCCGGGTCAAGGATGCTGCCGGCAATTCCTACGAACAGATGGCCGGGTTGGTTTCCTTCAAGGTGCACAGCGACGCATCGGTGGGAACAATCACGATCTCCGATCTGTCGAGGTTCGCCGTCGGTCAGAACGTCTTCGTTCAATTGAAGGACTCGCAGAACGTGAACACCATCGCCAAGGTGAAATTCCGCTTCGTCGAAAATACTTCTCCTCCAGAAGATGTGGGGGACTTACCGGATTATTTCCAAATCGTCATTCCTGCATCTGTTCAGAAGATAGGTTCTGACGCATTTTTGAAGCTCGCTAAAGTAACATTCGAAGAAGATTCGATGCTGCAGTCCATCGGCGATCGCGCTTTTAGAAATCTGAAGTTTCCCGTGGTGATTCCAGCCAGGGTATTATCCATCGGAGCCATGGCTTTCAATCCCAATGTGGCTGTTTCCATCGACAGTAATAATTCTGCATTCGTACTCGATTCATCGGGTAATCTATTGACGAGGGATCGCACGACATTGCTGGCATATTATGGTTCTGAATCCGAATATAGTATTCCTCAGGGTGTGACTGTTGTTGGAGATTATGCCATAGCAGATAACAATTCCATCACTAGGATCGTCATACCAGCAGGAATAGATTGGGGGATTTATCCTTACTGGAATCTGAAACAGTTACGCGATGTGGAATTTGCTAACGATCTCACACGCATACCTGATTATCTTCTCGGTAGAACCGCGATTACAGAATTAACAATACCTTCGTGGATTAGTTCCATCGGTGAGAAATCTATATTCGATAATGATAGCTTGGAATCGGTATCGTTCGATCCCAACTCTCATCTGACATACATCGGGAAATACGCATTCGTCCATAATCTGAAATTGAAGACAGTATCGTTCGCATCCCATGAATCAGGATACAGTTGTACGATAGACGATGGTGCGTTCTTCTGGTGCAACGATCTAACAGTTGTCAACGTTCCGGATGCTTTTTGTATAAAAAGCATAGGAAATGCAGCTTTTGCAAAGGAGAATCCCAGTCAACTCCACATGTCAGCAATTTCTTTCGGAGATGTATTGACAGGGAACGGAACTCCGATGAAGGGTATAATGATACCCGCATCGGTTGAATACATCGGGGTTGGTGCATTCTCGGCAACCGCCGGGTCGGTCGCTTCTTCTCAGGAAGGATTGGGGCAGTATGTGATTAGCGGCAATCCTATCATGGCTGGTAATCTGGATGCATCGGATTATACCATCTCCTTCAAAGAGGGCAGTCCGATAACCACAATCAGCGTCAGTACATTTGCAGGATTGTATGGCGTCAAATCGATAGATCTCAGAAATTGTCCCAACCTGGCATCTATAGAAGGCTACGCTTTCCGCAATACATATGATAGCAGTAGTCTCACAGGTACACAGAACAGTGTCACCGACATCCATCTGCCGAACTCAATCAAGTCCATCGGTGATCTGGCATTCTATCGTCAGGCCCCCTTGCCATTCGACGAATCTTTGGTTCTACCAGCATCGATAACCGTTATCGGTGACTCGGCATTCTACCATTGTTTTACAACAATCAGTTTCGATAACGGATCACAATTGAAAACTATAGGCAGAACGCCTCTCGGCATCACTCACGAAGTTCAGACCGATCTTTCGAACTGTCTTGTTCTGGAGGAGGTCTCTGCAAATAGGGTGATTCTGCCGCCCGGCGTCTATTCCATCGCAATTCCGTCCGGTGTGATAAACTCCGACAAGGTCGTAACATCCATCGGATCTGACGGTACGGTCAACATCGGGCCTGGTATAATCGCGATTTCCGATGATGTATTGAAGGGTGCAAGCAGCTTCACGGTCGATCCGGGAAATGATCTGTTCCATGTTTCGAACGGATGCCTCTATTTCGATGGCGTTTCTTATGAACTGATTGCCATGGAGAAGTCCAGAACCGAACTCACCATAGGGGCGGATTCGAAAGTGATGAAGATTCACGCCGGCGCCTTCGCGGGGAGCGAGTTAAAGACCCTGGAGATTTCCAAGCAAGGCGTCATCGTAAGAGGAAGCGTATTTTCCGGTTGTGAAAATATAGAGTCCGTCATTCTGGATTCCGTCAATACGATGGATTTCGATCGCATGTCCTTCTCAGGTTCAGTCAAGCCAATAAAGTTCTACGTGCCCTCCGACATCGAATCGGAGAAGATGCAGTTCCTTCAACATGTTGGAACCGTAACCCTCGGGTATCTCCACGGAGGTGCAATGATTTATCTCCCACTGAATCTGGGCGATGAGTCGGTAGTGTATGCCGGCATGTCGGTAGATGGCGGGGTGTTCTCCGCGAACATGTCCATCAGTGGCGGATATACATTGCACGATGTGGCAATCCAGGTCAACGGCTCTCCGATCGGTACCGGCATGCCGTTGTCCTTCGAAGTCATATCCGGCAGCAGGTACTATGTGACGTTGGCAGTGAGGGAATCCGTACAATACCATGAGGTCATCTTCGATGGAAGCGGAGGTTCGAGCAACAACCACAACAGGATATCGGTGATGATCGGCGACGGTAGGACGATCCTCGATTCCGACATCCCCATTTTCGTCAAAGAAGGCGGAGTTCTGATGGGATGGAAGACTCTGTCGGGTGAAGAGTATGATTTCGATAAGCCCGTCACCAGAGGATTCACGATCAAGGCGGTCTGGGGCGACCGTGAACCGGTCATAACCATCGATGTGGATGCGGGAGATGTCTATTGTGATGATGCAATCGTAAAATCCATTTCTGCAGATGCTACGAAAACATATGTGTTGAAGCTTTCACCTTACAATGGTTATGAGATCGGTAACTGGATCCGTGATGGTGTCGAGCTGACGACAGCAACGGAACCCCTCTCCATTTCGAACATCGAAACAGATACTAAGATCTCCGTATCATACGTCTACTACTCGACCAGTTCCGGTCTCAATCCCTTGACCAACCGCGGTCTTCCGACGACTGAGGAATTAGACAGTACTGTGAAGGCATGGTCTGTCGGAGGATATGTGGATATGAGCGGAATGTTCTGGCTGGGGCATTCCTCTGTGCCGTTGATAGTCGACGATTTCACGTACCTGCGCATCGGTGCCAGTTTGTACAAGATCGAATCCGATACAGGATACGTGGCGGCAAAGGTCGGTTCCGCGTCTGTCGCCGATTACTACCACCAATTGGGATACGGCAGAGGGTTGATCATCGATTACGCGACGAATAAGGTGTTCGATATCGACCTCGAACCTCAATTTACATTGAGCACCAAGGTCGCCGGTCTGGAGTATTATGATGGATATTTCTACTCGTCAGGCAGCACGATGTATAGATTCCCTGCCGATACAAGCAAGGCCGTCGACGGGGTCATGCCCTTGGAGAAGGTGGGGGTTTTCGACAAGTCCGTCTACAGCTCATACGGTTTCGCTACCAGTGTTTTCAAGAACGGGTACGTCTACCGCGTGTATGCCGAGGGTAACGATAGAGGGATAACCGCGATGTGTGTGGACGATAGTTCTGCAGATTACGGGAGATCGAATTCCGTCGTGATGCCCATGTTGAATTCCATGTATCTGGATGATGGCTGGGTCTCCTCCTATATGGACTACATCTACATACCTGGATACACAGAAGGGTTATTCGGGGCCGTCGCGAAGAACGGTTACGACGTCCTCGCTTATGTGAAGGTCGATGGATTGAACTATGGCGCGCCCAAGTATTACGTGTTCGGCGAGAAGGGCGATTCAGTAGATGCAAGTCCGGATACGACATACGGCGGTCACTCGCAGAGAGCGAAAACGTTCACATCCCAGTTCGTTGTAAGCAGAGGAATCGGTTACATCGTGGCAGGATCCCTCCATGCTTTCGAGATGAACCCGGACGGGTCTCTCGGGCAGCACAAAGGACAATCGCACATCGCATTATCCCATGGATCCATAACTCTGGACACATCCTATGCCACCGAGGAGAATGGCTATACCACATACGTCTACATGATCCCGTACTACTCCAGTCAGATCACGATGGCTGCTGTCAAATGCTATACGAATCCCGATGGGGAATTCGTCATGGAGCGTACGATATCCAACAACTATGAGACGAATTACAATTCACAGGCGATTCGTGCGGGATTGGATGGACGTATGATCTGGTATAACGATTCTGGTTGGGTTCACAGCTACACGACCCCCGAGAAGAACAGGTATTTCGTGTTCATCCAGGATGGTTCCGGCGGCAGGTGGTACG
>ERZ1026854.2577-NODE-2577-length-10196-cov-3.657825_pt1 | contig 10196 bp, 7 predicted proteins | sample MGYA00380157_ERZ1026854 | MGnify/ENA primary metagenome ERZ1026854 (study PRJEB33269, sample SAMEA4719793) | human gut metagenome | biome: human-associated habitat; feature: organic feature; material: feces | place: Cameroon | collected 2013-10 ...
TGGTTATCATGGCGATTTCCGAAAATGCTACGCTTCCGGCAAAACGAAAGGCTGACAGGCTTTTTGCCGCCCAGGCAAACGCCGAGCGGGCAGGGTAAGCTGCGTTTTATCAACGGGGGACGCCTGGCGTTCCCCGTTTTTTTGAAAACAGGAGGTTAATTCATGCAAAAACAGAGCTTTAACAAGAATTGGGTGGTAAAGCATCGGCTGAGCTCTATCATGTCCAGTGTCTGGGGTGCCCAGTGCAAAGAGGAAAATGTGTCCCTTCCTCATGACGCAATGATTACAATGGAGCGGGCTACGGATGCACCCTCCGGTGTGGATATGGCCTTTTTCAAGGGCGAGAACATTGTCTACGTCAAGGAGTTTGTCATTCCCGCGGAAGAAAAGGATAAGGTTCATTATCTCTACTTCGACGGCGTGTACATGAACCCGACGTTTATCATCAACGGAGCTTTTGCTCAAAAATTCCGCCATGGCTACACCCCCTGCTGTATGCGGATCGACCGCTACCTTCGTTACGATGCTCCCAATACCCTGCAGGTGGCGATTCGCGGCACCAATCTGCCAAATTCCCGCTGGTACTCCGGTCAGGGTATCTACCGGGATGCCTGGATCCTTACCGGCGACTACCTGCATGTGGCTCCGGACGGTCTGCATGTGACGACACTGGACTGCGACCGGGAGCTGGCAGTGCTGGAGGTCAAGGCCGAGCTGCAAAATGAGGGGCAGCGGAGCCGGGAGGGCTATGTAAAGCTCACAGTGCATGACGGAAGCGGCCGGGAGGTGGCCGGGCGTAAGGCAAGATTCTATGTGGACAGCAATGGCCGGGTGACGGTGCGCCAGCGCATCCATCTTGAAAAGCCCGCGCTTTGGAATGTGGATACGCCGAACCTCTACAGCGTAGATTGTCAGGTGGTCGATCGGGAGACGGAGCAGGCCGTGGATACGGCCCAGACCACCTTCGGTATCCGCAAGCTGCAGCTGGACAGCGTTCACGGCCTGCGGATCAACGGCCAAAGCGTAAAGCTCAAGGGCGGATGCGTGCACCATGACAATGGCCTGCTTGGTGCGGTCAGCGTGGATGACGCGGAGACCCGCCGGGTGCTGCTGCACAAGAACATGGGCTACAACGCGCTGCGGACCGCCCACAATCCCCCCAGTGCGGCTCTGCTGAATGCCTGCGACAAGTACGGCATGTTGGTTATGCACGAGTTTACGGATATCTGGACCCAGAACAAAACGGCCTTTGACTATTCCGAGTACTTCCCGGAAAGCTGGGAGGCGGATGTGGAAGCCGTGGTGCGCCGGGATTACAACCACCCCAGCATTGTTTTCTGGTCCATCGGCAATGAGATCCCTGAGACCGGAGAAACCTTGGGGGCGCAGTGGGGAAGAAAGCTGGCGGAAAAATTCCGTTCGCTGGACCATACCCGCTTTATTACCAACGGAATCAACGTTATGGTATCGTGCATTCCCTATTTCAAGCAGATCATGGAGAATCAGGCAAAGAACGGGGTCAACGATATTATCGGAACCTCCGGCGGCGCGGCGGATATGATGAGCGTGATTACCTCCAGCCCCATGCTGGATCCCTATGTGGAAGAGTCCTGCGATCTGCTGGACGTAATCGGCTATAACTACAGCAACGAACGCTATGAGCGGGAACATCCTCTGCATCCGGAGTGGATTTTCTTTGGCTCCGAGACGTTCTCGGGGGCCTTGGACAAAAACTGGGATACTGTAAAGCGCAACTCCTATGTGCTGGGAGATTTCTGCTGGACCTCTATGGACTATCTGGGAGAAGTGGGCTGCGGCCGAATCGCCCCCAAGGACCAGGACAGCGGCGCATTCATGGGGGACTATCCATGGCTTGCGTCTGCCGATGGCGATTTTGACCTGACCGGATTCCGCAGACCCATGTCCTATTGGCGGGAAATCATCTGGGGCGGAAGGGAGCATGTTCCCTATATTGCCGTTCACCGGATGCAGAACTTCGGCAAGGAGCTCTATATCAGCCGGTGGAATTTCACAGACGCGATAAACAGCTGGACATGGCCGGACTATGAGGGAAAGCCGACTGCCGTGGAGGTCTATTCCGATGCGGAAGAGGTGGAGCTGTTCCTGAACGGAGCGTCTCTTGGCAGAAAGAAGGTGGGCAATGATTTCCATCAGTTCTATTGCTGCTGGGACGTTGCATATGCACCCGGAACTCTGCTGGCGGTGGCCTATATCGGCGGACGGGAGGCCGGACGCTATGAACTGAGCACCGCCGGAACGCCGCGGCTCAGCGTACGGGCAGACAAGCGGATCCTTCGGGCCGGAAGCAATGACCTGAGCTATGTGGAAATTGAACTGCGGGACGAAAATGGGATCCTTTATATGGCATCGGACCGTACGGCTACGGTCCGGGTGGACGGCACTGCGGTATTGGCAGGATGCGGTTCCGCCAATCCCTGCACGGAGGAGCGCTATGACAGCCTGACGCATCGCTTCTTTGAGGGAAGAATACTTGCGATCCTTCGGGCGGGCGAGCAGGCCGGGAAGACAAGCCTTACCGTCAGCGCGGACGGAATGAAGAGCGTGACGGTCGAGGTGGAAACCGTATAGTAAATCATTGGGGCGGCTGCCAATCGGCGGCCGCCTCAATCTTCGTGCGCCCGTTGGGCGTACGTTCTCCGTGGTGGGGGCGTTTCTGATTACAAGGGCTTTTGCTAACCGCAGTCCGCAAAATGGCTGCACATTTCCCCCTGTTTGTCAAGTGTAATTTGAAAATTGTTGAAAAAACCGGGGCCCGCATTTCTGCGAGTCCCGGTATTTCTTAATTTAATGACATTGGACGGCTGCAACTCTGTGTTTTTTCAACAGACTTCCTTCGGTTTTACTGAGGCGCAACCGCATTTGGAAGTTTGGAACAGTAGCTTTTGGCGTAGCGCAGGAATTCTGCGGCAGCGGGGGACAGGGGGCGCTGCTCGGAATAGGCAATGCCCGAAACCCGGTAGCAGACGGGCACAATGGGCAGAAAACGGATGCCGGAGTCAGCGGAGATCCTGCGTCGGATGCCGTCTACCACCGGGCAGACAGCATTTTTCAGTGGAAGCAGTTCCTTCACATTTTCTGCTATGCAGCCCTCAATACGGCTCGGCTGGATGTTGTGCTCTTTTAGCAGGTCCAAGATGAATCGCCCAAAGTGCATCTGCATGCCAGAAAGGAGCAGACATTGTCCGTTCAGGTCCTCCAGACAGACACTGTTCCGGGAGAAAAGCGGGTGCGAGGCGGGAACTGCGAGAAACAGTTGATCCCGCAGCAGCGGAATTTGAACGGCATTGGAAAAGGTGTTATTGCCAGATCGCATTTTTGCAGACTGGCATCCGGTGCTGTGGCGGCGATGGAGATCATAATGGAATTGACGGAGACATCCGGGTGGGAGATGGAGAAATCTGGCAGCAGTCTTGGGGAGAAGCCCCAGTCCAGAATGGCAATGGTCAGGTAATTCTGGCGGAGCTCCAGCTCTGCAGCCAGGGCAGTCTGGGCCTGTGAAAAGGTGTTGCAGATGCTTTGCGCATAGGGAAGAAAGGTCTGTCCGTAATTGTTCAGCCGCAGGCGACCTTTATAGCGGTCGAAAAGAGGCACGCCCAACTGCTTTTCCAGCCGGGCGAGGCCGGTACTCAGGGCAGGCTGAGCGATATGCAGCTCCTCCTGGGCTTTGGAGAGATTCTGGTAGGCGGCGATCACCGTAAAATAGCGAAGCTGTTCAATATCCATGGCGCGTCCTTTCTTGGTAAAAGACTATAGCATAATGATATAGCTTTTTGTAAAACGTGTATTGGAAAATTAACAAGAACTGTGCTAATTTATAAATAGATTTTCGGAAGATTCCACAAACCATTTTACAGAATGCCAGCCGAAAAAGCAAGATGAAAATGAAAGTGGAGAAACTTTCGAAAAAAGAATATTCCAATACGCAATAGAAAGGGATGCAAAAAATGAAAATCACTGCTGTAGACGCAATCATGCTGAAACGACTGGATTTCAGCGCACAGACGCCGGTGCTCTGCCGGATCTGGACGGATGAGGGGATCTATGGGTACGGAGAAGCGGGGGTGTCCATTATGGACTTCTCCGTTGCCAGCTATCAGCTGATCAAACTGTTCGCAAAGTCCATCATCGGTATGGATCCCCTGGACATTGACGTGATCTATTCCAAGCTGGCCGGTACCTTCTGGGCCCAGGGCAACGGCGGTGTGATTTTCGCCGCCATCAGCGCCATCGATACCGCCCTGTGGGATATCAAGGGCAAGGCCTTCGGCGTCCCTGTGTATAAGCTGCTGGGCGGCAAGCATCGGGACAAGCTGCGTGCCTATGCCAGCCAGCTCCAGAGCGGATGGAAGTATCTGGACTTCATGCGTGCCCCCGGAGATTTGGGCTTCCTGAAGGAGGCCTGCCAGGCGGCCCTGGATGACGGATATGACGCGGTTAAGATCGATTTTCTCGGTAAGCACCTGAATGGCACCCCTATTGACCGGGCGGCAATGAAGAACTATATTGAGAAGGGAACCATGAAGGAGTTTGAGCAGAGGTTGGAGATTGTCCGGGAAACCATTGGACCTGACGTAGACCTGATTCTGGAAAACCACTGCATCACCTCTGCCAACACGGCCATTCAGTTCGGCCAGCTGGCGCAGCCCTACGATATCATGTTCCTGGAAGAGCCTGCCACGCCCTTCAACCCCATGGAATACCGCCGCATGGCAGATAAATTGGATATTCCTCTGGCTACGGGCGAACGGAGCTACACGCGCTGGGGCTTTAAGGCTCTGATGGAAAACGGAAGCCTGTCTGTGATTCAGCCCGATCTGGGCAACTGCGGCGGACTGACCGAGGGCCGGAAGATCTGTGATCTGGCGGAGACCTACGGCATCACCGTCCAGACCCATACCTGCAACACCCCCATCAGCATTGCGGCATCCCTGCAGTTTGAGGCGGCAATTCCCAACTTCATTATTCATGAGCATCATACCGTCAACACACTGGCACCCATCCGGGAGCTGTGCGTCTATGACTACCAGCCGGTCAACGGTTATTTCGAGATCCCCGAGCTGCCCGGCATTGGCAACGAGCTGAGTGAAAAGGCACTGAAAGAAGCTACCATCGAGACCATCCGATAAGAGATCAGAAAGGAGCTGCGTCATGAAAACAAATTCGAAGACAGAAACTGGCATGGGCTTTTGGTCCATCGTTCTTATGGGGCTGGGTGCTGTGATCGGCGCCGGCGTGGTGACCTATTCCGGCATTGCCGTTGGCCTGACTGGCCGCTCCGCGTGGATTGCCTATGCGGTGGCAATTTTACTTGGCTTCCTTTGCAACCTTCCTTTGATTCTGATGACCACAGCGGCCCGGATCAAGGGCGGCAACTATTCCTTCATCGCAACGACCCTGGGTGATCTGGGCGGCGGCTACTATGGTATCTCCCGGGTGCTGATGGTACTGTCCTTTAGTACCTTCTCCCTGTCCTTCGGCAACTACATGAATATCATCTTCCCGATGGTTCCCGTGAAGGTATTTGCCTATGGGGCACTGATCCTCTTTGGCGTGATTAATCTGTTCGGCACAGACTTTATGGCTAAGGTGCAGAACTTTCTGTCTATGTTTCTGATCGTGGGCCTGCTGATTTTCGGCATTTATGGTGTGCTGAACGCAAAGCCCGATTCCTTGGTGATTTCTCAGCCCGGCTACTTCCTGGGTGGAAAAGACGGCTTCTGGCAGGCAGTCATGATCCTGATGGCCTCCACCACAGGCTATACCCTGATCACCTCCTTCAGCAATAACTGCAAGAAGCCGAAAACGGAGCTGCCTCTGGCAATGTGCGTGATCCCTCTGCTGCTGGTGGTCATCTACTGCAGCGTTGCCTTCACCATGAGCAATGTGCTGCCTGTGGAGGAGACCGCCAATCAGCCACTGACGGTGGTCGCCAAGGTGCTGTTCAATCCATTTGTGTACTATCTGTTCATTATCGGCGGCCCGGTCATGGCTTTGTGTACTACGCTGAATTCCTCCTATGGTATTTTTGAGCGGCCTTTGGTCCAGGTGTCCGATGACGGCTGGCTGCCTGCGTCTCTGGCTGCGCGCAACAAATACGGCATTGCATGGAAGTATATCGTTATCTTTATGCTGGTGGGCGCCATCCCTATGGCTGCTGGTTTCAATATTCGGACCATTGTTTCCAATACGACCTTTGTGAACTCTATCGGCTATATTCTGGAGGCTGCCGCCGTTATGCTCTACCCGAAGAAAATGGACGGCGCTTGGGAAAACCGGGCATGGAAGATTCCCAAGTGGGCGTTTCTGACTTCTTGCTGGACCTGTATCGTCATTCGGCTGTATATGATGTGGCGTTCTCTGAAGACTGCAAATATGACCATGGTCATCGGCTCTCTCGTGGCCTGCGTCTTGATTCTTCTGTGGTGCGTCTACCGCCAGAAGAGCGGCAAGGTCCACGTCACCAAGAGTTGGGAACTCCAATAATTGAACCATCGGCGGCTGCCCGCAAAAAGCGGACAGCCGCTTTTTGCGGGCGCCCGATGGGCGCACGTTCTCCAGGGTGAAAGTCCCAAAGTTGCCCGGTAGCGGGAGGATTTAGCCAAAGGCAAGGGTGTCCGTTGTAAGGCGGAATCTGGAGAAAGCCGGGTTTTAAGGGCCAAAGATTCCCGAATGGGCAAACCTTTCCGGTGGCGCCGGTGAAGATGTGGGCGCTGTTTTTGAACAGCGCCCCAACGGTGTGACACTGCGGGGGCGGAGGTGTTTGACAGAGATGCAGGATCGGATTTCCGGGGCTTTGACATCATCCTTACCGATAGTTTTATTGAATTAAAGGACAAGGATGATTTTATCCTGACGGCAAAAATGGATCATACGCCTGAGCAATTGCGGAAAAACCTGATGATGAAAACGGTATATGACATTCTGCAGAGCGAAAAACAGGTTTACGCAGCGTTTACATAAAATTTACAGCATGCGTGCCAACAAGAGCAGAATAAGGGACGGTCTGCCAGAGATGATACCTTTTCGGATGGTATCAATTTTTCTACTCAAAAATCATACTATGGAATGGTTTACAATCCTGCCAAAAACTGATAGAATACCTGTGTAAACCTCGTGTAGAACAGACCAAAATGGAGGTATGCCGTATGACGGAGCAGGTGATTATCCGAAGGACGATTCAGGAAAGCTTTGACAGATTTATGAAACAGGGCAGAGTGCTGTTTTTCAGCGCGCCCTGTGGTTGCGGAAAGACCTGCATCGCCGACGCGCTGGTAAAGGGGAAAAACGTTCGGAAGCTTTCCGGGGAGGATCCGGAATTCAGCGTGCCCAGCCGAAATGAGAACTGGCGCATTCTTTTGATCGATGATTTTCAGGAAATTCAGGACGAGCAAATCTGGAGGGAACTGTATAATCTGATCCGGGATTGTCCGGATCGACGGTTTCTGCTGTTGTCGCGGGGAGCACCCCACGGAAGTATGATGGCCTTTCGGTATACGGGGCTGATGACCGTGCTGGATATGAAGACCTTTTTCTTCGACCGGGAGGACATTCTCCGCATGATGGAAAGCTGGGAGGTCCCCTACGCGGATTCTGACATTGGTGAGATTCTGAAAAAGTCCATGGGCTTTCCTCTGGGCGTGGCGATCACTGCCAGAAAAATGAAGCAGGGACTGGCCTTTTCGCCGGAAGTGGTGGGGCAGTCTTTTCAGGAGGTCTTCCTCTATTTTGAGACGGCGATCTACAGACGTCTGGATGCGCCAATCCGGCGCTTTATCCTGGAGCTGGCGCCTTTTGAAAGCTTCGACCTGGAGCTGGCCCGTATGGTGACAGGCAGTCACGACGCCGCTGAGATGCTGGACTGGGTCCAGCGCAATACCTGCATGCTGCAATATGATGATATCCTGCGTTTCCGTTTCTGGGTGCAGTTTCGAATGTTCCTGATGTGGGAGATGGGCCGGGAGTATTCGCCGGAGTGGAAGCGGGCGCTTCTGATCCGCGGCGGCATGTACTATGAACTGAAAGAGGACTATCCCCGTGCGCTTGACTGCTATATAGAGGGATGGGATCATGCCAAGGTCTCCGAGTTGCTGATTCGCAATGCGGAGAATTTCCCCGGCATGAGCCACTACCGGGAGATGGAAAAGTATTACAGGAATCTTCCGGAAAAGGAGATTCTGGCGTCCCCGGCCCTGATGCAGGGTATGAGCATGCTCCGTGCGCTGTCCGGTGACTATGCCGACTCTGAACGCTGGTATCAGGCGCTGAAGGCATTCGGTGAGCACCTCAGTCCCCAGGACGCGGTGCTGAAACAGGTACGCGGCAGTCTGGTGAGGCTGGATATCAGCTTGCCCCAGCGGAAAACGGAGGAACTGACAGAGATATTACCCCGGGTAGCTCAGATGCTCAAGCGGAAGGAGATAATGCCGCAGCCCTTCTCTGTCTCCAGCGGCTTGCCCAGCATCGTGAACGGCGGTAAGGACTTTTCCGAATGGTGCAAGAAGGATGACCTGATATATAAGACCATGAGCGGCCCGCTGCAGACGGTCCTTGGAAAAAACGGTGTGGGACTGGCAGAATGCGCCGTTGCGGAGAGCAAATATGAAAAGGGCGAGGATATTTCTGCCCGGATGCTGGATCTGGTGCAGCGTATGGGTGAAATCCGGCGCAGCGGCACACCGGAAATAGAATTCGCGCTGACGGCTCTGCTGGCCAGAAGCCAGATGACTTCCGGAAGGGTAGGGGATTCCCAAAGGACGCTGGAGACACTGCGACTGCGCTTTGAGGATGCGGGACTTACCCGATATCTGCCCAACCTGGACGCTTTTCTATGCCGTATCGACCTGCGTATGGGGAACCTGGATGCGGCGGATGCGTGGTATCTGGAAAAAGCGCCGAAGGATCCCTTGAATTTTGACGCGCTGAAGCGCTACCAGTATCTGACCCAGGCCGCGGTGGAGCTTGTTGCCGGTCAAACGGAAAACGTGTTTTTGACGCTTGCGCCCCTGGACGCATTCTGCAAAGCCTGCGGCCGCCATTTGGACGGCATTTCCGCGGATCTGCTGCGTGCCATGGCACTGTACCGGGCGAAGGACGAAGGATGGCGCGGCTTCCTGAAAAGCGCGCTGGCAGAGGCGGAGAATTACCGGTTTGTCCGGCCTGTCAGCGTCTTTGGCGTAGCGATCCTGCCGCTGTTGGAGGAGATGGACTGGAAGCCGGACAGCAATTGGTTTAAAAATGTTATGGCCGATACCCGAAACCAGGCCAGCTTCTATCCCGACTATTTGCGGCCGCGCATTTCTCCAAAGGAGACTTTGACTGCTACGGAAATGCGGGTGCTGCACCTGCTCTGCGCGGATAAGAGCAACGCGGAGATCTGCAGGATCATGGATATCAAGCTGCCCACCGTCAAGACCCATGTGAGCCGCGTGCTGGAAAAGCTGGGCGTCAACCGCCGCAGCGAGGCGAAAAATGCCGCAAAAAAGCTCTGGCTGATTCCGGAAGAATTGTAGAAAATGAATAAAAGGACAGAAAAGGTACCAATGGTCGGATGTTGACAAATACGCGGCAATGTGCTATACTTTCAGAACACCTGAATTGAATATAAAAGCAGCGTGAAGGTGCCGCCGCAAGGCGGTGAAAAGGGAACCCGGTGTGAATCCGGGGCGATACAGTCACTGTGAAGGGGAGCGCTTCCCAAGTGCCACTGGGAAACCGGGAAGGCAGAAGCGCGTGGAACCGAGCCAGGAGACCTGCCTTTGCGTGGAATCTCCGATTTGCTGTCTACAAATCGACCTTCCCGCCAGCATCTGTTCCGTTTTCGGGTTTTCGGAATGGGGATACATTGCCAGGAAGAGCGGCTGCGGAGATGCAGCCGCTTTTATATTTTGTTCAGAGAAAAATGAAAAAGAAGGTAATTCACAATGAAAAAGCTGATTGCACTGCTGTTGGGCGTCTGCATGGTTCTGTCCATGGCTGCCTGCGGCGGCAACGCTGCTACCGCTACCACCGCTGCCGCTACTGAGGCAGCTACCGAGGCTCCCTCCACTGAGGCCGCCACTGAGGCTACCCAGTCTCAGGAGGAGATTGACCAGGCTGCCGCCGACGAGGTCGCCGCTCTGATCGACGCCATCTATGTCCAGACCCGCAACGACGAC
>ERZ1026854.2582-NODE-2582-length-10190-cov-2.696201_pt1 | contig 10190 bp, 3 predicted proteins | sample MGYA00380157_ERZ1026854 | MGnify/ENA primary metagenome ERZ1026854 (study PRJEB33269, sample SAMEA4719793) | human gut metagenome | biome: human-associated habitat; feature: organic feature; material: feces | place: Cameroon | collected 2013-10 ...
CGGCCAGACCGACATGAAAAGCGCGCATGATTTCGTGGAAGGAATCCGCAGCAAGTACGGCTATTCCGGCGGCGGGAACGGCAGCCAGTATAACAAGATCAGCTACACCCAGCAGACCAACCAGTGGAACGACACGATCAATGCGCTGTGGGATCAGATCAACGGATACGGCCCCTTTCAGGATACGCGGGAAAAGCCGACGTATTCCAACCGGTATGACCAGCAGATCAATGACCTCTTGCAGCAGTATGTGAACCGGGAAAAATTCAGCTACGATTACAAAAACGACCCGCTATACGCGAATTACCGGAAGCAATACCAGCGAGAGGGCCAGAGGGCCACACAGGACGCGCTTGCGGAGGCTGCGGCGGCATCCGGCGGGATTCCGTCGAGCTATGCGGCAAGTGCGGCGGCACAGGCACAAAACTATTATGCCTCGCAGATCGCCGACAAGATCCCGGAGCTGGAACAGCTGGCCTATCAGAAGTATCTGGACGACGCGAGCTTGCAGCAGAGCAAGATCAGCGCGCTTCAGGGTCAGGAACAGCTGGACTATGCGAAGTACATTGACGCCCTCGGCCAGTACAACACCGACCGGAACTTTGATTACGGCGTGTATTCTGACCGCTACAACCAGCTTGCGAACAACCTCGGCCTCGCGGCCAACCAGCAGAGCACGCAGTATTCGATGGAGACGGCGACGCAGGGCGACGCACTGGATCGGGTGCAGAACTATTTACAGGCCGGCGGAAAGCTGGCCGATCTCGATGCTTCTTTGATCGCCCGTTCCGGCCTGACACCCGCAGAGCTGAAAGCCTACGAAGCGTACTACGCGAATCAGTCTTCCGGCGGCTCCGGCGGTTCTGGCGGTCGAGGCGGAAGCGGCGGTGGAAGCAGTGAAGAAGAGGCGACACGGCAAACCGGAAAGGGCTACATCGATAACACCTACAACAGAGGCGGCGCAGGAGGCATCCAGTCAAAGACCTATGACCAGTTGAAGCGCGGCATGTATGAGTGGATCGCGATGGGCCGGAAGGATAAGGCGTATGAGCTGTTTCAGGGCATTGTCCACCAACTCAATCTTGGCAATTCGAAGGGCAAAAAGCAGTACAACGAATTGGCGGGCATCCTGAACGATGCAGGATTTGGGATTCCGTTGGAATAAGGAGGCACTATGGCAAAGTGGAAACGGAGCGGCGCGGATGCTCTGCGGGAATATGAACAGTCCAGCAACTATGTTGGGAGTATCGGCGTAACACCGCTGAATGAAAGAAGCACGTCTGAGGCCGGAGGAAAGTGGAAGCGGAGCGGGGCTGACGCGCTACGCGAATATGAGCAGTCCAGCAGCTTCCCACAGACCCTTCAGGTGCGGAAATATAACGCGGAAGATCGGAACTATGACCAGTTCGCGGCTGAAAGGTACTCTGCGCAGGTGAACGCGCAGCGCCGTGACACGAACCGGTACTATCAGGAACAGGTCAATGCGGCGGCACAGGCTTTTGACAACTACCGCCGTTACAGTTCGTCCGGAGCGGCCAAGAACGCGGCGCATCAGAACTATGAAGATGCAAAGTATCGGCAGGAACTCGCCCGGCAGCAGATGAGCGGGAGGCGGCTGACGGAAAGCGAGAAACATTTTCTGGATAACCCACGAAACATTGACCCGGACAGAGCGGCACAGAAGGAGGCGGCAAAGGAGCGAGCCTCCTTGCCAAAATTGGAGAACGAAACGGAAGAGATGCGGCGGCAGCAGATCCTTGGCAGACAGTCCGAAGATCTTCAGAAACAGATCGACGCGCTGACGCAGCAGGAAGAGGAACGGCGTAAGAACACCAGCCTATGGGAAAAGATCGGGCGCGCGATCTCCCCGATCCGCTCGTTCCGGCAGGAAGAGAACGACGCAGAGGATGCTATTTCCAAACTACAGGAGCGGAAAGCCGAAGTCGACCGTCAGTATCAGATGGACGCGAACCAGTACAAGGTCTATCAGACATACCAGAAATCGGAGCGCCCGGAGCAGTACACAGCGGAGAACGTCGGGAATTACAAGCAGCGTCTGGCGGCGCTGGCGAGCGTCTACGGGACGTGGACGAAGGAGCAGGAGCAGGAAGCGAAGGAAGCCATTGGAACGCAGAGCGGCGGGACGGGCCTCCTGAGCAGTGAAAAGAACGTCTGGGCGTTTGCGCCGTATCAGGAAGCTGTGAGGAAAAATGACACAGAATCTGCCCGGCAGTGGGAGCAGATCTACAACGCGCTCTATACGCGGCTTTACTCTGGTCAGGAAGCTGTCACAAGCGGCCTGATGCAGGGACTTGGGTTTGAAGCGCTCGGTGATGTGGTTTCTTCTTCTCCGAAAATGACGGATGAGGCCCGCGAGAGATGGACGGAGCAGAAACAAAACTATGCGTATGCACAGTCGGAACACCCGTATCTTGCGAGCGGCGCGCGGATCGCCGGTTCTCTGGCGCTGATGAGCGGCGTCGGTGAGGCGGCGGGCGCGGGACTGGCCGCGACGGGATTGAAAACAGGCAGCTTCTGGTTCAACGTGGCGCGCGGCTCGCTGACGTTTGCGGGTGTAAACGCGATCCAGAATTCCGGTGCGCTGGCGACCGGGAACATCAGCGGCGGCGATTATTTGAAGAGCATCGCCGTGAGCGGCGCACAGGGCGCGGCGGGCAACATCGCGGGTGAGCTTGTCGGATCTGGGCTGGCAAACGTTCTGCGCAAGAACGGCCTTATGACACCGTTCTTCGAGTTCGTGCGGCAGACGGCCAGCGGCATGAGCAACGCGACGGTCAATCAGGCGATCGGGTATGCGGCGGCGGATAAAAAGCCGACCAAGCAGGAGATCGCCGAGGGGCTTGTGACGTCCTTCCTGTTCAGCGCACTCAGCAGCGCGATTTCGACCTATGAGACGACGAACGCGCAGAAAGCGCGGATGCAGCAAGCCTATAATCAGATCGAGGCCAGCTATCAGGCAATGGCGGCGGGGACGGAGAACATGACGCCGGAGGCAAAGGCCCAGCGCGTGCAGCTCATCTTGCAGCAGACACAGAGCCTCCGCGCGGCGACGGGCGAATATTATATTGCGGGCCAGCAGAAGGCCGTCAACAACCTCAACTCCGCGCTGGACGCGATCGAGGATTGGGCAAACAACTATCTGAATGGCTATCAGGCAGCGACAATGCAGCCCAAGACCGCGCTTCCGGGCGGCACGACCGGACAGATCCCGAGTGCGACGGTACAGCCGCCGGTCGACCCGAACCTGACGCAGGAGGTCGCAAACGGCCTTCAGACAGCGATCACGCAGGGCGTGATTCAGGCGGACACGCCGCAGCCCATGACGGGCGGAGACGCAGCGGCGGGCGCGGCGCAGTCGGTGAGCCAGAATCTTCAGGCGCAGGGGCAGGACGCAAAAACAGCGGATGCGCTTGTGATAGCGGCGACGGAAATGCAGCAGGAGGCCGCGCCTGCGCCGTCAGGTGGGCAGAACGCCGCGCCCACGGAAACGGTCGCTCCGAAGCAGAACACCGCGCAGACGCCCACACAGGGCGCAGCACAGGCGGAACCACTCGATTCCACGGGTAGAGAAGCACCCGCACCAAAGCAGGACACGCCGAAGACGGCGAAGAAGTCCGCAGCACGCGCGACGGAAGCCGCATCGATGGAGCCAATCGCCAAGACGCTTGGAGAAAATGGGCAACGCGCAATTTTCAAAGCCTACGATGGGAAGATGGACACGGCGGAATACGCCGGGGAGTTTGTGAAGGTCTACAATGCGGCACGGGCCGGGAATGACCTTCCGGAGACGAAGACCTTAGAGCCGTGGCAGAAGTACGCGGCGGAAGTGGCTGGGAAGAATGATATGGACAGTGTGCCGCAGACGACACCGGAACCCGCCGAAGCGCCCTTTGAGCCGGGATTGGATTACAGTGATTATGTGAAAGCTGCTGTGCGTGACGGTGAAATGACCACTGAGACAGCGCAGCAGATCGACACAGTTGCAAAGCAGCTCGGTGTTCGGGTGCGGTTTGCGGATGAAGTCGCGGGTGGCACGGCAAATGCGGAGCTGTCCGGCAATGAGGTTTTGATCGAAAAGCACAACAGCAACCCCGTTATGTTCCTTCTGGGGCATGAGCTGACACACCGGATTCAGGAGACTGCGCCGGAACAGTACCAGAAATTCCGTGAGGCCATTATGGACGAAATCAGACCGCAGGCACAGACCGTCATGGAAAACTATGCGCAGCGCGGCTATGAGATCACGGAGGCGGCGGCGCTCGACGAGGCGGCGGCAGACTATGCAGGACGGATGATCGACGACGGAGAAGTCCTCGATGATTTTATTGAAAAGCATCGGGACGACCGGACGCTGCTTCAGAAAATCATTGACGCGATCCGTTCGTTCATCCGAAAGCTGACTGGCGCGGAACGCAAGAAGGCCAAGACGGCAGAGGGGAAACTTCTGGCTGCGATGGATGCTGCGGCAGAGAACGTGAAAAAATCGAACGGCTTATCTGGTACATCTTCCGGAGAGACGAGATATGTGATCAAGAAAGATGCGCAGGGAAATGAATTTGTAGATGCTCCAATTTGGGCGCTTGACCTGAAGAGCCAGAAAGACGTTGGAGCGGCCCTTTCCGAGTTAGTCCGCACAAAATTCAATAGCTGGATCGATGTTTCTGGTCAAAAAATAGGGATCAATCAAAAAACGGCAAATGAATGGACATTTTCAAAAGACGCCCAAAATCTTTACCGAAAAAACAAACCGGCGTATGCAGATAAAGTAAATGCGTTTGGAGTTGCAGATGAGCTTCTTCAAGCGTCGCGCGATTATGTCGGAGAAGAAATCAAACACACCAGAAAAGACAATTTCCGAGAGTTCGCGCGTGGAACAGTCAATTTCCGTGTTGGGGCAAATGGATATAGCGCGGATGTGGTTGTCGGGACGACGAAAAACGGGGCCGCAGTCCTCTATGACATTGTTGACATCCAACCTATAAAAATAACAGAAGCACCCAATACGACACTTGCTGCGCAAGGCGCAACGGATCGTAGGCTGGATGCTTCTGATAATCCTATTGTAGACACCAACAGCGAAAATGTCAATGGGAAACTTTCGGTAAAAGGCGCGGAAGTGAGCCGGGAATATGCGGACGTGCTGAAGGAAAACGAGCTTTTGAAGGAGCGCGTGGATTACTGGAAGGGCCAGACGAGGCGTACCGTCCGCGCGACGACAAATGAAAAATCTGTCAGCAGAGAGACAAACAATTTGGTCAAGCGGTACGGCGCAGATTTGGACGCAGCGGATATTCAGGGCGATTTGCAGAGCCTATATGACGCGATGGCAAACGGCGAGCTGGACGGCAAGGAAGCCTTTTCACAGGCGAAGGAGATCGCAGGGAAGCTCGTGGAAAACGCTGTGGAGGCCAATGATGAGCTATACCAGAGCTACAAGGATCTACGCAATTTCCTGAGAACGACGAAGCTGACGATCTCTGAGGAAGACGGAAAGAATCTTCCGGATCTCGCGGAGTTGAGAAAGCAGAACTTCGGGCGCATGACCGTTGGTAAGGGCCAGACGAATATCGATCAGGTCTATCAGGAATTGGCCGATCAGTGGCCGGAGTTCTTCGACGAGGACGCGGTATCGCACCCGGCGGATCAGCTTCAGCAGATCTCTGACGTTCTCGGGAAGATCTACACGATCACGGAACAAAACCCGTATCAGGGCTACATGGAACAGGCGAAAACGGCGGCGGCCAATGAGATCCTTGAGGATTTCTTCGAGCTTCCGCAGACGCGCAAGACGTTCGCAGACCGGCAGGCGGCAATGCTCTCTGAGACGAAAGCCAAAGGGAAGGCACAAGCCCAGAAGATCCGCGAGCAGAAAAACGCACAGCTTGCAGACCTCCGGGAAAAGAACCGGGCGCGCGTGAACTCGATCCTCGAAAAGGAAAGGACACGCCGGGCTGACCAGATCAACAAGCTCAAAGAGCAGTACAAGAGCCGGGACGCGGCGACGAAAGACCGGCGCGAGACGCGGGAACTCCGAAACAAGATCATCCGGCACACGAAGGGACTTTCGCAGAAGCTGCTCCGCCCGACCGACAAGCAGCATATCCCCGAAATTTTGAAGCACGAAGTCGCCGCGATGCTGGAGAGCATCAATATGGAGGACAACTACACGCTCGATTTTGCCACAATCCGCGAAGGGAAGATCGGGAAGGACGGGAAGCCCACACTCTATGGTGACAAGCTGCGCGGAGCGGACAGGAACGATAAGGGCGTGATGACCCGGCGAAGCGAAGCGTTCGAGGCACTCAAGGCCAAGTATACGCAGATCGTCAAAGATGGGGACGCGATGACCGTCGACCCGTATCTGCTTGGCGATAACTCCGAGGGGATCAGGGGCGGATTTGACGAAGTGATCGCAATGAAAGACACACCGCTTGCCGACCTCTCCAAGAGCCAGCTTCAGACCGTGTGGAACGTGGTGCGGGCCGTGGAGCACTCGGTTTCTACATACGGGAAGATGCTCTCCAATGCGAAATATGCACAGACCGGAACATGGGCCGAAGCGATCCGGAATGACGTTTCCGAGCGGCGGCCGATCCGCAAACGCACGACGCGGCTCACCCTCGATTTGGAGACGCCCTATACATTTTTCTCTCATTATGGCGATGCTGGAAAGGCGATTTATCGGATGCTGCGGGATGCGCAGGATCAACAGCAGCTGATCGTCGACCGGATCACGGAAGAAACGCAGAAAATCGTCGACCCGAAGACGGTGAAGCAGCTGGAGAAGCAGACGCACACGTTCCAGACCGCAAGCGGTAAGACGCTGACCCTGACCACGGCACAGGCGATGGAGATCTACAACCTGATGCAGCGGAAACAGGCGCTGGAACATTTGACGACGGGCGGTATCATTCAGCCCGAGATCAAGAGCGCGAAGATCGGGCGCGGGTTCGAGGCGATCCGTCTGACAGAAGCAGACCTTCAGCAAATTGCCGGTTCACTGACGGAGGAACAGGTGAAGATCGCGGACGGCCTTCAGGGGCTGACGACGGGGCTGCTTGCAGACTATGGCAACGACGCCAGCATGAGGGCATACGGTTATAAGAAATTCACGGAGAAAAATTATTGGCCCATCAGGAGCGCGAGAGAGGGCGTTCAGTCCACGGTGGAGAAGGGCGGCAATCAGCCCCGGTCGATCCAGAATGTCGGCTTGGCGAAGCCGCTGACGCCCGGCGCGAACAATCCGCTTGACATTCCCGGCATTTTCACGACCTTTGCCAATCACGCCGCCGAAATGACAGACTATGCGGCGTGGCTCTGCACGATGGAGGATGCGAACCATCTGTTCAACTACCAATTCCGCGATGAGAACGGACTTCCAACAGGTCGTAACATCCGTCAGATCTTGGATGAGTACGGCGGCAGAGGCGCACAGAGTTATTGGCGCTCTCTGATGGACAACATCCAGAATGGGATCAATCTCAAGGAGTTCGGCCCGATGACCGATTTTGCCGGAAAGGCGATCAGCGGGTTTAAGGGCGCGGCAGTTGGAGGAAACATCCGTGTCGTCATTCAGCAGCCGACGGCGTTCTTTCGCGCTGCGGCGGTGCTCGACCCGGCGGATATGGCGAAAGGGCTTGTGAAGGGCGTGAAGGGGCAAGGCGGATGGAGCCGGGCACTGGAATACTCCCCGATCGCAATGCGCAAGGACAACGGTGGATTTGACATCAGTGCGCCATACACGATGAAAGAAACGCTGTTTGACACGCGGACAGCCGTCCGGAAGCTCAACGACAGGCTCTCGGCCCCTGCCGGAGCGGCGGACGCAGTGACGTGGGGCAGGCTCTGGAACGCTTGCGAATGGACAGTTCACCGGGAGAACCCGTATCTGGAGCCGGGAAGCAAGGCGTTTTATGAGCAGACCGCAAAGCAGTTTGCCGAGGTCATCGATCAGACACAGGTCGTGGACGGTGTGCTCCAGCGGGCAAATATCATGCGGAACAAGGGCGAGATCGCAAAACAGGCGACAACTTTCATGGGTGAGCCGATCATGGGGCTGAATCTTTTGATCCGCAGCTGGGACAATATCCGCTATGACCAAGAACCCAGAAAGCGCAGCAAGGCGATCAAGACCTTCGGGCGGGCTGTCATGGCGCTTGTGGTGACAGCGGTGGTGACCTCGATGTCCAAGAGTTTGATCGACGCGATCCGCGATGACGACCCGGACAAGAACTATAAAGAACGCTATCTATCCGCGCTCACGGGAATCTCTGGAGACGAAGAAACAACATGGCAGAAAGCATGGAATATCGTGATGGAAGGAAATCTCGGCGGTGATCTGAACTACGTCGGAAATATCCCGTATGTGAAGGATGTCCTGTCCCTGCTGCAAGGCTATGAAGTGAACCGAATGGACACGGAGGTTGTCGGGGATCTGGTGGATGCTGGAAAGATGTTCGCACAGAACGTGGACGGCAAAGGGACAAAAACGTCGGCTTACGCGGTTAAAAGCCTGCTCGGCGCGGCGTCGAAGGTCTACGGCGTTCCGGTGAACAACCTGACGCGCGATATGTGGGGGCTGCTCCGCTCTGTTGCGGTCGAGACGAAGAACATCCCTTTGCAGTATGAAATGGAGAAAGCGATCTACAATATCACCAACGTCAAGAACAAAAGCCGGTACATCAGCATCCTCTATCGTGCACTGGAACAGGGTGACATTGACAGCTTCCAGCATATCCGAAGCGACCTGATGAACACGATGGGCCTTGACGGTGCGGAGATCGATGAAAGTCTGCGGAGCCGGTACAACAAGGCTGTGAAGAAAGACCCGGCTTATACGCTGCCTCAGGCCACGAGGGACTTGATCGGGAGCAGAGACAAGTACAAGGAAGAAACGACCGACGAGAAGTTCAGCGCGAAGGATCTGAACGAAACGCAGTATCGCGCGTACTCTGACCAGAGGGCTACGGATTACCGCGAGATTGAAGATGCGCTGAAGGACAGTGATACCTATCAGAGCCTTGATGCGAAAACGCGGAGCAAATTGATTGAGGCGGCGTATGATCTTGTGGAGCAGCAGTCGCTTGAAGACCATTCGGACGGCCAGTATGAGATCACAACAAAGTGGATGACGCTGGCGGACGACGCGGAGAAGATCGGAATCGAGCCGTATATGTATGTGACATTCCATGTGGTGTATAACACGACGGAATCCACAAAGGGCGCGGACGGAAAAGCGGTCAAGGGACAGAGCAAGAGCGACAAGATCCGAAAGTGGCTGAAGGACAACAGGGATCTGACGGAGCAGCAGCGCAAATTCTTGTGGGAAGCTGTGTACGAAAGTGACTGGTGAGAAAGAACCCGGCGGGAAACCGCCGGGTTTTCTCTGTTTACGGGGTGAAGCGTGTGTAATTTGCTGGTATGCTGGGGGTATCGAATGGAGGTGTTGTGATGGAGACTTCAAAAAAGCTGCTGATTGGCAGCGCGGCGGCAAGCGTCGTTTGCATTATCCTGAATGTGCTCGGCGTGCTGAGTGTGGAGGTCACGTTGGCAGTCATCGGATTTGCGACGGCAATCGGGATGTTTTACCTCTGGAAGGCAAAGAATGAGAACCGCAGCAAATACGCAATAAAGTACATCGAGCGCCTGCCGGAAACGTATACGGCAGAGGAAAAGGCACGGTTTTTAGAGATCGTGCTCAAGGATTGAAAGGAGTTACTTATGAAAAAACTGTTTATCTCTCAGCCTATGAAGGGCAAGACCAACGAGGAAATTCGGAAAGAGCGTGAAGAGGCGATCTTCTGCGCAAAGGAGCTGATGGACGATGAAATCGAAGTGATTGATAGCTTCTTTGAAAACGCTCCGGCTGATGCAAGGCCACTGTGGTATCTTGGCGAATCACTGAAACTGCTGTCTACGGCTGACGTTGCGTACTTTGCCACCGGTTGGAAGAACGCCCGCGGCTGCAAGATTGAGCATATCTGCGCGGAGCAGTACGGTATCAACATCGTAGAAGCGTGAAAGGAGTACATAACATGGAAAAGATCATGAAACGGCTTTCGAATCTGCTGAGCGTGAAGTCGCTGGTGACGCTGCTGCTGACGGTGGTGTTTACGGTGCTGGCGCTCCGGGGCGACATCACCGGGAAAGACTTTTTGACGATCTTCCTG
>ERZ1026854.2583-NODE-2583-length-10182-cov-5.608867_pt1 | contig 10182 bp, 10 predicted proteins | sample MGYA00380157_ERZ1026854 | MGnify/ENA primary metagenome ERZ1026854 (study PRJEB33269, sample SAMEA4719793) | human gut metagenome | biome: human-associated habitat; feature: organic feature; material: feces | place: Cameroon | collected 2013-10 ...
TCCATCGTCAGACTTGCAATCACAGGTATTGGGAGAGAATTGGCGAACGGGAGGGGATTCGAACCCCCGGCTTGCAGCTTAGGAGGCTGCCGCCATATCCAGACTAGGCCACCCGTCCGTTGAATCGTGTGATAGAGGGGTGGGATATAAGGATTTGGGTCGGGCCAGCAGAGGGTTGGATGGTTGCGATAAGATTATTCCTGCCGACCGACCCGGCGGAGCCGATTATGGGGGATCGGCTTCCATTATATCTTGGGGAAGGTGCAGGATACTCATCTGCAACATGGTTTATAAACATCACGTTGTTATTTTCGTTAGTTCAGAATAAACCGTTACTTACACAATCCGTGGTTTATACGTAATGGTAGTTATTTATATCAAATAAGGGATTTCAATAACGGGATGTACTTTGCCGTCTGGCCGCAAGAAAAGGATCATGATAGCATGCGTGACCTTCGAGACCTCAAAGGTAGTGGAGCCGATACTTTACTACGAGATCAACAAGGTCCACATAGTGCACTATATCAAGGATCCCGATTCCGAGAGCGGACGGGTCTACGGCAGCTTCTGCGATCGTGTGGTGGAGCTTCTTGCCGACCGCTCGCCTCTTCCGGTTGAGGTTGTGAAGCACAATGAGAGGGTCAGCGACTTCTCGGTCATGCTTCGTACCGTTCTATCGATCATCGGTACCGAAAAAGCAGCCGAGCCGGGATGCGAGATATATGTGAATATCTCCGCAGGCACCCCCGAGTACGCTGCGGCTTCCGCCATAGCAGCCATGATGGTGCCCGGAACCATACCGTTCTCCGTCGGCACTCGCGAGTATACCGTGTCTCAGGAGATGATCCCAGAGATCTACTACATCGACGGGAAGCCTGTGGGACTTACCAAGTCCACCTTCGATCCGCGCACTCTCCCGAGCTACGTCATCGAGATGCCGGAGGAGCACCTGGTCCGTGGCCTGCGGATTTTGGAATCACGCAATTCCCAGAATCTCTCCGTCACCAGCGGGAAGATGGTCGCCGCCCTCAAAGAAGCCCATCTCTGGTACAGGGACACGGAGTCCCGGGGCGAAAAGGGCTCTTCGACGCAGAGGCAGACCGAGGCCGTCTATTATCAGAGGGATTTCATCTCCAAATGGGTCGAGAGCGGATGGGCGGAGAAGGATCAGCGTCGTGGCAGATACGTCCTTACCGATGAAGGCCGCAACATCATCGGCACATTCTACGTCGAGTGATCCCGACTGCATCGATTACGCCTTTATTGCGGTCTGAAATGGCAATTACAATCATTACAACAATTACATCTAGCTGTTATTATACTTCCCGAGCGATCTCTCTATCGCGACCATGTGTCGCAGGAGAGAAGAAATGGGGAACTACCAGACGAAGATAGTACCGAACATGCCCGCCCCCTCGCAGCGCATCAGGGACGCGAGGATGGACAGCAGATACTCCGGACAGGGGTACAGGGCCAGGAGGAACCAGAACAACGGGATCAATGCGATCCTCGCCTACTTCGACTGATGGACCGAGGGTTTATCTGGCAGCTCAATCGTTCGCGTATCATGGATGCAGACCGCTTCGTGATCGCGGATAGGGAAGGCTTCGGAGGAGACGTCTGTCTCCGCGACATCCGCATACGCAGATGCGTGGGATGCGTGACGTGTCTGACGGAGCATCCGGGCAGCTGCAAGATAGAGGATGGTTTCACAGACCTCCTTGGAGAGATCCTCGACCATGAGGAGCTGGTCGTGTCGATAGAGCCGGAGCATGGAACCGTGCCGGACATCGTTCGCAAGACTATGGAAAGACTGTCGAACATATTGGACGCATACACGGAATGCGGAGGCAACGAGCCGATACCCGTCGACAAGGTGAAGCTCAGGCGGATCGTGTTCGAGTGCCGCGGGAAATTCGCGGACAGGATGGAATCCGAGATGACAGGGGCCCTGAGGAAGGGCCCCGTCTCGGATGTCATTTTCATTCAAAAACAACGGAGTTAAGGGGTTTTTGAAAAAGTTTCAGTGACTGTGATCACTCGGTGGTCTCGGGCTTCTTCGCAGACTCCCAGACCTGGACGAACTCGATGCGGTCGACACCGAAGACGCTGCGGTACTCGGAGACGAGCCTGTATTTGGCGACGGGCCAGGACTCGTGGAACTTGCACACATCGGGCTCGGTGATGACGATCTTGTCCTCCATGATGGAGTATCCGAAGTCGTCGGCGTTGCCGAAGTTGATCTCCATGATGGCCTTGGCCTTCTCGACGGGGTCGGTGATCTCATCGACGACGGTGACCTTGAAGCAGAGGTCGTGACCAGCGAGGGGGCTGTTGAAGTCGACCTTGACGCGTCCGGCTCCGACGGAGAGGATGGTACCGTTACGGTTTCCGAGGCTGACGGGCATTCCGGGGTACGGGTTGATCTCGGCCTTGTAGAAGTCCCTCAGGGCTTGGAGCTCGATGAGCTTGGGGTTCCTGACTCCGGCGGCCTTCTCGCAGGGGACGCAGACGGTGACCTCTTTGCCGATTTCGGCGTTGGCGATGGCGTCATCGACCTCGGCGTAGAACCCCCTGGATCCGATGACGTATGCCATGGGGGCGTAGGTTACCTTCTCGTTGTAGATGTCGTTCTTCTTGGCGCAGGCCTCGATGTTGGTGTCGTACATCTTGCCGGTGTCCTCGAAGCTGGCTGTGAAGTTGATATGGACGATTTTCTTGGTGTCTGCCATTTGAATCACCTTTAATCTAAGTAATCGCGCCCATCGCGTGAACTGATATAATAATGTCGGTTCAGTCAGCGCGTCTGTTCGACCTGTGGAAATCCATATAAACGATGGGCAGTTAACTCGGGATTGGTGCCGCCTTGGCTTAGGGGTATAGCGGCTGACTTGTAATCAGCAGGCCGGGGGTTCAAATCCCTCAGGCGGCTCCACTTTTCATTAAATCGGCTTTCAGACGATGTGCGCTATGTGCGATCCGTCCGAACAATGTCGCACTTTGCTGGTTGCATGATGGATGGATGCTTCCGGCACACTTCGAAACAAGTCGAGGAAGAAGAGAAAGGTAGGGACCCTCCGAAGAGGGCCCCAGTTTTCATCACTCCGCGTCGGACGAAGCGGGCGCTTCGACGGATTCGGACTTCTGGGTGGCCATCCACACGGGAATGTACGCCAGGAGCACGATCGCACCGACGATCGCAGGCATGAAGCCGCCGGAGAGCACCCAGCTCCAGTACACGAGGCACGGGATGAATGCGATCTGGAGGATCAGCATGCACAGGCTCAGGTACTTCCATCCCTTCGGAAGCCTGAACGGCGCCTCTATGTCTTTGAACTTCGGCGAGGTGTTCATCACATAGTGGGCCGTGAGAGCCACGCCGTTGGCGATGGCGTATCCGATGGATCCAGCCGACAGGATGGTCATGATCGTGTCGGACGAACCCATGACGCTTCCGCTGATCGCGATGATCAGCGTGAGAGCCAGGTTGAACAGGCCTACGAACAGCATGGAGTTCGTGGGCATGTTGTACTTGTTCTTCTTCCCGAACCAGGCGGGCATGTTCTTCTCGCTGGCGAGGGAGTCCAGGGTCAGAGAGGATCCGAGGAACCCCGTCTGAACGATGAGGATCATCGCCACGACCAGCAGAGCCAGTGCGACGTAGGATCCGGCTTGGCCGAACACGGCCTCGGCGATGGGCACGAGGGTTGCGTATCCGGCGTCGTTGATCCCGTCGATGCCGAGGGACCCGTAGACGCTGAACGACACGAAGAAGTAGAGCGCCAGGCAGATGAATCCGCAGGACATCAGGGCCTTGGGGACATCGCGGGCGGGCTTCTCGTACTGCGGGCCGTAGATGGCGGCTGTCTCCCATCCGCATGCGCTCCACTGTGCGATGGCCAGACAGCCGAGGAGGAGCGCAACGTCGCCGAGGGACCAGCTCCAGTCGCTGGGGGTGATCTCGGTGACGATGTTGTCGAAGCTGAACATCCCGATGGCGAAGGCGCCAATCAGGATGACAACCATGGGGACGATGGACACGATCGCGAGGATCATGCTCAGCTTGGCCCCGTTCTCGATCCCGCGGGAGCTGAGTGCGTACATCAGTCCGAGGATGGCCACCATGACGATGCCGTAGAATCCGACGGCGGTCCATCCCTCGAGCTCCCAGGAGAACATCTGGGTCAGGTAGTCTGCGATCAGCATCCCGAAGATCATCACGACCACGGTCCAGGCGAACCAGTAGCACCATGCGCAGAATGCGCCGATGAACTTCCCCTTGTTGAATCTGGAAGTGCTGTTCTTGTCTGTGAAGACCTCCTGCGCGCAGCCCGGCAGGCCGACGGCCTGGGGGAAGCAGGTGGACATCTCGCCGTAGGCGAGGTTCTGGGCGAATCCCTGGAGCACCGATACGACCCACACCACGATGGACATTCCCCACACGAGGTGGGAGATGTCGAAGAGCGAGGGAAGGATCAGGAGAGGGACACCCAGGGCTACGAACATCCCCTGTTTCCAGCTGATCTTCGCCGCTGAGTTCACAATCTCATTTTCACTCATGTTAATCCTTTCCGAATTCACATCGGTCGTTGTTCGGCTCGGAAAGTCCATGCGGAGGCGGTCTCCCGCCTCCTCCGATCCCTACGGACTTCGGAAACCTATCTGGAATTACCCACCATCCGTATTTATAATTATTGAGTCCTCATCATATTTTCTTATACGACATTATTTATATTGATTGGTCAACGAAGTGGATGGCAGGCCGGCGGGAAGCCGGCCCTCATCCGAGATCCTTTCTGAGCGAATCCATCTTGTAGTACGGGGCACCGAGCGCATCGGCCAGTTTCGTGGCCTTCTCGTTCTTGTCGGGATTCGCGGAGGTGTCCACGAGGATCCACGTGGCGTCATGGCGCGAGATCCCGCGGGCGATCTGCATCGATTCCTCGAACGGGTCCGCTCCCGGCGTCATGGATATATTGGCGCCCGCGTCGCTCATCAGGATGATGTAGCAGGTGTCTCCCGGATGCTTCCTGGAGTATCTCGAGATGTAGTCGTCGGCGTAGACGAGGGCTTCGGACAGAGGGGTCTTCCTGCCGACAGGAAGCGTCTCCAGGACGCCCTTGATCGATCCCACAGAGCGGGTCGGCGGCACGATCATCCCGATGGACTCCTCGTTGAACGTCATGATCCCGACGGAATCCCTGCGCACGTAGTGCGTGGCGAGCATGGAGAGGATGGATGCCTTCACAGCCCTCATGCGTCCCCTGATGACGAGGGATCCGCTGTTGTCTATCATGAACAGGAACAGGCAGCTGGTGCGCTTCTCGCGCACCTTCTCCAGCAGATCGTCCCTTGTCAGGGCTATGCAGTCCCCGCGGCGCTCCCTGAAGGGCTGATACGGAGCGGCATGGCGGATGGTCGCGTCGACATGCAGTTCGCCTCCGTCGCTGAACGGTCTCGACGATATGCAGCGTCCGTGACGGGATTCGTCCCTCATGGACCTGCGTTTCCCGATGGCATCCTCGTGATCGCGGCATTCCTCGATCAGGTCCACGGCTTCGAACATCTCTCCGATCTTCGAGACCACGGTTCCGGAGTCGTCGGAGCGGGACGGGTCGAAGGCGACGCTGTCGTCCTGCGATTCGACAGGTGCATCAACGGTCTCCGGTGCTGATTCCTCCTGCTTAGTCTGCGACGGTGCCGGCTTGCGGTCGTCGTGGATGAAGCGCTTCATGTGGGAGTCGCCGTAGAAGTTGACCACGTTCTCCAGGTCCTTGTCCTTGGGCGGGATGCGCGTCCTGCGATGCCCCAGGGTGAGCAGCACGGCGGTGTCCAGATCCTCCTTCTCGGGGGTCCTGTGCCCGTTAATCGCGGCGACGGCCCTGACGGCCCTGACGCATGCCAGATCGCCCCTGTGTCCCTGGACCCCCAGGTCGCAGCAGATCTCGGCGATGTCGTTCAGCATATCGTCGGCGATCTCGACAAGAGGGAGCAGCTCGCGTGCGGAGTCGATAAGGGCCTTCTGCTCTCCGACCGGCTCCTCGCGTCCCTCGAGATTGCACTTCATGACCTCCGTCTTGAAATCGGGGTCGCGGGAGACGGGGATGGTTACGGACAGGTCGAACAGGTCCGCCAGACCCGCCGGGAGCTTGGACTCGTGAAGATTCATCACGGCGACGATGCGGGTGTCGACGGGGTACGACGCGGATACGCCGTCCCTCTCCACGTGCACGATGCCGTCGTTGATGCAGTTCATCAGGGTGTGGACGAACCCGCGGTCGGCCAGATTGACGTCGTCCATGGACACGACGCCTCCGTCTGCTCTCGCGAGGATCCCCTTGCTGAGGGCCGCTTTTCCGGTGGAGAGGGTGGTGGCGATGTCGAGTCCGCCGAAGGCCTGCTCGTCGCTGCAGCTCAGAGGGATTATGACAGGCTCCCTTCCGTAGATCTCCGAGCTCATGGCGCGGACGAGGGCGGTCTTCCCGACGCCCGTCTGTCCGCGGATGAGCAATCCTCTGATCTCCGGATCGACGGCCATGACGGCCATGGCCTTCTTCGCGAGATCGAGCCCGCAGATGGTCTGATGGTATGCGGGCTCCGGGTTCATAGACAACGGATCAGAGCCTCCCGGTCGAATCTCGCTTCCTCGAAAGGTCCGGATTTGATGCGGTGCTGCATCACGAGGGGTGCGGTGTCGACGATATCCTGCTTCACGACCTCTTTCCTTCCGTCCAATGCGGCGTTGGCCTTGGCGGAGCGGATCATGGCGAGGTCCGCGCGGTGTCCCTCGAGACCGAACTTGATGGATGCGACCGCTATGGAATGAATTATGGAGTCGGAGGCGACGACCTCGGGAAGGATCTCCCTGGCGTTCCCGATCCTCTCTCTGAGGGCCTCGGTGTCCTCTCTGCATTCATCGCAGAATGCGGCGGGGTCCCTGTCGAACGTGAGCCTGCGCTTGACGATCTCCACCCTGGTGGCGGGATCCCTCTCGGTGGCGATGTCCACCGACATGCCGAAGCGGTCGAGGAGCTGCGGCCTCAGATTGCCTTCCTCGGGGTTCATGGAGCCGATGAGGATGAACTTGGCCGGATGGGAGAATGATATGCCCTCGCGCTCGACGTAGTTGCGGCCCATTGCGGCGGAGTCGAGCAGGATGTCCACGATGTGGTCGTCCAGGAGATTGACCTCGTCCACGTAGAGAAGGTTCCCGTTGGCCCTCGCGAGGACGCCGCCTTCGAACTTGCGCTCTCCGGTGCTCAGGATGTGTTCGACATCGAGGCTGCCCGAGATCCTGTCCTCGGTGGCGTTCAGGGGGAGCTCGACGACGGTCATGCGTCTCGTCCCGCCCTCCAACTTACCCTCTTCATATTTCTTCAAACAAGAGGCGCACATGAAACGGGGGTTGTCCGTGCAGCAGTTGAATTGGCATCCGGAGGATGTCACCTCGGGGAGGATGGCCCCCAGGGACCTGACCGTGGTGGATTTCGCGGTTCCCTTCTCTCCTTTGATGAGGACGCCGCCGATGGCGGGATCCACGATGTTGAGGAGAAGTGCGCGTTTCATCTGTTCCTGTCCGACGATCCTGACGAACGGGAAGCATTCGTCTTCGGTTCTTCTTGTTACATCCATGTTACATCCATCCTTTCGCAGGCCATAATGTCGTGTTGTGACCAGCTCAATATAAAGAATGACATCACATCTATAATAATGAATACATCACCAAATGTATTGACGACTCATTAAAATTAAATACAGCTACAACATTATTGACATTGTGGGAAGGGTGGAACACACCGTTCCCGAACAAAGGAGGAAACGACAAATGCCACAATATCCCGGAAGGGTGAAGATGAACGGCATCAAACTGGAGCTGTTCACCGAGGACGACATTCGTGAGATCGACTACGCAACCAGGGATGTCCTGGAGAACTACGGAGTCCAGGTCTCTGATGAGAGGGTCTTCAGATCTTCGCTGACGCAGGATGCGAGGTCGACTTCGAGACCAAGATGGTCAGGATCCCCGCCAAAGTCATCAGCCGCGCTCTCGCCACCGCACCCAAGAAATTTTATCTCTATGGAAGGGACGACTGCCACACCGTCGAGCAGATGCACAAGGGTAGGGTCCACTACACCAACTTCGGAACCGGAATCCAGATGTGCGACTACCTGGGCGACGGGAAGTTCGAGACCAGGGACTCCACCGAGGCCGACCTGGCGAACACCGCCAAGCTCGTCGACGCTCTCCCCAACGTCAGCTACTTCTCCCTCGCTGTTTCCGCCAGGGACTGGGCAGGAGTCGGACTCGAGGATGTCCACGAGATGGTCACCTCCCTGAAGAACACTTCCAAGCACTTCCACCACATCGACCCTGTCGCCGAGAATGTAGACACCTACTGGGAGATCCTCAAGGCCTACTACGGCGGCGACGAGAAGATGGCCCGCGAGAGGCCCATCATGTCCATGCTCGTGTGCCCCACCAGCCCTCTCGAGCTGAGCCACAACGCTGCACAGGTCATCATCAAGGGTGCTCGCTACGGAATTCCCGTCAACGTCCTGTCCATGGCCATGGCCGGCGGTTCCTCGCCCATCTACCTGGCCGGAACCCTCGTCACTCACAACGCGGAGATCCTCTCCGGACTCGTGCTGAGCCAGCTGGCCAACCCCGGCGCGAAGGTCCTGTACGGATCTTCCACCACCACCTTCGACCTGAGGAACGGAACCGCACCTGTTGGATCCCCCGAACTCGCGCTGATCAGCGCAGCCGTCCCTAAGCTCGGACAGTACTACGGACTGCCCGTGTTCGTGGCCGGTATGTAGACCGACGCCAAGGTGCCCGACTCCCAGGCCGCCCATGAGAAGTCCATCACCTCTCTGCTCCCCGCAATGTCCGGTGCGAACTCCATCTACGGATCCGGAATGCTCGAGCTGGGTCAGACCTTCTCCATGGAGCAGATGGTCATCGACAACGACATCATCGCAATGAACTACAAGATCCTCGAGGGAGTCCCCGTCACCGACGAGACCCTCGCAGTTGACGCCATCAAAGAGGTCGGCGTAGGAAACGACTTCCTCGGCCACATGACCACGATGGAGAACTTCGAGTCCGCATCCAACCCCACCGTCTTCGACAGGACCATGCTCGGAGAGTGGAGGTCCAACGGATCCAAGAACGCAGTCGAGAGGGCCCATGAGATCGTCGAGGATATCATGGCCAACCACGTAGTGAAACCTATTCCCGAAGACAGGCTCGCCGAGATGGAGGCTATCATGGCGAAGGCCGACGAAGACTTCAAGAAGAGAAAGAGCCAGGAGTGATAAGAATGTCCACAGAAGCACTGATCGAGAGAGCAAAGAACGCAGTCATCGCCTACAAGGTCGAGGACTCCAAAGCCGTCGCCAACGAGGCCATAGCAGATCCCGATGTGGATCTCGTCAGGCTCATCTCCGAGGGATACAGCGCCGGAATCAACCACGTCGGCGATCTCTTTGGACAGAAGAAGGTCTTCCTGCCCCACATCATGGCGGCCGCAGGAGCCCTCACCGCTGCGATGGACATCATCACCCCCGAGCTCGAGAAGCGCGGCAGATCCACCGGAAACGGACTCGGAAACGTCGTCATCTGCTCCATCCAGGGTGACATCCACTCCATCGGAAAGGACATCGTCGCCATCATGCTGAAGGTCGCTGGATTCAACGTCTTCAACATCGGCAGGGACGTCCCCCTCAACGACATCGTCAAGGCCTGCAAGGACCACGACGCCGTTGCAGTCGGAACCTCCGCCCTCATGACCTCCACCATGGTCTACCAGAAGGACCTGGAGGCTCTGATGGCTAAAGAAGGCCTCAAGGGCAAGTGCCTGACCAACGTCGGAGGAGCTCCCGTCACCCAGCAGTGGGCCGACGAGATCGGAGCCGCCCTCTACACCGAGAGCGCCACCGACGCTTCCGCGAAGTTCGTCGCAGCGTTCTCCGACAAGGCGTAAGTACGCCTCAGCGGCCCCCTTACGATCCCCGGGGGCCGCACACCTCCAACTAGCAGGCGCCTCCGCTATACAGCGCTCATCATCTGTTCCTCCCGGAGGCGACCTACACCGGACGGCTATTGCTTCCTGCCGTCCGGTGCTTTTGTATCTTCAGTGACCTCGACTAAATGAGGCAGGTCACTGAAAATCGTCCTTT
>ERZ1026854.2586-NODE-2586-length-10175-cov-11.881324_pt1 | contig 10175 bp, 12 predicted proteins | sample MGYA00380157_ERZ1026854 | MGnify/ENA primary metagenome ERZ1026854 (study PRJEB33269, sample SAMEA4719793) | human gut metagenome | biome: human-associated habitat; feature: organic feature; material: feces | place: Cameroon | collected 2013-10 ...
AATGATCTCATAAGCCGTCATCGGCGCCACGTCTACACTCCGTTTCGGTCGGTGCTAAGCAGGTGCCACTGGCACCTAGCACCCCTTCCTATGTATTCCGGTTGCCCGGTATCATAAAACTCGGGAGGCTACCTCTACGCTCCGCTCCGGTCGGCGCTAAACAAGCGTCCCCCGGACGCTTAACGCCCTGTCATGGGTACTTTCCTTAGATAGTATCCTAACATAAGAGCTAATGCTTCTACAAGGATAAATAAAAATTATTGATTATCTCCCTCTACGTCGCAAAATACTATTTAGCATCGGTTACAATCGGAAAGTTCATTTCAACAATAAACTCTTTTTTTTCTATTTTTGCTTCAATCTCTCCATCCATCCGACTAACCAACTCCTTTGCAATAGATAGTCCCAACCCAGTAGATGTTTTACTTCTGGCAACATCTGCTTTATAAAATCGTTCAAATACCTGATCTATATTAATCTGTTCTGGATGTGTAACCTGATTGCTGATTCTAAGCACCGCCTGATTTTGATCACGTTCCAACACAATGCTAATCTTCTTTTCTCCATGATCCAGCCCATTTTTTATCACATTCTGGATAACACGGCGGAGTCCCTGCGTGTTTCCATGTATATACAACTGTTCTTCCGTAATCTGAATATCCGGCTGAATTTCCATTCTTACCCATTCATCATAGTATGAAAAAACTGTTTCTTTCAAAATCCGGTTCATACAGCACAATGTCAATTCCAAACTGTAAGATTCGTTTTTTAACTTTGTAAACATAAAAAGTTCTTCCAACATTTCATTCAGACTATGAATTCTTTCGTGGATAATGCTTAAATAACGTTTCTGATCCTCTATATTTTCACATTCTTCCATTAGCTGGAAATATCCGTCCAAAGATGTCAGTGGTGTGCGGATATCATGAGAAAGATTTGTATAAGTGTCCGCAATCAGAGCTTCTTTCTCCTGATAATGCTGCTTCTCTTTTCTTCGCAGTTCCAGAAGCTCATTCAACTTGTCAGAAAGCTTTCCTATTCCACCCACATCAAATTCATGGTTAATCAACATGTTACTGTCATGTTTCATCATAAACGCCAATTGGCGGCAGATGTCTTTCACCTGCCGCTGGTATTTCCACATAATAATAAATTGTAAGATAATAATTCCTGCTAATATCCCAATTACGATATACATCCGTTAAATATCCCTCTTTTGAAAAACAACGCTGCTTACTGATATCATCATAACGATGAACACTATTGCCACACCAAATGCCGCCAAACACTCATTTCCACTCGGATTCATAGGAAGCAGTGATAATTTTCCTGTTATCGTATACTTATAAATCTGGAAATTCTGAATTCCTATTTTTTGAATAGCACTATTGACCACCCCATACACAATGGTCATTACATTCATGCTAAGACAGACAGCAATGACCATGCTGATTACATTATTTTTCAAAATAATTGCAATCGCCATACAAATCAGCACAAGTGCATAATGAAGAGCCAGTTCAGTCACAAAATAAGATAAAATTGCCTTTGTATTTCCCCATTCCAATTCCCCGAAAACAATACCATTCGCCGCTGCCTGAAATAAGAATGCACCTGCCATTGTCAGTACCGTAAAGACAGCCAAGGCAATTGCCCTGGAAAAAATCAGAGTTCCTCTATTTCTAACCTGACCTCCTATATTCTTAATATATCCGCTACTGATATCCGCTGTTGAAAACAGAACAGTAAAAATCACCAAAAGCAGTGCATACAATTTTCCTTGGGAATTGGCAAAAAAGATATCATATACCGTCACCTTTTCTCCCGGCTCCGTAGGCAGCGTTACCATCATTCCCACATTAATATTATCCACAGCAGGTTCAGTAACCTGCTCCTGTTTCATGGCATCCTTTTCAGTCAAAAGCTCATAATCTGTCTTGCATAAAGATGTTGTAATCAATAATATTGCTGCCAGTACGATCCAGATTACATACATACTTTTGGTTTTAAGCATCCGGTATAAATCCATTTTTATTATATTAAGCATGATCCGCACCTCCCGTCAGATTCAGAAAATAAGTTTCCAGTTCTTCACTGGTTATGGAAATCCCTTTTACCGGAATTCCTGACTTTGCAAGTTCCATATTCAACGCTGCACTTTCATTCAATCGTTCAAAAATATGAATATGCTCTTTATCTGTTACCTGATAGTTGGTAAATCCCATAGAATCCATCACCGGAATCGCCTGTTTCGGATGATCCAATGTCAACTCTATCCGTTCACTGCATCTTCTTATTAATTCTTCTCTTGTAATTTCCTGTAATAAACTTCCATTATGAATAATTCCATAATCAGTAGCAATCTTCGATAATTCCTCAAGAATATGACTGGAAATGCATATTGTCATATTCTTCTCTTTCTGAAGTCTCTGAATCGTATCCCGGATCTCTGCAATACCCTGTGGATCCAATCCATTGATTGGCTCATCAAGAACTAATAAATCTGGTTCTCCAACCAAAGCAAGACCAATTCCCAAACGCTGTTTCATTCCAAGTGAAAAATGTTTTGTTTTTTTCTTTCCCACATCCTCCAAACCGATAATTCTCAATATTTCTTCAATATAACTTTTTTTCTTTATTCCAAACAGCTTGCATTTGATATTCAGATTTTCATATGCAGTCATATTTCCATAAAGTCCCGGTGCCTCAATCAGACATCCTATCCGTGATCGAACTTTTTGCAAATCCTTTCCCTTGTATCCGAACATCTCGATTTCTCCACAAGTTGGCTTGGAAAGTCCACTGATCATCTTCAGACAAGTTGTCTTCCCAGCTCCATTCCGACCGATAAAACCATAAATAGCACCTTTTTTAATATGCATATTGACACTGTCCACAGCTTTATGGTGTCCATATTGCTTAGTCAAATTTCTTGTTTCCAATAACATTTCGCTCAAGTTTTTCATCTCCTTTTTCTTATCTGCATTTATCATAAAGGAATAATCCTAATCAAACGCAAATAAATAGTAAAAAAAGAGTAAAGATTATAGATGAAGACGATAACCGATTCCCCAGACTGTTTCAATATATTCCTCAGATGTAACTGTTTTTATCTTTTTACGAATATTGCTTATATGTACATCCAGAGTTTTTGTTTCACCCATATATGGTTCGTCCCACGCATATTCAAAAATGTCCTCTTTACTGAAAACCTGCTTCGGATTTCTGAGCAGTAATTCTAAAATCGCAAACTCCTGTCTTGTTATCTTAGGAAGTATTTTTCCACCAATGCTGACCTGAAAAGTAGATTTGTTCAATACCATCTCTCTGAACGAAAGGTTAGATTCTTTTATTTCCTTTTCTTCTGTATGACGAAGCTGCACCTGAATTCTTGCCAGTACCTCTCTGATTTCAAAAGGTTTCGTTATATAATCATCAGCCCCACTAGTTAAAACCTTTACCTTTTCATCCAAGCTATCTTTCGCAGTCAAAACAATAACCGGAAGATTTCCCTTTTTCCGTATTTCCTCCAGAACTGCTTCTCCTGTAATTCCCGGCAACATCAAATCCAGCAACACCAGTGCATAGCTATGCTCCTGCATATTCAAAAGCAGCTTTGCCTCAGTTCCGGAAAATGCCTGCTCACAGAAATAGCCTGCTTTGGATAATGCTTCCTGAAGCAGATTATTGATATTTGTATCATCTTCTACAATCAGTATTTTCTGCATGATAGTTCTCTCCTTTATTTTACACTGTGAAAACATTATTTTCTTGCATTATACGCTTTTCCCTTTTTTCCCGCAATTACTCCCCACAGATCCCCGGAATTCTCCAGTACATAACATACTTTTTGTTCCAGCTGAACTTATAATTTTCAGTATTGATACACCTAATGATATTGCATATCTATATCGGCTGGCACAGGAAAGTCCTCTGCTATATGTTGAATTGGCTTGTAAGCCTAATGGATTACAGGAATATGTTAACACTATGAATGAATTTAATTAATCTTTCAAAGTTGAGGAAAGATTCTATTGGGGTTAGTCTCACCGGTCTCAAGAAATATTTTGAGACTATTACATTCCTGATGTTTTTAAATACTTATATTAAGTTCAATAATGCCTGCACTTGTTCATAAGCATCCCTCTTGGTCATTTCTATACTTTCTTCATCCTCTAAATCCATAAAATCCGCTACGTCTTTTGGACCGGCATGATTTTCAGAAGCAAATTTACCTGCTAACTTATCTTTCGCTTCTTTTACAATATTTTTGTCCCTTACAGGTTCAAATTCTTTTGCCAACTCTCTTACTCCACCAATATAATGCTTGATGATAAAGTAAATATCATAAGCATCCTTTGCTTTTCCTCTGCCCATTGCTGCCGTTTTCATTATTATATAAGGAACTACTGCTACAACACTGACATTTGCAACATCTGTTGCTCCATCCGGGCGTTCTGCCTCCACACTAATCTTCTGTGCTGGAAATTCAAATGCAAAATTACCACCTGTGGCCTTTAATGCCTTAATGCCCTGCACATGCTGGCTTCTCCTCTTCGGTTGGGTGCCACCATACATTCCTGCTAAAATATCTACATCCACATCATAAGATATTCCGTCCACCATCACTGTCTTTACAAAGGAAAAATATTTTTCCGGATGCTCCTTGTATCCATTTTTCTGAAGTATTCTCGACATGTTCTGATAACCTTCATCCAGCAAAGTCAGATGATTGATCATAATATCTACGTCCACACTTCCCACATGACCTTCTTTTGGAAACATTAAATCCGGAACCCAGCCTCCTACAACACGGATTTCATCTTCATATTCTTGAAAAATATTAACCAACTCTACCAAAACTCTATGTGCAGCCCGCTTCTGACCCTCCGAATAGTCTACGCTGCTTTTCAAGTCTTCATCTCTTATCATCTAAGTATCTCCTTTTTCAAAACCGCATTCGCCATTTCCTCTCCCCTACCCTTTATCTGCATACAATCCAAATATATTTGCAGAGGGGATACTACTGCAGAATCGTCAATCACCTTATAATCCTTGATATAGGAATCGTTCTCTAATGGAAAAATAACCACATTAGAACCACTGTTTACTTCTTTCATATCCAAATATCGAATTGCTTCCTGAATATCTTCCGGTGCTATATAAACATGTACCTTATTGTATCGCACCACCGGCGTATATCGCACTCCTCCGGACAATCCGGTAAGAAATGAATCAATCCCCATATCTATCTTTAATTTCTTCAATCGCTCCTCAATAACAGATATATTATCTAAACTATAGCAAGCATAGGATGTTATTTCTTTTTTACCATAATCCTTGCTCCATTCCACCAAGAGTGATTCCGGATCGATAACTTTGTAACCATCCGGCAGTTTTTCTACCCATGCATTTTCCACCAGAACTTTCATCAGTTTGGATACCTGTCCAATACTGCAATTTACCTTTTCCGATAGATATTTTAGCTTCCATATCTTAGTTACATCCGCAAACAACTCACGCAAAATACAGGAAGACACCACGGAAGTCCTTTCAAATATAGACACAGAACTTTGCTCTTTTGGTCTTGGATTCTTATTTCCTTTCTCGGACAAATAAATAGAATGACCCACAAACCAACAGTTTCCTGCATAGTCAAAATAACCCATTCCGTTATCTTCACATATTTGTGCAGTTCTTTCTGAAATATATGGAGCAACCAAAATGTTAACTCCCTGACTTTTATTCTGCTTTTCAATCAATTTCATAATTGTGGCTGGAAATACCCTACTCAGGAAGCAGGCATTTATATGAAACTCATACCCATCATCCATCTCCACAGATGCAATAAAACCATCTACTGTCCTGTGGACAACTTCATACTTCTGAATATTGGGAAGCTTTAAAAACTTATTCTCTACACATTCTAATCCAATTCTATCTATTTTCACTTGTATCACCGCTTTCACTACTGTAGTGAAACCCATTATATCAGTGAAACCCAGTCAGGTCAACTCCAAGAATTATCTATCTTCTCACATTACTCCTTACAGTAATTTCCCAGTGTCCACTGAACCCACGCCCCAACATAGTATACATTATCCATTTCTTTTATATGGGGCTTAATTGTTCTCTTCGTTCTTAATCTAAACGCCCTATCTTACCACTCGCAGGTCTCGACATGCTTTTCGCCCCTTTTCTTTACAACAATATCTGTAATTTCAGTATTCTCTTCATTTGTTTTAATAAGAATCCAATCATCAAAATAATCATATATTTTCCGGTACTTATGATAGAATTCCATAACTGATAACAAGCCGTCTTTGCTTATATTTTTAAGAATATCCTCTACGCAATATTCTTCTTTGTCCAATAACTCAGTAAACTCCGGATCTGATTCTCTATAATCGCCCAAAATGTAACTAAGAATTTTATCTTGAACCTTTTTCAGAAAATCAAATTCATAGTTTTTTTCATCTACATTCTGATCAATCAACTCTAACGGCATCTTAATTCTGAACGGACCGGGAATAATATAATACCACTTATGATCCAGATCATAAAAATATCCATAATCAATAAACGCAATTTTACTGAAAATATTTCGTTCCGTAAGATCTAACCAAAATGGTTCCCCCGTAAGGCTATGTGTTTCAAGCCAACGATATCCTCCGTATTCGCTTCCGCGTTTTCCGATTAATCTGGTCTGTCCCAATCCAAAAAGATATTCTACATCTTCAGGATTCTGATACCATAATAGGAGCCGTACCCCTACCACTTTGTAATATCCACCATTTCCGCTCCATCCATACTGAACATGACCATCCTCAAGTCGTCTTGCAATGATACTTACATCTCCCATGTATTCTCCCCATTTCCATTATTTTTATATACGTATTTTATTACAAGTGCTTATCTAAAAATCTTCAGACTCTCTTCTTGCATATTCTTTTGTCCACCACTGACCATATCCAGATCTTCCTGTTACAATTTCACCTTCATCAAATCTCATCTGCCTTGTATCAGATATTTCTATCAGTGATGGTCTTGACATATATATTTTTATATTGTCCAAACTAAATATGATTTTCAGGACATCTGAACCACATTCTTCTACTATTAACAACTTTTTCTGGATGCTTGACTATATTCAATAAGGTTTTACAGCTGGTTGATAAATTTCTGATTGTCCCGATACCATATCTTGTTTCTATGTGCTTATCTGCTGTCAACCTGGCTTTATCAACTTGTTGAATTAACTTTGTCTCATATCCCGATATTTCCTCGTTACTTGTATAAAGGTTAAAATACATATCATTTAAAATAATCCAATCTGAAGACTCCTGTTTCTTGGTATATATGTCAATCATTAGCATTCCTTTCACTATTTTTCATATTACTGTTCTTTTGATTCTCCCTGACTTGTACACAATCTGCACCTGTTGAATCATCCTCTATTGCTTCATACATATCTTTGTATGTATATATTTCTGATACAATCATTTCCGGATACAAATATAAATACTTCCTGCATACTCTCTTAAACAATTCCGTTATTCTGTCATCATTACATATCCCAACCATATAATCCAGCAAACGCTCTACTTCTGATTCCGGTGCTTTTCTTGTACATATATCATCAACCATTGGTTTGTAAATAATATATGCCAGCCCATTAAGCTCTGTCATCATGCATGCTATTTTTTTAATATCATCCTCTATCGGTTTTGTCATATTATTTTCCTCATCCACTCCCTATGCACACTTCTTCACACATAAGCATTTCCAATATTCAAATAGTCTTTTATCAATTGATGTACACTCACTATGCATTTCTGTATGGTTAACGTTCTCATGTTGAGGTACCAGCAAATCTTCCATATGTAATTTCAACAATCTGCTCAATACATAGAGATGATCTACAGAAGGTAAAATCAAGCCCTTAAACCAGCGGTATATCGGTTGCGGACAAGACAGATTCAATATTTTCTGTATATCTTTAACTGTGTAACCAGCTTTTTCAATTGTCTCTTTCAACAAAAGCCCTGTTTTCTTCATATCAATGTTTTCATACATAAACAGTCCACCCCTTTCTTTAGCTAAACTCCCCTTCCGTCCAGTCAAACGGATAATCTGGATCTTCCCAGTATTTTTCATCACACCATATTCTTTCGTACACATGAAAACGCTTCTTCGCCAGTTTCTCTTTTTCTTGATATTCTTTACTGCAGAATGGCATATATATCTCAGCTTCCGACTCCGCACATGGCACAACATGTAATGTAGGTCTGCTGTCCTTAAAAATAGGATCTACTTCATAAACCCACTTAAAGGGTTCCGGTTTTCGCTGGCTATGACTATATACCCTGTTATAATATTGCTTCCAGGTGTACTTCTTACCATATTCATCATAAATACCAATAACATTTTTATTTTTCAAACAAAAATCTTCCAGTTCCTTAAATGTCCTAATATTCTTATGTTTTTGGAATAATGGACGCCAACCGCAGCTTAATTTATTGAGATGAACCCGATACCCCAGATAAGACTCATCGACAATTCCATATTCTTCATCCGTATATCCATAATCTTTTTCTACGGCAAAATTCTCACGTATCAACTTCTTACTTTTGCTCATCAAATAAAAATTAGTTCCCATAAGATATCCTCCACTCTTTTAAATTTATGATATCTTATAAGAACTATAATTTCATTGGACTGTTAGTCCAAAATCAATGTGCAATTTTTTTTATTAGTCAGTGTTCCACAACCTCTTCAATCGGATCTATGTTTTCCTTAGGAAGTCTGCTCAATTATTCTTTTTACTTCCTGCTTCAATTCGTCACTGAAATCTGATAAATCATCATATGTAATTACATTCAGTCTTATAAGACGAACGATATCCCATATTACCTCCGACTTTCTCCTCTCCAAAATAACTCCTGGATGGCGTTTATCTTCTTTTATCCGTTTTTCCAGTTCCCAGAATTTTTCTGATGCAGGCTTTGTATCATCATTCAAAAAATCCACATACTCTTTGATGAGACCTGCCATATATTTTTCCTGCCAGTCTGATATTCTTTCTTGAAATAGTTTCCAATCTTTTTTGCTTATTTCCATGTTTTTGTACCTCCTCAGTCTCATATCTCGTGAGACTGACTACATTGAAACTAACTTCAGAATATTCTTGAGTGCCAGTTTTGGCACCACCTTGAGTGTTAAATTCACTTACTTAATTTTCCATTCTCCACCATTATCCGGGCCTTTTCGTTCTATGATACCTTTATTCTTTAATTCAGATTATACAAAGTCAATATAAAATCATGATTGTCTGCATCAAAGACTGGCACCTTAGTCTCATCGAATTCAACTTGTCCCTCATAATCTTCCAATATCTTCTTAAAACCACTACCTCTACGCTCCATATACTTTAAACGGCTAAATATATCAGCCAATATTGGATTTCTTCGCTTTGATGGAATTTTCAGCAAATCTCTTCCCTCTAAAGATATTCCGCTTACCATTCCACCAGGCGAATATATTTCAATTCTATCATCAAACATATCTATATGAACTTCACTGCCTATCTCCATATAGTTTCTATAAATCAATGCATTTACGACACCTTCAAGCACTGCGCGATCCGGATACTCAGGCATTTCAACCCTTCCGTCACCAACCTTGCGCCATTCATTCCTAGAATTATTTCTTACAAAATCTGTTCCATCCTATAAAAGTGTAACTAGACTACCCATATATTCCTTATCATCAAGTGCATCTACGATTCCAGCATGCCTTCGTAAGTCCATTCCATCTCGTACAAAACAATCTGGAGTGTCGAACCGGAGACTCATCTGCCAAAAGTGCTCCTGCATTCGTCAGATTTCCTTTTTCATCAATTAAACCAAAAGACCCATAATCTGTATCTTCAAATGTATTTCCTGTTCTCTGCTTATACACTGATTTTAATTTTGTGAAAGACATATTATTAAAATCATATCTCGATTTCAGACTATCATAACTTTCACTGCTTCCACGAAGTACCAACTCTCTTAATTGTGAAGGGGTTGCCGAAACACTTTCATTTCCTATACGCATAAATGCAATAAGTTGTCCATCACCTTCATAATAGTATGGTGTCTGCTGCCCTTTCATAACTTCTACAATAACAAATA
>ERZ1026854.2591-NODE-2591-length-10170-cov-11.977163_pt1 | contig 10170 bp, 22 predicted proteins | sample MGYA00380157_ERZ1026854 | MGnify/ENA primary metagenome ERZ1026854 (study PRJEB33269, sample SAMEA4719793) | human gut metagenome | biome: human-associated habitat; feature: organic feature; material: feces | place: Cameroon | collected 2013-10 ...
GTATAATTGCCGTCATTTCCCATATAAAATTCTTCCCACTCTTTTTCAGTTAAAATTCTTTTTACTTTTAATTGTTCAATAGCTAAATTGTCAAAACTTATAACTTTGAAGTAACTTGCAATTTTATCTAAGTTATCAAATAAATATTGAGAATTCTTCTTAATTAAATCATCATGTTCTTTATGGTAATTAATACCTCTTTGAAGGTCTTTATATCCAAGAAGTAATACTTTTAAATCATGATTTTTTAACTTCTCAACATCACACTCTGATAAGATACCAATAATAGTATGAAGCACTGTATTAGGAATACTATTCATCTTTTCAATAAGTTCTTTTGTAGGATGAATAAGTGATACTCCTATTCCATATACTAATTTATTTTTAGACCATTCTTTTATTTTATCATAGTTATTAAAGAATTGATTTTGATTTACTGTAATATTAGCAAATACTTTCTTTTCTTTAAGAAATTTAAGAAACTTATCAATATCAGGATGGTCTAAATCATTGCCATTTAATGCTATTTCAGTGTAAGGATGAAGTGTATTTATAAAAGAAAATGAGAATAAATCACTGTGTTTACCATCTGGTGTGCATCCTTCATAACAAAATTTACACATTTGAGAGCATTTATCAGTAATTTTACAGTCTATATTCTCACTAAATTCAGGAATAAATTCATTTTCCTCTGTTCTACGAATTTTTGTACCATCCTCTAGGATAGTTACAATGTAATTACCATTTTTATAACTAGGCATATTAATTTTTCTTTATTCGATAATATTTATTTTTAAAATCAAAATGAAATAACATATCATCTTTTGAAATTTTTTTCCAATTGACGTTATTATCACTATATTCTATAGTTTCTCCTCTTTTATACGCCTTTAAAATAGTAATTATATTATAATTTGATAACATAATTATTTAAAGTCAAAGAAACTATTAGATCTACAAGAGTCTACTTGCTCGATATGTCCTGCATTTATTTGTCGCACACGAGCAGATTCCCTATCCCAATTAGTTAATTGTGTAAAAATATCAACAGTTGCATAAAGTATATAGCCAATTGCTACTGCCATAATGACATAAGTCATTTTGTGCCTAAATCTTTCATTATTCATAATAAGTATTAAAATGATTCAATGTAATCTGAGTCAGGAAATTGTATATAATATTATACTAATTGACCACATGGTGATCCATCATCTGCCCAGATAAAATCTTTTAAAAATGATTTACTACTATATCCATTAATATATAGTACATCACTATTAAATTCTATCATTTGTATAGCATAAACAACTTTTCTTGAATAATGTTGTACATAAGGGCCGTGAATTTGTATAGCATGATATACATCACTTATTTCTTTATAAGGCTGATATTCTGGCTTAGGTTTTATTCTATAGTCATATCGTGTAAAGTTAAATGGAGATTCTGTTTTAATGACTCCATTATTTGAAACAACAAATGATACGGGTTCCCACATATTATATATTATGGCACCACTTTTTGTTATTATAAAGGTACGTTGCTCTATTTCCTTGCCTTCTTTATAGGCTTGTAATACTTTTATTTGTTCGTCTATTGTCATATTTTTAATTATTATTGTTCTACAACTCCGCAAGGAGATCCGTCTGGCCAAGTAAAGCTATCTAGAAATTCTTTTACTGTATATTTTTCACATCTTATAGTATTATCAGTTGTACGAAATGCTACACTAATCAGTACAGGATATGCTCTTAATTGTTCAAATTCAACTATAGTGAGAAAACGGTCACTGTTTTTTAAGCGAACCACTCGTTCATACTTTTTGGAATCTTTATAAAATTCGTTTATAGAATTATATTCTCTACATCTAATTTCTTTCTTTATTCGATAATCGTTCTCTGTAAAATTAAATGTATGAGAATATACCAATGAATCTGGCTGATATTGAATAGTTTTCCAATTATATAATTCTTTAGTACATCCTTTTGGAATATATTCAATTTCTTTACCTGCTTTATATGCCTGTAAAATTTCTAATTGATAATCAATTGTATTCATTTACTATATAAATTTATATTTTTTACACAGATCATATAATCCTTTTAATGCTTCATTAGGAGATTCAGAAAAGTCTGCTACATAATCTTCTTCAGTATTGTCTTGGTTTAAACGTATATCACAACCGTTTCCATCAGCATAAGATGCACACCATCCGTCTCCTAAATAGTTTAATGCTAAATAACCACTAGTGCCCCTAATTTCAATAATTGAAGGGAGCTTTTTTAATAATGTATCAATTGTCATTTTATTTATTATTTTTACTGTTTATTGAATTACCTAATAAATTTAATACATGTTTACATTTTGCATCAAATTCACTAGCATTAAGAATTTTAACCTTATCAAAGTCACTAAATGTAAGATATTCTATATAATTTCTATTAACTACTACATAAGTAGTATCGGAATTACCAGCCCAATATAATTTATTCCAAACCATAACTACTTCACAATAAGGATGTCCACTTTTTATTTCACTTACATACCCTATATATAGAAGTTTATTACGCTTTAATTCAATAAATTTTCCTTGTATACGATCTTGTAGTTCTTTTATTTTCATATTTATTCAGAGTCTTTTATTTCTTCGACATAGTTTATAATACGAATATACTCAGGCTTAAATTCATCTATACAACGATTAAGAAGATCTGCACTAGTTCCATAGTATCCATTATCGTACCACATGTCATCACTTCTAGTCCATGTAATAAATTTTCCAGATTCCCACCATTTATTAAAAATAATATAATCTTTATTACTTTTAATAACAGCATGTCCTCCAATTCGAGCATCTCCTCTAATATATACATTTTCTAGCACTTGTGCATTATCACATATTCGTGTATTATCATATATTTTAGCACAACCTCCTACTTTAGCTATACCAAATATTCTTACTTGATCTTGCACAACTGCGCTATCATATACTGATGCATCATCATATACAAGAGCATCCCCAGATATATACAAATGTCCAAATATACGAGCACTTCCATGTATTGTACATTTTCCAAATATATGAGCATATTCATATATTTTAGCACCATCTAAAACCTAAGCCTTTTCCATAACCCGAGCTCTTCCATAAACCATAGCTAAATCATCAACAATAGCATTATCTTTTACTACTGCAGAATCATATACTTGAGCGTATCCTTTTATAGTTGCATTGTCTTGTACAATAGCGCTATTATATACCAAAGCATTACCACACACTTTAGCATTATTGCGTATATTCGCATTCTCAGAAATATGAGCATTGTCAAACACACAAGCATCATCCCATATCCAACAAAGGCCTTTTTGTGATAAATTTCTTTCAGATTCTATAAATCCTCCTTTATCCCCTTTAGATACTTTTCCAAAATTCATTAAAGCTTCAATGCGATATAATGTTTTATTGCCAATTTTAATAGTTTCATCAGTTAGTTTATATTTCTTACTCATATTTTGTCTATTGTCATCAATTACTTCAACAGGTATAAAATCCTCAATATCATTTATATTAACTTGAATATCTTTTGGAATATTAATATTCTCTGGTATTAAAGCTTCAGATGCATTCTTAGCTTCTACCTCAATCAATGTACGATATACTCCTTCTATTAATACTTTGTATTTCTTCTTATTTTAGTCCCACCAAGTATCAGCTCTATACTTGCGAATTAGATAATATAAGTTTTTACATTTTTCTGTATATAAAACATCTAAATACATCCAAGAATTTTTATCAACATCTACACGATCTTTTATAAATCTTTCCCTATTTCTAATATTTACATAATGATTAAATTTATAAAGGTATTTACGGGAAGACTTAGTTTTATTAAGACTTACACAGTCACTATTAGTGGTTATATAGTCGATTTTTTGTAGTATTACTTTTAAAAGATACTCACAGATTTTTAAATCTCTAAGCACTAATTCTTTTTCAGTAATACTTTCTCCACTATTCCACCAACTTAACATTCTTTGGATTTTCTTTAATTCTAACTTATATATAAAATCCTCACTATCTTGACGATCTTCCCAAATAACTTTAAGCCAGTATTTAATATTGGAAATTCCTAATTTAAGTCTATTAATCATTTTCTTTATTATCTTTGGAAAATAAGAAATACTTCATTATATAACTCTTCAAATTTCTCACCAAATTGCTTTGCTCTTAAATGCGATATAAAGCAAATCCGAGAACCGAAACTTGTATAGGCCGTAAGCATGTTACCCGTATCCACACATACGAACCTCGCAGCATTCCTGTCATACTTGAACCAAGGAAACCACTTATTTTGATGTGTATCTGAGAAATCAGGCACAAATCCATCTTCCTTATTCCATGCTTCAGCAATAGTAAACAGACGATTTAATGCAATCAATGCATTAAGATGCTTTACATTAATTTCATTAAGAAGAGTGCAAATATTATTAATAGTAAAAGGATTGTTTGTATTTGAGAGTCTTTTTCTTGCAGTCTCAAAATCAGGAATTATTTCATCAACTTTTAAATCTACCGTTTCAATTTTATAATCACAAGGAGATATTAAATTAGCATCATACAAACACACATTATGGCACTCAATATAATGCATTAATGTTTCTATTGCTTTTCTTTTTGTATTATGAGAAGCAGGCATATCTATTTGCTCGCTACCATCTGCCTTTTTTATTATATACTTTCTCATTTTATAAATTATATTATATAATTATTTACTTAGTTTTCAAATTTTTTTATTAAATGTTTTGTATTGACTATTAGTCTTTGTAAAATAAGCATCTCCTCGTATATAAATTTTACATTCAGGACAACGTATATAACCAACGTCAGAACCGCCACTATCTATACAGTTAATATCATTTTTATTTGCTCTAAAGAGGCATCCGCATTTGAGGCATTTGTACACATGTACATAATTGCCGTGTCTAATAACTTCAATCATAATAATTTATACTAATGGATATGCATCTTTAATTAAAGCTTCAAAGCAATTTTTAAATTCTTTTGCCATTTCCTCTGTTGGAAATGTTAGAGGAAGATTAACATTAGATACACTAACTACGTTGACAGCCTTTGATGTATCACCACAAACAATGGCAAAAACTGAACTATCAGAATTAAATACCTCAGGGCTCCAATCACAGACCCAATAATCACGCAACTGGAGAAGTTCACCAAGAGCAACGTATTGCATTAGTCTTCCCTCAGTTGAAAACTCATTATAAGATCCTACGAATGGTGCTTTAAGGTGGGGCTTAAAAGAGCTACTCCAAAAGTAAGATACATTTCCCCTATTACAATCACAATATTCTTTCCAAGTTTTTGGTAACTTAGCAAAAGGATCTGCTTTTTTAAAAACAATCTTTTCAAAGGTTGACTTTTGTTTGTCAATCTCGTACCCTTGTGGCGCTTCAATTTTTATTTCTTTTCTCATTACTATAAGCGTTATGTGTTTATATTTATTTAGTAGTTTTAATGTTTATTTTTAATTCTGTTAATTGAATAATAGCATCATCAAGAGCATTGTGAGTACTGCCTTCGATAGTTTTCCAATCTTTTATAATCTCTTTAGCAGTCCTAATATCTCTTGGTTGCCAGAATTTCCAAGGAGTTTCCATATTAAAAAATTCATATAAATCTTTAATACAAAATAAATCCATGGTACCTTTAGTCCATACAATACTATTATCTGTATTGTATAGGCTAAAAACATAATTTAATTGTTTTATTAATTTTTCATAATTATAAACAGTACGTGTAACCTTTTTACTAACAGGTGTATTCTTTTGATTAATCCACCAAAGCAATGTTTCACCTGTGAATGTTCTATTACAAGTATTCCAAGCTTGAGGATCTATTTGAATTAAACATGTATCAATTATGTTAAAGTTTTTATCAGCAACGGCTACACCAACTTGAGTAATAGCAGCATCATTTCTTCGACCTAATGTCTCAATGTCTATAATTATGTTTTTTACATCTTCGTTGTCAATAACCTTGTTAGCACATTCCTGTGCTTTTATATCAAGATCAGTTATTACTGGCTGAAGTTTAACCTCTAACGGTTCGTCTTTCCAAGTTAGATTGGGGAAATACGAATTTTTCATTGAACCGAAAAGCATCCCAATCCATTCTATATGGCAAAGTATAGGTTTATCTTCATATGCATAGAGAGAACCGTCTTCATCTCGTGCTATCCAAAGTTTATATGTTTTCTTTTCCATTTTCTTTCTTGATTTCTTCTACATATTTGACAATTCTCTCGTATTCCCTACCGCTCAACTCGCTGTCTTTGTACGCTTTTTTAACCAATTCCTCTCCAGTGCCATAAAAGCAACCTACAGACCACATATTGTTGCTACGAGTCCACGTGAAATACCTACCACTTGACCACCAGTTTTTAAAAACAATATAGTCAGTATTAGCTAGTACAATTGCAGTACCACGTATACAGGCCTCACCAAACACTACTGTATTACCACATACTTTAGTATTACCATATATTCGAGCATTATCATATACTTTGGCATTTTCAAATACTCTAGCATTGTTACCTACATTAGCGTTAGCGTGCACTTCAGCATGACCATATACTTTAGCATTGTTATACACATGAGCATTGCCAGATACTCTAGCATTATCATAAATATGAGCATTACAAAAAACATGAACATAATCAAGAACTTCAGCATTATCATAAATATGTGCATATCCACCAATTAATGCATCGCCAAAAACACGTGCATTTCCATAAATCTTGGCGTTCTCGATAATACAGGCATGTCCACTAACAAAAGCATTATCATTAATCATTGCATCATTAGCTATACGAGCATTATCACTCACACAGGCATCATCAAATACCATTGCGTCATTACCAATCCAGCAATCATTTTCTTGAGACAGGTTGTTTTCTGACTCAACAAAACCACCTACTTCACCTTTATGAATAAAATCAAAGTCCTTCAGCGCCTCAATGCGGTACAGTGTCTTACCATTATAGATTTTTGTTTTATCTGTTAATTTATACTTCTTTTTCATTTTTATTTCTTATTTAATGCTTTCTTTTCTCTTGACAATATTTACAACCTTTCCAATGTGTCAATTGAAAACTATTTTTAAACCTAGATGTTCTATATTGAATGTACTGATGTGTTTCGCTATTTACTTTAATATCAATTACTTGTCCTTTCACCTCAGTAGGAAATTCATTCCTTGGTATTGTAATAGGTGAATCCTGTGAAGGGAAAAGAGCAGTCAGTACTAAAAGTGTTACTATGAAAATACAAAACCAATAGAAAATATATTTAGTTACTTCTTTCATCTGTTAATTTATATTTTTTTATTTGCTTATTCAATTTTTATACCACAAGGACTATTGTCATCAGCCCAAACGAACTTGTCTAAAAAATTAGTTGTATTATATCCATTAATATAAACTTCATCAAAGTTTTTGCCAAAAGCACTCACGTCAATAATAAATCCTGTCGATACTTCCTTTGTCCAGAACTCGTGTTTCTTTGCCTCATTAAATGCTTCGTCTACCGATTCGAATGGTCGGTACTTTGTCTCTTGTTTTATGCGGTAGTTATTCACTTGAAAATTAAACGGATAGTCTTCTCTATATTCTTTAATGGTTTCCCACATTGTGTTGCCATTACTACAAGTATACAGCCTCTCGATGGTCTTGCCATCTTCATACGCTTTCATAATTGCTATTTGTTCACTTACTTTCATTGCTTGTTTAGTTTTAACATATAATAATAAAATTTAATTATTTTAAGAAAAATAGGGGAGAGTATAAACTCTTCTCTTATTATTTATTTACCTGAAATATTAATTGGACCAGATGTTTTATAATCTTCAACTCTGTAGGAATCTATAATTAATTTTCCACAGTCTGTTATCCAATCAATCTGTTCTTCTTCAGATAAAAATTTAAATTTATTATAATCTTCTTCACTTAACTCAAGTTTAAAATGACCACTTCTAAGAAAGCCTTGAACATAATCACAGTTTAATGTTATTATTTTAGACATAATTAAATACTATTAGGATAATATAATAAAGTTCCCATAGAATTTTTATGGATATTAATGGGATTGTCCTTAAATTCCCTTGCTACAACTCTACATTGTCCGCAACAAGGAGAATAAAGTTTTAATATTTTCATATTATATTATTAAATTATGCTTCAAGAATGTCTTTATACTTTTCATAAGTATTTCTTATAACCTTTTCTCCTATAGGATTAGGTCTCTTAGAATCTCTATCTATACACTCTTGAAGAGGAGTAAAGAAATTTTTGATTTCAAGGTCATACTTTGGTCTAACCACATCAAATACTATTCCTTTAGGATTATTCCAATTATCAAGTACTTTATTATAGTATTCTAATTCTTTTGGATTGAGATTCATATTGTCAATAACAATATCAAAACCATGTGACATAGAACTCCATAGAAAAGTATCCTTCAAATTCTTTACTAAACCCTCTCTACTAGGAACCCAATACTTACCTAACATATTTCTGATGTCGTCATTGTTAAATCTCACTCTATGTTTTGGGTCTTCAAGTACCCATTGTTTAGCAAACGTGGTCTTGCCGCTGCCCTGAATGCCCCTACATAAAATCATTTTAGCCATATTATAAAATTCCTTTAATTTTTAATAAAATTCTTATTCTGTCCCAATCTACATAAGGCCTGGATAATGTATCATCTTTATCATATCTTAATGGTGTTCCAAGTGCTGCATCATCTATATAGATATTAGCATATATTTTAGGAGATGATGTCCATTCTTTTTGTTTAGGGTTCTCATTTATTCCCCATAAAGGTATTTCATTCTCTTTGAACCAATCAATAGCATCTTGTAAAGTATCATTAGGTATAATCTCTCCACTAAGAGCTTTATCCTGATTATTTTTATCAGGATGACTTCTCATGGTGTAAAGAATAATTTTATGACCTTTCTCTACTAATTCCTTCAAGATAGGAACTGCTCCTATATCTTTGCCTACTTTAGGAAACTCGTGTGTAACACAAGTTCCATCAAAATCCACTGCTATTATCATTTACTGAATATTTTTCTTCTTCATTCAAATTATCAGCCCATTTATCAAGAGCTTTAATGCACTTATCAGGCAATTACTTAGCAGTTTCATTTGATTTTATATAATCAATTGTACTACCTATACCATAAATCATTAATGCTTCGTTCGTTGTTGGGATAAAGAGGTTTATAAAACATGCAATTATTGCAACAAAAATAGATCTTTTAAAATAACTCAAGAACATTTTAAATTTTTGCATATAATAATTCCAATTTTCGCTACCTTTTTTATAATTATTTGCTTCAATTCTACTACACACTACAAAAACAGCTATAAAAGTTGAAATTAAAAAACTTACTACTGCTACAGCAGTCAAAAAATTACATATAGCATTTAATCGGTTATCCAATATATTTCATTCATAGTTTCATTTTATTATCTTTTTATACAATCATCTGTTGTAGCAGATGTATGTATAGCTTCATATTTTTTATCATGCTCTCCGACTTTCCAACATGAAGGTATATTAACCTTTTCAAATAATTTATCTTTGATTATTTCTTGATCATCAATAATGTCATCTTCAGATATGTAATATCCACATTCAGGACAATGTAATAAACCATTAATATCTTCATTATCAATATCTCTTTTAGTTGCAGTAAAGATACAATCACATTTACTGCATTTATATGCATGAAATGCAGTTCCATGCTTAATTACTTTAATCATTATTTTCTTTATAATTTTTATATATTTACTAATTCTTTAAACTAGAATAAGATTTTATACATATAACCTGGGCTTTATCTGACAATTTGAATAGCTTTTCATTATTTGTGAATAATGGTGCATTATCACCGTATATTTCACACATTTGGTCATTAAAAGTAAGAGCATCACGATTGGAATTTTCATCGGTGCCGTATTGCTGTGGATACACAAAATCAATTAATATGGTTCCAAACTTCTTACTATATTCAAATTTTATTGTCAACCAAGTATATGTTCGAATCATATTAATTGCCCATTCTTTAATAATTTTTTCCATCATCCGATT
>ERZ1026854.2594-NODE-2594-length-10161-cov-4.065605_pt1 | contig 10161 bp, 8 predicted proteins | sample MGYA00380157_ERZ1026854 | MGnify/ENA primary metagenome ERZ1026854 (study PRJEB33269, sample SAMEA4719793) | human gut metagenome | biome: human-associated habitat; feature: organic feature; material: feces | place: Cameroon | collected 2013-10 ...
ATGGAAGACCGGGGCTCAAGATCAGGCTTCAGTATGAACTTAAGGGTACGGTTTATGAACAGCTCAGCTACAACCTGTTTAACGGGGACGAAACACACATCCTGACCTTCACACAGGAAGAAGGTGCAGGCTGGATGGATGATTTTGAAAAATGCGGAGAGAGCATTCACTTTGTAGCAACGGAAGAGTAAAGGAGAGAACAGTGTTTCCTATGATTTTTCCAGTGGTTACAGTGTGGCAGGAAGTCTGACAGAAAAAGAGGAGAAGTTATGATAGAAGAAAATATGCAGGAGCAGGAAGAATTTCCTGAGAGTAAACCGGCAGAAAAGGAACGCTTTACAGACCGGGTGCTGACCAGGGAGGTCACCCTGAAGGGGATCACCTTTCAGATGGTAGATATTCTTTTTACAGCCTGCCTTTTTATATTGGCATTTCTGATCAGATGGAAGTTAATGCCGATTGAATCTGCAGATTACTTCGGATTTCTAGAGCCATGGATGGAAGCAATCCGGACGAATGGTGGATGGAGGTCCCTTTCCATGGAGATTTCCAATTATACATCACCTTATATGTATATTATGACGCTGCTTTCTTATATCAGCACCAATGACCTGTATGCGTTAAAGCTGGTTTCTGTGGCCTTTGATTATTTTGCGGCCATAGCGGTACTGAGGATCCTGTATCATATGACAGGAAACCTACGGAAATCCATACTGGGTATGGCAGTTCTTCTGCTTTCCCCGACAGTCATTATTGACAGTGCCTACTGGTGCCAGTGCGATATTATTTACACCTCGTTCCTTCTTTATTCCTATTTATATTTTCTTGAGGACGATGGTGAAAAATCGGCGATCTTTTTTGGACTTTCTTTTATGTTCAAGCTGCAGTCAGTATTTTTGCTGCCATTCTTCGTGATTATGTGGCTGAAAAAAAGAACGATCCGCCTGGAATATTATCTCTGGGTTCCGGCAATCTACTTTATCAGCGTGATCCCGGCGTGGATCACAGGAAGAAGCCTGAAAGATCTGCTTACGGTATATCTGGATCAGTCGGATTATTATCCATGGGGAACATTGCATTATCCGAATGTGTATGCTTTGCTTGGGGAAGAAATGCCAGATCTTAGGCATGCAGATGAAGTGAGTGGTGCAGGAACCATTATGACGATCATGATCCTAGGATGTATTGCCTATTATCTGTATACGAAGAAGCTGGAACTGACAGAAGAACTGATGATAACACTTGCTTTGTTTACTGTGACGATAACGGTTTATACCTTACCGCATATGCATGACAGATACGGATTTCTGATCGATCTGCTGGCAATCATTTACGGGGTATACCGGATGAAAAAGCTGCCGGTCACCTGTGGCTTTATGCTGGTTTCCATGCTCACCTTCATGCCTTATCTGATCGCAGTGGATATTCTGCCACTGAAGGTGCTTGCGCTGATCCAGCTTGCCCTTATTATTTATGTGGGGTATGATCTTTACAGCCAGGTCAGCAGGGCGGCAGCTACAGAATCAGGATCCAGTCCTTCAGCCATCTGAGCTTCATGCCAAGCTCTCGGTCAATGGGAAAACCGGATACCACAGGGAAAAACAGAAAGAATACGATCACAGCGGCTGCCAGATAAATGGTGACCGCTTTTTTACCCCATGAAAAACGGTGGATGATACAGTTAATGGTGTACCCCATCATCAGGATGACAAAGAGGATGGCAGGGAAGTAGTGATAGATAAAGGTAATACGGCTGATACTCATCCAGGGCACATACTGGGCAAAATAGGCAAGAAAAAGAAAGGCGGCCTTTTTATCCTTTTTCAGAATGCCATGGACAAGCACAAATACCTGACAGGGGATGCCAACCCACCAAATGGCAGGATTTCCCATACAGCTGACAGCACTGACTTTCGTGGCGGTAACAGCATCATTGGCATCCAGAAGCGGCATCCAGATAATAGGCCATTCATAAAAGGGAGAGCTGTAATAATGCTCGGCCACAAGCTGGGAATGGTAATTAAACATGGATATGCTTCCCTGAATGGCTTTGTCGATAAGGTTCTTATATTCGGTATAGCCTACCACAGGTATAAAGGAAAGAGTATAAACTACCAGCGGGATCAGAACGAAGAAAAGACAGCAGAAGCCAAAAAGCCTTGGAATCTGCTTTTTATTTCCGGGGAATCTGCAGAGCACATGGATAAAGAAGATCAGGGCAAGCCCGGCGGCAGCATAAATGCCGGTCCATTTTGTGGCAATGCCAAAAGCCATGGTAATGCCACAGAGGGCAAGGGGAACAAGAATGCGCTCTGTGAGCGGCCGGTCCGGCTTTGCTGCATTGTCTCTGACGATATATTCATACATGAAATAGTACATGAGCAGAATAAAGAAAGCGGCAAAAATATCAATGGTTGCGATCCGGGAAAGGTTATAGTGCATGCAGTCAAAGCAGAAGAGCGTGGTGACTGACGTTGCGGTAAAGGTATTCCGGAACAGCCTCTTGGTAAACAGATACATGACACCGGTAATCAGGATGCCAAACAGAGCACTCATAAAACGCCAGCCAAAGGGAGTCATGCCAAAAAGCCGGATACCCAGGGAAATCAGGATCTTGCCAAAATGCGGATGAGTTGTTTCGTAGGTTGTTAAATGATGGATGAATTCGTAGGCGGTCCTGCCATGGTAAACTTCATCAAACATGGTGCCGTTCATATAGGTGACGGCGGAAGGAAAAGTATCCTGCTCATCAAAGAGCGTCGGATAACTGTCTGCATTGACTGGCTCAAGAACAGAGCCATCCGGCGTTTGTACGACGAGCTCATTGAAAACAGCGGTATCATCAGTGGCAACAATGCCAAGGTAACGCAGATTGTAATTCACATCTACCTTATTCCAGTCAAAGACAGATTCCACAGTGGCATCTCCGTTGATGATTTCCCATTCTCCGGTTACTTCATTAAAAGCAGACAGTGATAAATGTCTGGTATTCAGATTCCCGAGAAAAATGGAAAAGGAAGTAATATCCGTATATTCACCAAAGTCAAGAACAATGTCAGCTTCGCCTGTTTTAGTTGTATAAGTGGTTTGCGGAGCCTTAAAGGATCCAAGACGGAAGAATACAAGACAGGTGAAAACAAGAAGCAGGACGCCAAGACACTGCCAGTCTTTCTTCGTCATAAATTCCGGTTTCATTTCAGCAAATAGCTTTTTGCATTTAGATTTCATTGTGTTACCTCTTACCCCTTTTACTTCTATATAGTATAGCAATTTGAACCTTTAAAAACAATATATCAGGATGCTTTTTGTAAGGAGATGTTCAGACAAAACAGCTGACAGATTTATAAAGGTCTGCAGAAATGGCTATACTGAAAAAGAAAATGAAAAGGAGAAGAAAGATGATTTATATGCAGATTACTAATATTCATGGAAGAGAAATTCTGGATTCGCGCGGGAATCCTACGGTAGAAGCAGAAGTAACGCTTACAGAAACAAGTACAGGAGAACGGTTTACAGGATGTGCTGCAGTACCATCCGGTGCCAGTACCGGACGGTTTGAGGCAGTAGAACTGCGGGATGCGCAGGAAAGGTATTTTGGGCTTGGGGTGCAGAAGGCTGTATCCAATATCAATACTAAGATCCGGGAAGCACTGAGTGGCAGAAATGGACTTGATCAGCAGGAGGTCGACCGGATCCTGATGGAAACTGATGGTACGGATAATAAGGGAAATCTTGGAGCAAATGCGACACTTGCCGTATCCCTTGCCGTAGCAAGAGCGGCGGCAGCATCTCTTAATATGCCGTTATACCGGTATCTTGGCGGTGTCCATACAGGCCGGATGCCGGTTCCCATGATGAATATTTTAAATGGCGGAAAACATGCAGCTAATACGGTTGATTTTCAGGAATTTATGATCATGCCGGTCAGTGCCGGAAGCTTTTCAGAGGGGCTTCGGATATGTGCGGAGATTTATCATTATTTAAAGAAGATCCTGGTCCAAAAGGGACTTTCCACAGGAGTCGGGGATGAGGGAGGCTTTGCACCGGATCTCCCGGATGCCAGAGCAGTTCTTACGCTGATTATTGAGGCAATCGAAAAAAGTAAATATCTGCCAGGAAAGGATGTTAAAATTGCTCTTGACGTGGCAAGCAGTGAATTATACAATGAAAAAACAGGCATGTATCATTTCCCTGGGGAAAGCTCTCTGAAGGGAGAGGAGATCGTCAGGGACACTTCTGAAATGATCACATATTATGAAGAACTGATCAATGAATTTCCTATTGTTTCCATTGAAGATGGACTGGCTGAGGATGACTGGGAAGGCTGGAAAAAGCTTACGAAGAGACTTGGCGGCAGGGTGCAGCTTGTTGGAGATGATCTGTTTGTGACAAACACCAAACGGCTGGAAGCAGGAATGAAACTGAACGTGGCAGATGCCATACTGGTCAAAGTGAATCAGATCGGAACACTTTCAGAAGCCATGGAGGCAGTGCTGATGGCGCAGCATCATGGATATAAAGCTGTGATTTCCCACAGATCAGGAGAAACAGAGGATCCATTTATTGCAGATCTGGCGGTGGCAGTGAATGCGGGTCAGATCAAAACAGGTGCACCCTGCAGAAGTGACAGAGTTGCCAAGTATAACAGGCTTCTCAGGATTGAGGAGCAGCTTGGCAGGAATGCATATTACAGGGATCCTTTTCCTGCTGTATAGAATAAACTACGGAGCATTGTGCACGGAATGATGCAGACGTAAAATGACAGTATCTGTGAAATGGCCTGTGATACAGGAATAAAATACGGGAGATAAGAGAGAATGCACATGAAAAAGGGACTTAAGGAACTGGCGAAACGTACACTGGCACTTGCCCTGACAGTGACTGCGATATGGACATTGCAGCCTGCAGAGGTACATGCAGTGAATGCAAGTGGAAACATTGCACAGGGTGTTGATGTTTCCAAACATAATGGAAGCGTGAATTGGCCACAGGTAGCAGCTAGTGGCATGAAGTTTGCATTTATCAAGGCGGGAAGCACTAACAGTGGCGTGGATCCGAACTTTGACGCCAATATAAAGGGGGCAACTGCGGCAGGCCTTAAGACGGGTGTATATGTTTATTCCTATGCAACGACACCGGAGGCTGCACAGAATGAAGCGAATCTGGTACTGCAGTGGATCAGTAACTATACAGTAAACTATCCGGTTGTTTTTGATATTGAGGATAAATGCCATAAGAATCTGTCTAATCAGCAGCTCATTGATATTATCAATGCGTTCTGTACTACGATCGATGCTGCCGGTTACTATCCCATGGTGTATTCCTATAAAAATATGTTTACCTCCAAGCTTTCTATCTGCGGATGGGACAAATGGGTAGCACAGTACAGCAGTAACTGTGATTACAATAATAATGTCTGCTTCTGGCAGTATTCCAGCTATGGAAAAGTGAATGGGTTTGGCAGCCGTGTGGATGTGAACTATCAGTACAAGGACTACAGTACCCTGATCATTCCGGAGGGATTTATTGCCCATAATGGACAGACAAGATTTTATCGTAACTGGAAGATGCAGAGAGGCTGGGTTGACTATAATGATACCAGATATTATCTGGATGGCGCGGGTAATCTGGTAAGAGGCTGGTTTACCGATGATAAGGGCACTTATTATCTGACTCCGGAGGACGGACAGATCGCCAGGGGACAGTATACAGCAGAAGGAAACAACTATTACTTCACAGCAGAAGGAATCAAAACAGCAGGCTGGGTTACCGTAGGAGAGCAGAAGTTTTATTATGATCCTCTGAACAATGGTATCATGAAGAAGGAATGGTATTCTGATGAGAAGGGAAATTTCTATTTCTTTGACAGAACAGACGGCCATATGCTGACCGGGGATCAGGTAATTGATGGACTGAAATTTCTTTTCAGTGCAGATGGGATCAGACAGAGCGGCATGATTGCAAGAGAAGATGGTTCCAGCTACTATTATGATCCTGCCACAGGACAGATGGTATCCGGCTGGTTCAACATTGCGGATAAGACTTACTACGCAGATGAACTGGGACATATCGTGACAGGTATTTATCCGGTAGCAAAGCAGAACTATTACTTTGATGAAAAGGGTGTGCTGATCAGAAACCAGGTACTGGATCTGAACGGTGTACAGTATCAGGCTGATGAGAATGGTGTCCTGACAGATATTGTACCGGTACCGGAAGAGGATACAGCCGCCGCTGCTGCAGCACAGGCATCTGCGCAGCCCGTGAAATAGGAAATAATTTACAGAAATACTTGAAAATTCAAAGAGCATATGATAAACTGATGTTTGTTTGCATTAGGAGGTGTGAAAATGGCAGCACTTAGAATCGTAATTCAGATTTTATTTATTTTAATATGTATTGTTTTAACAGTGATCGTTCTGATGCAGGAAGGCAAATCTGCAGGACTGGGAGCGATCAGTGGAGCAGCGGAAACATACTGGGGCAAGAATAAAGGCCGTTCCATGGAAGGTAAGCTTGTTAAGTTTACGAAATATCTGGCGATAGGCTTTATGGTCATCAGTATTATATTAAATCTTAATGTATTTTAGGACTTAAGGCATTCCGCAGGGAATGCCTTTTTTGTACAGGAAAACCGGAAAGGCAGTGCAGGAAGCTGGCAGAAAATATGATGGAGAATATGGACAGATCATTATATGAAAAACGCAAAAATTTAATATGTGAGCTGGTAAATGACAAGTTTTATGTTCCCATGAAGGAAAAGGAACTGGCAGCCTTTATGCAGGTCCGTCCCGAAGAACGGGAGGAACTGAAGACGATTCTGAACGAACTGCTGATGGAGGGAAGACTTCAGATTTCCAAGCGTGGCAAGTATTCCAAAGGGGAAGAAGGCGGAGGCCTAGTGGGTACTTTTATCAGTCATCCCAAAGGCTTTGGCTTTGTGGAGATCGAAGGCAGAAGCGAAGATCTGTACATTCCGGAGAGCGGTGTAAACGGTGCCTTCCATCAGGATCAGGTACAGGTAGAACTTTTGAAGGGACAGGGAGGCAGACGACAGGAAGCCAGGATTGTGAAGATTCTTTCCCATGGACTTACAAAGGTGGTGGGTACGTATCAGAAGTCGAAAAGCTTTGGCTTTGTGATCCCGGATCTGGAAAAGATCAGCACTGATATTTATATTCCGGCAGAAGGTTCTAAGGGAGCAGTCACCGGGCATAAAGTAGTAGTGGAGCTTACCGACTACGGAGATGACAAGCATAAACCGGAGGGCAGGATCACAGAGATCCTGGGACATGTGAATGATCCCGGGGTAGATATTCTTTCTATTGTAAAGGGATATGATCTTCCGGTAGAATTCGAGGAAAAGCTTCTGAATCAGGCTGAACGTGTTGGCAAGCCGGTATCTGAGGCTGACATGGCAGGCAGAAGGGATCTGCGTTCCCTGCAGATGGTGACGATTGATGGGGAAGATGCCAAGGATCTGGATGATGCAGTCAGTCTGACCAGGGAAGGCGAAAATTACTGCCTTGGGGTTCATATTGCGGATGTCAGCAATTACGTGCAGGAAAATTCTGCACTGGACAGAGAGGCGCTGAATCGTGGTACCAGTGTCTATCTTGTGGACAGAGTGATCCCTATGCTGCCGCATACCCTGTCAAACGGGATCTGTTCCCTGAATCAGGGAGAGGACAGACTGGCTCTGAGCTGTCTGATGAAGGTAAACAAAAAGGGAGAAGTAGTTTCCTATGAGATCGCCGAAACCGTGATCTGCGTGGACAGAAGAATGAGCTATACAGCGGTCAGAAAGATTCTGGAAGAGGGAGATCTGGAATTGATCCAGGAATATGAAGAACTGGTTCCCATGTTTCAGGATATGCAGGAACTGGCGGCTATCCTCCGTAAGAAGAGAAGACAGAGAGGCTCCATAGATTTTGATTTTCCGGAAAGCAAGATCATTCTGGATCAGAAAGGAAATCCCGTTTCCATAGAGCCTTATGAAAGAAATGTGGCAACAGATCTGATCGAAGACTTTATGCTTCTTGCCAATGAGACAGTAGCACAGCATTTTTACTGGATGGAGGTGCCGTTCCTTTACCGGACACATGAAACACCGGATACAGAGAAAATAGAGAAGCTGGCGACTTTTATCCATAATTTTGGTTATCATATCAAGATCAAAACCAGCGATCATGAGGTACATCCAAAGGAGATCCAGAAGCTCCTTGCCAGTATCGAGGGAACGGAAGAGGAAGCCCTGATTGCAAGGCTGGCGCTCCGGAGCATGAAGCAGGCAAAGTATTCTGTGGAATGTACCGGACACTTCGGACTTGCCTGTGCCTGTTACTGTCACTTTACTTCACCAATCCGTAGGTATCCGGATCTGCAGATCCACAGGATCATTAAGGAGCAGCTGCGCGGACGTCTTATGGAAAAGCGGATCGACCATTATAAGGAGATCCTTCCGGAGGTCGCAAGGCAGACTTCCAGACTGGAGCGCCGTGCGGACGAGGCAGAGCGTGAAACAGATAAGCTGAAGAAGGCGCAGTATATGAAACACCATATCGGAGAAACACTGGAAGGCATTATTTCCGGTATTACCGCATGGGGGATTTATGTGGAACTGCCAAATACGGTAGAAGGCATGATCCATGTAGCAAGGCTGACCGGTGATTACTATTATTACAAGGAAGAGACCTTCGAAATGGTGGGAAGGGATACCGGAAGATGCTTTAAGCTGGGACAGAGACTGAAGGTTTTTGTGGATAGTGTCGATATGGTATCAAAGAGCGTGGATTTTCTGCTTGCAGAAGATGATATGGAAGAAGAGGAGCAGGGATAATGGCAAAGGAAGAAATGAAGCTTGTTGCAAATAACAAGAAAGCCTATCATGATTATTTTATAGAAGAAAAGTATGAAGCAGGGCTGGTACTTCATGGAACGGAAGTCAAGTCACTGCGTATGGGAAAATGCAGTATTAAGGAAGCGTTCATCCGTATCGAAAATGGAGAGGTGTATGCCTATGGCATGCACATCAGTCCTTATGAAAAGGGGAACATTTTCAACAAGGATCCGCTGCGGCCAAAGAAGCTGCTATTGCATAAACAGCAGATCAGGAAGCTGATCGGAAGCAGCGCAGAGAAGGGGTATACGCTTGTGCCCCTGCAGGTTTATTTCAGGGACGGCAGAGCCAAGATCGAGATCGGACTTGCCCGTGGTAAAAAGCTATATGACAAGAGGCAGGACATTGCAAAGAAGGATCAGAGAAGAGAGGCGGAGAAGGAACTGAAGATCCGTCTGAAGGGTTAAAAATTTTGATTGCTATTTTATAAATAACTGTTATACTTACAGTAGATATAAGGGTTAGTAAAGGTTTCGACAGGGATCTTGCAGCTGGAGAAGCTATCCGCAGGCGATGCGTCAAATCGCAACATTAAATACAAACGCTGAAGATAATTTAGCATACGCTGCCTAATGGCAGCTGTCCGCTTTAGTGCACCTACACATTAAAATCCGGGCATCGACTATGTAGGAAACGACACAGGCTAAGCTTTGCACCTGTGGGCGTATCATGAAGCTACTGAACGGATATGGGTGTCGGTTTCCAAATCCGGGAGGGAATGAGGGGTTTCCCGAAATAATCGACTATGATAGTAGAAGGACAGGGAATGGGTCTTTGGACGCGGGTTCGACTCCCGCCTAATCCACTACCCTAAAATCCATGAATACGAGGGGAGTTTCGTGTTCATGGATTTTTTTGAAAGGAAGTACCTATGGCACAGAAGGATGAGTATCAGGTTGATGGGTATCTGTTCATCTCAAAGGAGGACAGGGATCTGGCGCTGGAAGAAAAACAGAAGATTGACTATTTCGAGGAGAAAACAAAGGGCAAGAATAAGACCATGCTGATGAACCTGTATGACAGTATCCTGGATCAGAAGCTGTTTAAGACACCTGTTGGCTTTGAATATTTAAGAAAGCTCAGAGAAGAACTGATCGCAGATGGATATGAGGAATCTCAGATCAGACCGATTCCTCTTTACAGAAATTATTCTTATAAGACAGGAGAGGAAATAGATGTATCCTATGTAAAGCGGAGAGTGAAGCCTTCTGACAGGAGGGAAAAGAAAGCGGGATATCTGCAGATATCAGTGTGCTTTAATC
>ERZ1026854.2596-NODE-2596-length-10159-cov-7.177553_pt1 | contig 10159 bp, 8 predicted proteins | sample MGYA00380157_ERZ1026854 | MGnify/ENA primary metagenome ERZ1026854 (study PRJEB33269, sample SAMEA4719793) | human gut metagenome | biome: human-associated habitat; feature: organic feature; material: feces | place: Cameroon | collected 2013-10 ...
CAGTACGACCTTGTGCTGTTCTGCTACGAGTGCGGCGGCGCACCCCTGCGCGACCTGCTGGCCGCAGCAAAGCCTGCCGACGGCGAAAAACGGAAAATCGCCATCGTGACTGGTGCCGAGGGCGGCTTTGCCGCCGAGGAAGCCGAGATGGCCGCAAAGGCCGGTGCAAAGACTGTGGGCCTTGGCCCCCGCATCCTGCGGTGCGAGACCGCCCCGCTGGCGGTGCTTGCTTCCGTCATGACCCTGACGGGGGATCTGGAATAACAAAAAAGCAGCTGCGACGCAGCTGCTTTTTTGTTATTTGCAGGGGTTATGTTTCTGCTTCCAGCAGGGCCTTTTTGGTGTTCAGCAGGTTCTGCGGGCTTACCGAGAAGCTGCGCAGGCCCAGCTGCAAATACTGCACCGTGTTGGCCGGGTTGCCCACGGCAAGGCCGCAGATGGTCACCGGCACATTGCGCACCTTTGCGGCATCCATCACCATGGTGATGAGCTTTTTCATGGCCTTGCTGGCCGGGCGGTAGTAGTGCTCGGCACTGGCAAGCTCCCGGTCTGCCGCGTGGGTGTACTGGGTCAGGTCGTTTGTGCCGATCACAAGAAAATCGACCCCGTGCTCTACAAATTCCTCAGCGGTCAGGCAGGCAGCGGGCACGCTGAGCATCACGCCGAACTTTGCTTCTTCGTTGAACGCCACGCCGCGCTCCCGCAGGTGTTCGCGGCAGCGCTCCACCACACGCATGGCTGCGTCCCAGTCCTCCACGTTCGTCACCATGGGGAACATCACCCGCAGCGGGCCGCGGGCGGCTGCACGCAGCAGTGCACAGATCTGCGTCTCGAACTGGTGGGGCTGGCGCAGACTGTTGCGGATGCCCCGCAGGCCAAGCTTGGAAGACTGCAGGCCCTGATAAGCGTCGGCCATGGTGCGGTCGGCACCAAAGTCAAAGGTGCGCACCGTTACCGGGCAGCCCTTGGCGGCAGCAAGGCAGGAGCAGTAGAAGAAATACTGTTCCTGCTCATCGAGGATGCGGCCCGGCAGCATCATATAGCTGCTGCGCAGCAGGCCCACGCCCCGCGCGCCGGACTGCATGGCCGTGTCGATATCTTCCGGGCCGAAGCAGTTGGCCAGCAGTTCAAAGGGCTGGCCGTCCTGTGTGTTGTCGGGCAGTGCGTGCAGACGGCCCAGTTCTTCGTTCTCGCGCTGCAGCTCGCAGATGCGGGTCTCGGCCTGCTGGCGGGCGATGGCATCCGGGTCCAGTGTGCACTCGCCCTTGGTGGCATCCAGAATGACGGCGCGGCCGTCGCAGTCGTCCAGAAAATCACGGCCCACCTGCACAAGGCCGGGGATGTTCATTGCCCGGGCAATGATGGCAGCATGGCTCTGGCCGCTGCCCTCGGCGGTGATGATGCCTAAGATCATGCCGGAAGGCACGCTGAACAGGTCGGTGGGCATCAGGCGGTCTGCCGCAAGGATCACCGGATGATCCAGCGCCAGCCACACGCGGGGGCGGTTGGTAAGGATATTGATGACCCGGCGGCTTGCATCGAGGATATCCACGCTGCGCAGCTGCATGTAAGGGTTATCCTTCATGTTGGCCAGCTGGTCGGCGTAGCGCTGGCCCACCTGATTCATGGCCGCTGCCGCGCCAATGCCTGCATTGATGCAGAAGCGCACCTCGTTCATCATGCCCTCGTCGTCCAGCATCATGCTCTGGAACTGGAAGATGGCCTGCTCGCTGGGTGCGGCGCGGTCCGCCATGGATTCCAGCTCAGACTGCGCCGTATGGATGGCATCGGTAAGCATCTGCAGTTCCCGCAAAGGTTTGAAGGGGCCTGTCGTGACCGTCTCCACATGGTGCTCCAGACGGCTCACCTGCCCCAGCACAAGGCCGGGAGAAGCGCAGGAGCCTTTATACACTTTCATGTTCGTTCACCTCCGGCAAAAGCTCGGCTTCCGGCGTGGTCAGGGTGCGCCAGACCAGCGCCTGCAGAAAGGTATTGGGCAGCAGCGCGGCCAGTGCAGCCCGCGCCGCATCGGCACTGCCCTCAAACAGCGGTGCAAAGCTCTGCATCCGTGCCTGATCGCACTTTGCAAGGAATGCATCGCACAACGTATGGGTGGTGTAGTAATGGGCCGGGTCCACACCGGCATCTTCCGCGGCAGCTTCCAGCGGGGCAAGGTCGGCATCCTTCATCTTGGCCAGCAGCAGGGCCGCATCCGCCGTCAGAGTGACCGGGTATTTCTCCCGCACGGCCTTTTGCAGCCGGGCAAATTTCCATGCAAAGGCAGCAGCGTCCTTGCAGCTCTGGGCATCACAGGAGACGGCATAGGCGCAGCCCCGCAGATACCCCATGGCACGGCGGGTATCATAGTAGCCCAGCTCGATGTTGCGGCGGGCGGTGTCGGGGTCAAAGTGCAGGATATCCCCCAGCTCCCAGTAGCTGCGCACCATCACGGTGGGCAGGCCGGTGAGGTTCGGGCGAGTGATGCCCACGCCTTCCAGATCGACGCACACAAGTTCATCCGCGCCCATGCGTTTGGCAAGACCGGTGGGCATGTTGTCGCTGTAGCCGCCATCCAGAAACTTGACCCCGTCGATCTCCCGCGCACGCAGCGCCGGGAAGCAGGCAGCGGAAGCCATCAGGTAGTCCTTGACCTTTCCTGCCGGGATCTCGTCCAGCGTCAGCTCCCGGGGCTTTAAGCCCCGCTGCTCCACCGTGACAAGGCCGAAGCGGATGGGAGCCGCGCGCAGGGCATCCTCGTCCAGCACCCGCTCCACGATCTCTTCCAGCGGGGTCACATCCATGCCGCCGGCTTTCACCACGCTGCGCAGGAACTGGTGCAGGGCTGAAAGGTCGGCATCCTCCTCCGGCAGCTCCATCACATCCTTGCTGCGGATGGTCAGCCACATATCGCGGGCCGTCTCGTACTGGTCCAGCACGAACATGGCACCGTTCAGGCTGCCAACACTGGTGCCGGTAATGATCTGCGGGTGCCAGCCCAGCTCCATCAGCGCGCGCCACACACCCACCTGATAGCTGCCCCTTGCTCCGCCGCCCGCCAGCACCAGAGCTTTGCACGGAGCACTGCGTTCATCCATTGCATCCGCCTCCTTTGATCGTTTCCGGTTTTGTTCAGATTATAGCATATTTCCAGAGAAATTTCTTCCGTTTTTTGTAAATTGATGCCTTTCTCCCGGCAAAGAAACATGGTATACTTGTCAGGATTTCAAAAGGAGGCATTCTCATGCACTGCAAGCAATGGATCTTTGATATGGACGGCACCCTGACCGACAGCATGACCGTGGTGTGGGAGGGTGCCCCCGACGCACTGCTGCGCCGCTATGGCCGCACCCCGCGGGGGGATCTGCGCGCCACGCTGCTGAACATGGGAATGCAGGAGGGCGCACAGTATCTGATCCGGGAGTACGACCTGCCGCTGACCGAGGAACGCTATTTTTCCGTGATGCGCGAGGTGATCGCCGAATTGTACGAGACCGTGGAGCTGAAGCCCGGCGTGCGCACGATGCTGGCAAAGCTGCAGGCCGAGGGCGCACGCATGTGCATCTGCTCCAACACATGGGCCGAGCAGTGCCGCACCGTGCTTACCCGGCTGGGCGTTGCGCAGTATTTCTCCTTTATCGTGGAAGCGCAGGGCGCGCTGCACAAAAGCCGCCCGGAAGTGTTCTTTGAATGCATGAGCCGTCTGGGCGGTGCAGACCCCGCCGCCTGCGCCGTGTGCGAGGATGCCGTATACGCCGCCTCCACCGCCCACAAGGCCGGATATTACGTCATCGGCATCGCAGACCGCACCTCTGCCGCCGACGAGCCGGAGATGCGCCGCATCTGCAGCCAGTTTTTGCCCCGGTGGGACGCGCTGGACTGGACACGTGTGTAATAAAAAAGGGCCGCAGCGTGCGGTTCTTTTCTCTTTCCGAGCCTTCTTTGCTCTTGCATTTTGTGCGCAAGAAGAGTATGATATTATAAATAGGACTGCCCCAAGGGGGAAGTGTCCTCATTTGTGAGAATACACTCTGTGATTTTCAATATAAAGGTATAATATCCGTAAAGAGGAGACCTTCCGTCATGAACAACCCACTCGTCAGCATTATCGTGCCTGTGTACAACGTGCAGAATAGTGTTGCCCGCTGTCTGGAGAGCATTTGTGCCCAGACATGGAAGGATATCGAGGTCATTCTGGTCAACGACGGGTCCCGGGACGAAAGCTTTTCCATCTGTGAGCAATTCCGTGAAAAGGACCCCCGCATCGTTCTGGTGGACAAATCCAATTCCGGTGTATCGGAGACCCGCAACTGCGGCATGTCCCTTGCAAAGGGCAAGTATGTGCAGTTTGTGGACAGCGACGATTATCTTGACCCTGATTTTACCGAGCGGCTGGTGACTGCTGCCGAAGCGAACAGCGCCGATCTGGTCATTGCACCTTACTGGATGGTGATCCCCGCCAACTCTTCCAAGGCCACGCAGGCACTGGAAAACCTGCAGGAGAACTTTGGCATCGATGCCGAGAAAAAGCCCGATGATATCCGTGAATACGGCTTTCTGCCCGAGGGCATCTACGACCGCGACACCTTTGCCCTGCGCCTGATGGAGAAGCCCGCATCCTTCTTCTACAGTGTGCTGTGGAACAAGCTCTACCGCCGGGATATTCTGGCAGACCATCATCTGCAGTTCACCAGCGAGGTGCGCTGGGCCGAAGACCTGGTTTTCAATCTGGAATACATTTTGTACGCCAATGTTTTCGTATCCATTTCCAAAGCGGGCTACCACTATGTGCAGAACCCTCAGAGCATCTGCCACACCCAGATCAATCTGGCTTCCATCGTGCAGAACAAACTGCAGGTGTTCCGCTATTACAAGGAGCTGTACACAAAGCTTGGCCTGTACGATCAGGTGCAGCCGCAGCTGTATAAATTCCTGACCGCGTTCTCCGAGAACGCCTATCCCTCCGGTTCGCCCCAGAAGATCATCATGGACATGGCCAACCGCTGGGGGTTTGGTGTGCTGGACCCCGCCGAGCGGGAAAAGAAACATAAATCTGAACCCGATGCCTGATTTCCGGGCAAACAAAAAGAGCCGTGAAAGCGGCTCTTTTTTGTTTGCAGGTTTACCGGTCGGTCCAGCTGCGGAAGGCTTCGCGCACTGCACCCTCCCGTCCGCGCGGGATGGGGATGCGCGCGCCGCTGCACATCTGCAGTTCGCCCGCCGTCAGCAGCTGTGCCGCCGCCAGATTGACCACATAGGAGCGGTGCGGCTGCAAAAAACGCCCGTCTGCCAGCAGCGGCTTTGCTACCTCGGCAAAGGACACCCGCAGCGAAAGGGACACCACATCCTCGCCGCTGAGCAGATGAAAGTGCACCACATGGTGGGTGCACTCCAGATATTCGATCTGCGCATAGGCCAGCGCCCGCAGACCTTCGGCGGTGGCAACGGTCATTGCCGGGCCGTACTCCGGCTCGGTGGCGCGGGCAAGCAGGGCCGAAAGCTCCTGCTGGTGCACCGGCAGAAGCAGATACTGCATGGCATCCACCCGGAAAGCGCTGTAAGCGTGGGCCGGTGTGCGGGCCGCAAAGGCCAGCGGAGCCCTGCGGCCCCGGCGGCGTAGCTCTGCCGCAGCCGCAAGCCCTGCCGGGGCCGCTACAGCGCCCAGCTCGATGAGGTACAGGTCGAACCGCTCTCCCTCGGTGTCCCGGCGCAGCAGCGCATCTGCATCCGGCAGCTGCTGCACGATGCAGGCATCCTGCCGCCGGGCAAAATATTCCATGCACTGGCGTTCCAGCCCGCTGCGCAGGGCCGGGTCCGGGCTGCATACCGCAATGTGAAATACCATCTCGCATTCTCCTTTCCGCCAGCCGCCTGCCTTGATTTTTGCGCAGGGCTGGAGTATGATAAATAAAACTTTGCCGCATCGAAAAAAGCAAAAACGGAGGGACCCGCCATGCCGCAGCCGCTTGTCAGCGTTATTGTGCCCGCCTATAACGCGGCGGGCTGCATCTCCCGTTGTGTGGAGAGCATCACATCCCAGAGCTACCCGGAGCTTGAGATTCTTCTGCTGAACGACGGCTCCACCGACGACACCCTTGCCGTCTGCCGCACCCTTGCTGCCGCCGACAGCCGCATCCGCGTGGTGGACAAGCCCAACACCGGCGCAGCCGACACCCGCAGCTGCGGCCTTGCCCTTGCCCACGGCGAATACATCCAGTTTGCGGACAGCGACGACCACCTGCTGCCGGGCTGCACCGCAAACATGATGGCTGCCATGCAGCGCAGCCATGCCGACCTTGTGCTGGCTCCCTACCGGATGATGGTGCCCCGCAAGGATGGCGGCTATGACACCCGGGAGTACAGCCTGCTGCCCGCCGGGGTGTACAACAAGGTGGATTACCTGTGGCAGCTCACCGGCAATGCCGCTGCCTTTTACTACGGCGTGCTCTGGAACAAGCTCTACCGCCGGGATCTCATCCAGATGGCGCACATCCGGTTCGAGCATGTGGTGTACGCCGAGGACCAGCTGTTCAACACCCGGTATCTGCAGGTGGCACAGCGGTTTGCCGCCATCGACGAAGCCGCCTACTGCTACATCCAGAACCCGCAGAGCGTATGCCATACGCAGGTGAGCGCGGCGGACATGCTGCGCCACCGCAGCCGGATGTACCACACCTACAAGGAAATGTGCATCCAGCTGGGCGTATACGATAAATTCCGCCTGCGGCTGCACGGCATCTATCTGAGCCTGTTTGAAAGCCCTCTGCCCAGCGGCCCGGTGCAGAAGCTTTCCGACGCATTTGCCCGCACCCACAGCCGCATCTGAGAAAAGGAGAACCTATGGAATTTCCCCTTGTAAGCATCATCGTGCCCATGTACAACACTGCCGGGTGCATGACCCGCTGTGTCAAAAGCATCTGCGCCCAGACTTATAAAAGCATCGAAATTTTGCTGCTGAACGATGGCTCCACCGACGACACCCTTGCCGTCTGCCGCGCCCTTGCTGCCGGCGACCACCGCATTGCACTGGTGGATAAAGCCAACACCGGCGCAGCGGACACCCGCAATCAGGGCATTGCGCTGGCCCACGGCAAGTACATCCAGTTTGTGGACAGCGACGACTGGCTGGCCCCCGATTTTACGGAAAAGCTGGTCTGCGCCGCCGAGGCCCACACTGCCGATCTTGTGATTGCGCCCTTCTGGATGGTGTACCCGGAAAACTATGTGGAGCACATCCGCCCATGGGAAAAGGCGCTGCAGCATGTGCTCCCGCGCAACCCGCCCCGAACCTGCGCCTATGGCTATCTGCCTGCCGGGGTGTACACCGGACAGGAGTACGCAAAGCATCTGATCCAGAAGCCGAACACCTTCTACTATGGCAGCCCCTGCAACAAGCTCTACCGCCGTGACCTCCTGCGGAAGCACAGCCTCTGCTTCCGCAAGGAATTGTTTGCGGAGGATCAGCTGTTCAACACCGAATATCTGCGTTTTGTGCACACCGCCGTATCCATCCCGGACATCGGCTATTACTACCTACAGAACCGCCAGAGCGTCTCCCACTCCAGAGTGACCACCGCCGACATCCTTTCGCTGCGGCGGCGGGTGATGCACCTGTACCGGGACATCTACACCGAACTGGGCATCTACCCGGAAACACGGGCGGCCATCCTGCGTTCGCCCTTTGGCGAAAACGAGTTCACCCTGCCGCCGCTGGATCCCTCACAGACGCACTGCTGCAAGCTGTGACCCTATAAAAAACACCCGGCTGCCGCCGGGAGCCGCTCTGGCTCCTGCACGGCCCCGGGTGTTTTTTGCGTTTTTCTCAGCAGCCGATGGCGGCACACTTCTCCGCCAGCCAGCTGCGCTCCTCGTCATTCAGGTGCGGTGCCAGCTTTGCAAACACCTGACGGTGGTAATCGTTCAGCCATGCGATCTCGTCCTTATCCAGCACGCCGGGCAGGATGGGAGAGGTGGCAATGGGCACGAACATCAGCGGTTCAAAGCCAAGGAAGGTACCGTACTGGTTATCGGCCTTATGCACGCACACCAGTTCGTTCTCGATGCGGATGCCCACAAGGTCGGTCTCATAAACGCCCGGCTCGTCTGTGACCACCATGCCCGGGCGCATGAGCACGGAGTTGGTGCCGCGCAGGCTGTGGGGGCCTTCGTGCACGTTGCCCACAAAGCTGACGCTGTGGCCGGTGCCGCAGCGGTAGTTGATCAGATGCCGCCACAGCGGTTCGCGGGCAATGGTATCGATCATCTTGCACTCGCAGTAGTCCAGCCAGACGGCCTTGGCAAGGTCGATGTGGCTCTGCAGGGTCCAGGTGTAGAACTTCCGCTCGTCCTCGGTCAGCGGGCCAAGCGGGTAGGTGCGGGTGATGTCGGTGGTGCCGTCCATGTAGGTGGCACCGCTGTCCACCAGCAGAAAGCCCTTCTTTTCCAGCACGGCGTGGCTCTCCGGGGTGGCGTGGTAGTGCATCATGGCTGCGTTGCCGCCGTAGGCTGCAATGGTGCCAAAGCTTTCCACGATGAATCTATCGGTGTTGCTGCGGTACTTGTGCAGAATTTCATCCACCGTCAGCTCGGTCAGGGTCTCACCGGCAGCAAGGCGGCTTTCCAGCTCGATCTGGAACCGCACCATGGCCACGGCATCGCGGATATGCGCTTCCTTGATGTGGGCGATCTCGGTCTCGTTCTTCACGCCCTTCATCATCAGCAGCGGGTCGGTGCCGTCCTTCACGGTGAGGGCAGGGTTCTGCTCCAGCACCTGATACACCGCGTAGTTCACCGTGGAGCACTCGGCCAGCACGGTTTGGGGTTCCGTCTCTGCAGCGAGGAGCTTCAGCACATCGTCGTACTCGGCCAGCGTCACGCCGTTGGCTTCCAGCTCTGCCTTTGCCTCCGGGGTGACGCGGGCCGTGTTGATGAAGAGCACCGCGCGGCCGGGGGTCACATAGCAGTAGGCCATGGCGTAGGGCGTGCACTCAATGTCCATGGCGCGCAGGTTCAAAAGCCATGCCAGATTATCCAGCTTGCCCACGAACTGAGCGGTGCAGCCCAGCTCCCTGAGCTTGCCGCGCAGCTGATCCAGCTTTTCCGCCGGGGAGAAGCCTGCGTATTCCTTCGGCAGGATCCACGCCGGGGTATCCGGCAGGGCAGGGCGGCCCTCCGTCCACAGCTCGTCCTCAAGGTTCAGGGTCTTGATGGAGGCACCCTTCTTTTCCAGTGCCTTTTTCAGGCCGTTGACGAGGGCGGTGTTCGCGGTCAGGCCGCACAGGCCCAGCACTTCACCCTCATTCAGGGCATTTGCGCAGTATTCCTCCACGGTGGGCACGCCGGGTTCCCCCATGCGCTGCAGCTTGATCTCGGTGCCCGCAATTTCCTTCTCAGCCTGCACAAAATAGCGGCCGTCGGCCCACAGGGCGCTCTCGGTGCGGGTGACAACGAAGTTGGAGTTCTCGCCGTGGAAACCGGAGAACCAGGTCAGGCTGGTGTAATGGTAGGGCAGGTATTCGCTGGCGTGGGGGTCGCCCACAGGGATCAGATAAACAGCCACGCCGTTTGCAGCCATGGCGGCACGCAGAGCGGCAAGCCGCTCAGGGACGGTATTCATGCTCATATGATTTGCTTCCTTTTCTCGCGCCGGAAAGCCCGGCAGCGGTGCGTTTTTGTTTGGCCTTATTGTATCATTCCGGCGGAAAGATTGCAATGCAGGCTCCCGTCTGGCGGGCCGTTTTTGCAGTCTGTGCCGTCCATTTTTCCCAAAACAGCCGAAAACGCAACTTTATTGCAAAAAATGTTACAATTTTTTCTTGAAAAAGGCGGTTTTCCCATTGACAGCCTTGTTATAATAGGGGTGTAAGTTTTTTGAGCCAGCACTCTGCGGCTCTGTGCGCTAAAAAGAAACGAGGCATTTGAATCATGACCAAAATCGATATTTTCTCCGGCTTCCTTGGTGCCGGTAAAACTACCCTGATCAAAAAGCTCATCAAAGAGGCCTTTGCCGGCCAGCAGGTCGTTCTGATCGAGAACGAGTTCGGCGAGATCGGCATTGACGGCGGCTTTTTGAAGGAAAGCGGCATCCAGATCAACGAGCTGAACGCCGGCTGCATCTGCTGCTCTCTGGTGGGCGATTTCCGCACCGCCCTGCAGCAGGTGG
>ERZ1026854.2598-NODE-2598-length-10153-cov-4.070707_pt1 | contig 10153 bp, 10 predicted proteins | sample MGYA00380157_ERZ1026854 | MGnify/ENA primary metagenome ERZ1026854 (study PRJEB33269, sample SAMEA4719793) | human gut metagenome | biome: human-associated habitat; feature: organic feature; material: feces | place: Cameroon | collected 2013-10 ...
AATCAGTTTTGTGCTGGACGTGCTGATTAATGCCGGCAGCGTTTTCCCGTCGATTTTTCTTTCTACAGCCAACGGTCTGATTTTCGGCCTGCCCTTGGGTATTACTATTTCCTGGCTGGCGGAAACAACCGGTGTTGTTATCAGTTTTTATCTGATGCGCTTTTTCTTCCGTGATACAGCGCAGAAGCTGATTGAAAAAAGCAACTCGCTGAAATCCATTGATGAAGCAAGCAGCAAGCACGGCCTGGAGTGGATGGCCTTCGCCAGGGCGCTGCCGTATTTTCCGTCAGGCATTTTGACGGCGGTGGGTGCTGTGAGCAGCATGAGTGCGCGTGATTACATCATTGCCAATCTTATCGGCAAATTTCCTTCCACGGCGTTGGAGGTTGTTATCGGTCATGATGTAGTTAATTTTCAGGAGCACAGTCAAAGACTGACGCTTTTGATCCTGGTTGTGGGCGCTGTCTTTTTTGCGTATAAAAAGTGGTTCTATAAAAAGGGAAAATAAATTTGCTTAGGCGTCGCTGCAGTAATTTCTGCGGCGGCGTTTTTTACAGATGGAGATACAGATAGTGAAAGGAAATAACAATTATGGAAAATAAAAATGTGCAGCCATGGCAGCAATATCAGGCACTTTATCTGCACATACCGTTTTGCGTACAGAAATGCCTGTACTGCGATTTTGCTTCCTATGCCGGCTTTGGCGAGCAGGCGAAGCGTGAATATAGCGACGCTGTGTGCAAAGAAATAGCCCTGCGTGCGCCTGATGCGGCCAATATGGCAGAAAACGCCAGCATTTACTTTGGCGGCGGTACGCCGAGTGTGCTGCCGACGGAATGTATTGCTAAGTTGGTGAATGCTTTGAAGCAGTACGGCTTTTGGCAGCAGCCCTGCGAGGCAACGATTGAGGTGAACCCCGGCACGGCGGATTTGGCCAAGCTGCAGACGCTGCGCAGCCTTGGATTTGACCGCATCAGCTTCGGCGTACAGTCGCTGCAGGATAACGAGCTGCAAGCGATAGGACGCATTCACAACGCACAGCAGGCATTGGAGGCACTGGTATTGGCGCGAGAAGCAGGCTTTGCGCGCGTCAGTGCGGATTTGATTTACGGCCTGCCGTCGCAGACGCTTACCAGCCTGCAGGATACGCTGGAGCGCCTGACCGATACGGGCATTGAACATATTTCTGTTTACGGCCTGATTGTGGAGGAGGGCACGCCGCTGGCAAGCCTTGTGGACCAAGGTAAAATAACTTTGCCTGACGAAGATACGGCGGCGGATATGTATGAGCTGGTGCAGAGCTTTTTGCGAGAGCGTGGCTTTGAACGCTACGAAATTTCCAACTACGCGAAAAACGGACAGTATTCGCGGCATAATACTGTTTATTGGGAGTATCATCCCTACATGGCCTTCGGTGCTGCCGCCTGCGGCTTTGATGGCCGAAGCAGGCGTACCGGGCTGAGTACGGTAAAGGAATATATCGGGCAGCTGCAAAGCTTCGGCGGTGAGGACTTGCGCACAAGTGCATTATATAATGTAGAAGAATTATCTTGCGCAGAGCTTTTGGAGGAGTTTATGTTTATGGGACTGCGCCGCAGCGAAGGTGCGAGCCTGGCGGAGGCACGCGAGCGCTTCGGGGTAGATGTGCTGCAGCGCTTTGCCTCCGAGCTGGCGCCGCTGTTTGAACAAAAGCTTATTGCGTATGATGCAAGCACGCAAAGACTGCGCCTGACAGAGCGTGGTATGGAGGTCGGCAATCAAATATTTGAAGTTTTTGTGATAACTTAAAAATAAATAAAAAAGGTGTTGACAATAAAGTAGGCTAGTGCTATTCTAGTATCAAGATGTTAGCACTCCTAATGATAGAGTGCTAACAATCAAAATGAGGTGGGAATATGTTAAACGAAAGAAAGAAAAAAATTCTCCAGCTCATAATTGAGGATTATATTTCAACTGCTGAGCCTGTAGGTTCAAGGACGATTGCCCGCAAATATGATTTGGGCCTCAGTCCTGCGACCATCCGTAACGAGATGAGTGACTTGGAGCTCCTGGGTTATCTGGAGCAGCCGCACACCTCGGCCGGACGTGTACCGTCGGCTCAGGCTTATCGTCTTTATGTTGATTCGCTTGTTGAGCCGGGCACTCTGACAGATAATGACAGAGCGTTGATTAACGGCTGGTTCAGCGAAAGACGCAGAAGCATTGATGAAATCTTCCAGTCAACGGCTAAAATCCTTTCCCGTATGACGAAGAATGTTTCGATGGTGCTGGCTAACCGTGATGCCGGTGCGTGCTTCCGTTATATGAAGTTTTTACCTCTGGATGAGCACCATGCCATCCTGTGCATTGTAACAGATGACGGCAATGTGGCCAATTGCGTGGTAGAAATTCCTTTGGGAATGCGGCCGGAGGAGCTGGACTACATGGCAGGACGCGTCAGCAGACTGCTGGAGGGCAGAGCGTTGGCGAACATTACCGAGGATCTGCTGCAGGCGGTGCATACCAATATAGCAGATGATAAGCTGTTGTTCACATCGCTGGTACAGTCCATCCGCCAGATGCGTCAGAAATACCAGCAGCAAAAGGTTTTCCTTGGCGGCACCAAGCAGCTGCTTAACCAACCGGAATTCCGCGACGTGGAGCGTGTGAAGAATCTTCTGGGTATCCTGGAGGAGGAGCGCGTGGTACGCGATTTGCTGAAGGCAGGCGAGGACAGCGGACTGAAGATTACGATTGGCAGTGAAAACAAATTCACCGGCATTCAGGATTGCAGTATGGTACAGGCGACCTACCGTCTTAACGGTCAGATAGTCGGTACGATGGCAGTTCTTGGCCCGACGCGTATGGAATACGGCAAGGTAATTACCGTAATGGATTACCTGCATAAGTATTTGAAAACGATGTTCGAGCAGAAGCCCGACAATAAATAAAACTAAGGAGGAAGAGCCTTGCAGGATAATGAAATGAAAGAAAAACAGGCTGAGCAGGAGGCTGCGGAAGCGAAGGCTGCCGAACAGGAAACTGCGGAAGCTGCAGAAGCTGAAAAAGCTGAAGATGCAAAAAATGCGGAGGAAGCCGCTGAGCCTGAGGTTGACCCGAAGGATGCCAAAATCGAAGAGCTGCAAAATCGTTTGCTGAGATTGCAGGCTGATTTTGAAAACTTCCGCCGCCGCACCAATATAGAAAAGGAACAGCTTTCCACCTTTGTAACAGCAAATGTGGTTGGCAAGTTCTTAAAGGTTTTAGATAATTTTGAGCGTGCTGAAGCAAGCGTCGAAAAGGGCGATAATGTGGATGCAGTTGTCGACGGTATGAAAAAAATCCGCCGTCAGTTCGAAGATACCTTCAAGGATCTGAAGGTAGAAGAAATCGAAGCTCAAAATGCTAAATTTGACCCGAACATCCACGAAGCCGTAATGCGTGGTCATAATCCGGAGCTGGATGATGAAATCGTAGATATGGTTTTCGAAAAAGGCTATAAGCTGGGTGACAAGGTTATCCGTCACAGTAAGGTTAGAGTAAACACCAACGAATAAAGCTGGTGTGCTCTTCACAATAAATTTAAAAAATATATCACATCGATTCGGTAAAAATGCGGCATTTGCCGCATCACCGAAGGATAGTAATCAGGAGGATAAAAATCATGGCTAAAGTAATTGGTATTGACTTAGGTACTACTAATAGTGTTGTTGCAGTTATGGAAGGCGGCGAACCTACCGTCATCACTAACCAGGAAGGCAGCCGCTTAACCCCGTCTGTTGTAGGCTTTGCTAAAAACGGTGAGCGTCTTGTTGGTCAGCTGGCAAAACGTCAGGCAGTTTCCAACCCTGACAGAACCATCAGCTCCATCAAACGTCACATGGGCGAAGGCTCTTACAGAGTAACTATCGACGACAAAAAATATTCCCCGGAAGAAATTTCCGCAATGATTCTGCAAAAACTGAAAGCTGATGCAGAAGCTTATCTGGGCGAAAAGGTATCCCAGGCAGTTATCACTGTTCCGGCATACTTCAATGACAGCCAACGTCAGGCTACTAAAGACGCTGGTAAGATTGCAGGCCTCGATGTTCTGCGTATCGTCAACGAGCCTACCGCTGCTTCTCTGGCATACGGCATTGATAAAACCGACGACCATACCATTATGGTATATGACCTCGGCGGCGGCACCTTCGATGTATCCATTCTGGACGTTGGCGACGGCGTATTCGAAGTAAAAGCAACCAATGGTGATACTCATCTGGGCGGCGATGACTTCGATAAGAAAATCATGGACTGGATGGTTGAAGAATTCAAGAAAGCTGAAGGCATTGACCTTTCTACCGACCGTATGGCTATGCAGCGTCTGCGTGAAGCTGCTGAAAAAGCTAAAATCGAATTGTCCGGCGTTATGAGCACCAACATCAACCTGCCGTTCATCACTGCAGGTGCTGACGGCCCGAAACATCTGGATATGGACCTGACCCGTGCTAAATTCGAAGCAATGACTGCTGATCTGGTTGAACGCACCATGGGCCCTGTTCGTCAGGCTATGAGCGATGCAGGTCTTTCTGCAAACGATATCAGCAAAGTAATCTTGGTTGGCGGTTCTTCCCGTATACCGGCTGTACAGGCTGCTATCAAAGCATTCATGGGCAAAGAGCCTTACAAAGGAGTTAACCCGGATGAATGCGTTGCAGTAGGTGCTGCTATTCAGGCCGGCGTTCTCTCCGGTGAAGAAGGTACCGGCAACGTACTGCTGCTGGATGTAACTCCGTTGTCTCTGGGTATTGAAACCCTCGGCGGTGTATTCACCAAGATTATCGACCGTAACACCACCATCCCGACCTCTAAGAAACAGGTATTCTCTACAGCTGCAGATAACCAGCCTTCCGTTGATATCCATGTTCTGCAAGGCGAACGTGAAATGGCTGCAGACAACAAAACTCTGGGCCGCTTCGAGCTGTCCGGCATCCCGGCTGCACCGCGTGGAATTCCTAAAATCGAAGTTTCCTTCGACATCGATGCTAACGGTATCGTTAACGTAAGCGCTAAAGACCTTGGCACCGGCAAAGAACAAAAGATCACCATTACTTCCTCCGGCACCCTGGATAAGGACGAAGTAGACAGAATGGTTAAAGAAGCAGAAGCTAACGCTGAAGCTGATAAGAAACGTAAAGAAGGCGTAGAAGTTCGCAACCAGGCTGACAACATGTGCTATCAGGCTGAAAAGACCATGAAAGACATGGAAGGCAAAGGCAAGGACGAATTAATCGCTAAGGTTAAAGCCGCAGTTGACACCCTGAAAGAAACCATGAAGGGTGACGACCTCGACAAGATTAAAGCAGATACCGAAGCTCTGACCAAACCGCTGTACGAGCTGAGCGCTGAGCTTTACAAAGAAACTCAGGCACAAGAGGGTGCTGCAGGCGCACAAGGCGCTGCAGGTGCTCAAGGTGCTAAAAAAGCTGACGATGATGTAGTTGACGCGGAAGTTGTTGACGACGATAAGAAATAATCCTGTCGATAAAGCACCGTCTGCGTTGTTGAAATGCCTAGACGTATTTGTTGATACAGACGTAAAAAAGTAATATAATATTAGTGCCCAGCTGCTGTGGCAACCGCCATCATGCATCTGGGCATTATATGCTTAAATAATATTCGTTAGAAAAGTTTTAGGAGGCGCCTGTTTTGGCTAAGAGAGATTATTATGAGGTACTGGGAGTAAGCAAAACCGCTTCCCAGGACGAAATAAAAAAAGCATTCCGTAAACTGGCCCTGAAATATCATCCTGACCGCAATAAGGGCAACGAAGAAGCCATGAACAAATTCAAGGAAGCCAATGAGGCTTACAGCGTCCTTTCCGATGAGCAGAAGCGCCAGCAGTATGACCAGCTTGGCCCTGATGCCTTCGAACAGGCGCAAACTGCCGGCGGTGCCGGCGGCAATCCGTTCGGCGGCGGCTTCGGTGGCTTCGGCGGCGGAGGCATGGATGATATTTTCGACATGTTCTTCGGCGGCCAGGGACGCGGTCGCAGCGGCCGTGAAGCGGGCCCGCAGCGTGGTGCGGATTTGCGCTTTGATATGGAAATTACCTTTGAAGAAGCAGCTTTCGGCGTAGAGAAGGAAATCAACCTGTATCGCGACGAAACCTGCGACCATTGCCACGGTGATGGTGCAGAGCCCGGCTCCAAGGTTGAAACCTGCTCTGAATGTCACGGCTCCGGCTATGTACGCTTCACCCAGAACACCATGTTCGGTCAGATGGTAAATGAGCGTCCGTGCTCCAAGTGCCACGGCGAGGGCAAGATTATTTCCAACCCCTGTAAGGAATGCCGCGGCAAGGGTACTGTGAAGAAGAATAAACGCCTGAAGGTAAAAATCCCTGCAGGTGTAGATAACGGCTCCCGTCTGCGCGTAAGCGGCGAGGGCGAGGCCGGTGCTAAGGGCGGTCAGAGCGGTGATCTTTACGTATATCTGTACGTGAAGCCACACAAGTTCTTTGAACGTGATGGCACTACTGTTCTGTGCGAGGTACCTGTCAATATCGTACAGGCAACCCTGGGCGCTGAGATCAAGGTTCCTACGCTGGATGGTCAGGTAACCGTGAAGGTTCCCGAAGGCACTCAGCCCGGTAAGGTGCTGCGCCTTAAGGAGAAGGGCATTCCTAGCCTGCGCGGCGGTCAGCGCGGCGATCAGCTGGTTCGCATTAAGGTAGTTGTGCCGACTAAGCTGAACGAAAAGCAGAAGGAAGCACTGCGCAGCTTCGGTGAAATCAGCAAGGATAATATCAGCCCTGAGGAAAAGAGTTTCTTCAATAAAATCAAAAATCTTTTTAAATAAAAACTGTAAAAAGCTTGACACTTATCAGGCTATGTGTTATCATATTCTAGTAACAAAGCAGAAGCCACTCGCTTCTCACCTTGCGGCAAACGCTCGACAGGGTTGGATATGATATTCATGCGGGTGGAATTTGTTCTGCCCGCTTTTTTGTTTTGCTTATATCTGATATGTTACAGATTTTATAAGCAGTAATTGCTTATCTGATGTTCATGGAGGTGAATTGTTATAAGTAAGGAAAGCTTGCGTATTAACGAAGAAATTCGTGCGCGTGAAGTGCGTGTTATTGCCAATGGGGGCGAACAGCTCGGCATTATGTCCAGCCGTGACGCTCTGAAGCTTGCATTAGAAAATCATCTGGACTTAGTCGAAATTGCTCCGACAGCAAAACCGCCTGTGTGCCGGATTATGGAAAGTATCGTTACGAGCAGCAAAAACGCGAAAAAGAAGCTCGTAAGAAACAAAAGACCTTCGACATTAAAGAAGTTAAGCTGCGTCCCGGTATCGAGGACCACGACTTCAATGTTAAGTATAAGAATGCAGTACGTTTCCTGGAAGATGGCGATAAGGTAAAAGTTACCATCATGTTCCGTGGCCGCGAACTGTCTCATCCTGAGCTTGGCGAGGTGCTGCTGAATCGTATGGCACAGCAGTTGAAAGAAATTGCCGTCGTAGAAAGAGTTCCAAAATTAGAAGGCAAAAACATGATTATGATTGTTGCGCCAAAACCTGCTAAATAATAGAGGAGGAAATCACAATGCCGAAAATGAAAACCCGTAGAGCTGCTGCAAAGCGCTTCAAAAAAACCGCTTCTGGTGAATTCAAACATTTTAAAAACTTCAAGAGCCACATTCTCGAACATAAATCTCCTGCACGTAAGAGAAACCTGCGTAAAGCAGCTCTGGTGCACAAGACTGACAAAGAGCATGTAGCAAAAATGCTCCCGTACGCATAATTAAGAGATTTAAAGGAGGATACTAACAATGGCAAGAGTTAAAGTGGGCGTAACCGCTCATCGTCGTCATAAACACATTCTGAAACTGGCTAAAGGTTACTATGGTTCCCGCAGCAAACAATTCAAAAAAGCTAACGAGCTGGTAATGAAAGCTCTGTCCTATGCTCGTCGTGACCGTCGCGCTAAAAAACGCGAGTTCCGTCGTCTGTGGATCGCTCGTATCAACGCTGCTACCCGTGCTAACGGCCTGAGCTACAGCCGTTTCATCTGCGGCCTGACCAAAGCTGGCATCGAAATGAACCGCAAAGTTATGGCTGACATGGCTATCTATGACTCTGCTGCTTTCGCTAAGCTGGTAGAAGCTGCTAAAGCTGCTCTGTAAGAGAAAAGTAAATACTGACTGGTGCGTAGGCGCTGGTCTGAGCCTGCTCCTGTGTGCGCACGGGAGCAGGTTTTTTTGTAATTTGTGAGGGGTTTAGTTTTATGTTAGTAGTTTTAAGTAAAGCCCTGGCCTTTGTGCTCATTATACTTATAGGCTATATCTGCAAACGCCGCGGCTTTTTTTCACCGACCGATTATCAGGTCGTAAGCAAAATTGTTTTGAATATTACGCTGCCCTGTGCCGTAATCAACAGCTTTGCGCATTTTGAGATGGATTATTCGTTAATCGCTGCCGTCTTTTTAGGCTTATGCGGCAACCTGCTGATGTTTTTTGTATCTCTGATGCTGACACGCGGAGATACGCCGGCTACCAAGATTTTCTATATCTTCAGCCTTGCCGGTTATAATGTAGGCTGCTTTACGCTGCCGTTTGCGCAGGCCTTTTTAACGCCGTTTGCCGTAGTCGGCCTGTGTATGTTCGACGTGGGCAATTCGATTATGTGCACCGGTATGACCTACGCGCTGACGGCTTCCTGCATCGGTTATGCGGATGGACGCAAGGACAAATTCAGCATGAAGAATATTACGGACAAGCTGCTGCATTCGGTGCCGTTTGTCGTCTATATCAGCATGCTGCTGCTGTCGCTGGCAGGATTCCACTTCCCTAAGAGCGTGTATACGTTTACGGAGATTGTGGGCACAGGCAACCCGTTTTTGAGTATGCTGATGATTGGCATGATGTTTGAAATCAAGCTGGATAAGAAAGCTATTGGTTATGTCAAGGAGCTGTTCAGCGTGCGTTATGCAATATCGCTGCTGTGCGCTGCAGCCTTTCTTTATCTGGCACCGTTCAAGCAGGAGATAAATTATGTGATTGCGCTGGCCTTTATGGCACCCTGCACGATTATCGGCCCGATTTTTGTGGAGAAACTTGGAGCAAATGTACAGCTGGCCAGCCTGTTCAATTCATTGACGATTATTACCAGCGTCGTTCTTTTTACAGCCTTTTTCATTATCATTAACGGCTGATTGACGTTGGCTTAAATATATTAGTATAATAGTAGCAAAAGTAATGTGACTACGTATAGAGGAGAAACAAGATGGAACTTACCGGATTGCAAAACCCAATGGTGAAGGCTGCAGCGGAGCTGAAGCAGAAAAAATATCGTCAGCAGCAGGGCCTGTTTTTGGCGGAAGGCCTGCGTACTGTGGAAGAGGCAGTGCGTTACGGCGCCGTGCAGAGCATTTTTTATACTGCAATTGAGGATGACCGCGCCCGTGCTGTGCTAGAGGAGGCTGCGGCCAAGCAGATTAAGCTCGTCTGTGTGAGCGACAAGGTGCTGAAAAAAATTGCCGATACCGAAACGCCGCAGGGAATTATTGCTGTGTGCGAAATGCGCAGCAAGCGTCTGGATGATTTTCTGGCATCCGGCAAGATGCTGCTGGTTCTGGACCGCGTTACGGATCCGGGAAATATCGGTACTATGCTGCGTACTGCGGATGCTGCCGGTGTAGGCGGCCTGCTGCTGCTGCAGGGCTGCGCTGATATTTATGCGCCGAAAACCGTGCGTGCTTCCATGGGCTCGCTGTTCCACCTGCCGGTGCTGAGCGGTTTGAGCGAGGAGCTGTTGGTGCAGGCAGCACGTAGGGCCGGCTATGAGCTGCTGGTTACCTGCCTGGACGGTGCGGATAATTTGTACAAGGCTGATTTGCAGGGACGCTTGGCTTTTGTTATGGGCAACGAGGCCAACGGCGTGAGTCCTGCTTTGCTGGCGGCAGCAGACAAGCGCGTCTTTATTCCGATGCAGGGACGTGCGGAATCGCTGAACGTGGCTATGGCGGCCGGTATAGTTATGTTTGAGGCGTTGCGTCAGAAGCTCAAATAATTTTTTTAGTTTTTGCTTGACAAAAGTATCTCACTATAATATAATATCTATGTTGCCTATGGATGGGTTCCCGAGTGGTTAAAGGGAGCAGACTGTAAATCTGCCGCGTTTCGCT
>ERZ1026854.2599-NODE-2599-length-10152-cov-4.012380_pt1 | contig 10152 bp, 8 predicted proteins | sample MGYA00380157_ERZ1026854 | MGnify/ENA primary metagenome ERZ1026854 (study PRJEB33269, sample SAMEA4719793) | human gut metagenome | biome: human-associated habitat; feature: organic feature; material: feces | place: Cameroon | collected 2013-10 ...
GTGTCGGGGTTCTCCTCGTTCATCGCCGCGCGAATTTTGGCAATGAACTCGTCGGGGAGTTCGTCGGCGACGTCGAGCCGCCAGCCGGATGCGCCCGCGCGCAGCCAGCGCTTGATAATGGAATGATCACCCTCGATGATGTAGTCAACATAGCTCTTTTCCAGCTCGTTGACTGCGGGCAGGTTCTTGATGCCCCACCAGGCGTCGTACTCGTCGGGGAAGGGGTGGAAGTTGTACCAGCGGTAATAGGGCGACTGCTCGCCCTGCGCCGCGCCGAGGTCGTCGTAAAAGCCGTCGGCGTTGAAATAGACGCTCTTTCGCCCCGTGTGGTTGAAGACGCCGTCGAGCATCACGTAGATGCCGCGCTTTTTCGCCTCCGCGCAGAGCGTGCGGAAGTCCGCTTCATCGCCGAGCAGCGGGTCAATGCGCTCATAACAGGCCGTGTCGTAGCGGTGGTTGGTCGAGGCCTCGAAGATCGGGCAGAGGTAGAGTGTCGTCACACCGAGAGAGGCGAGGTAGTCGAGCTTTTCCGTGATCCCCTGCAAGTCACCGCCGAAAAAGTCGCTGCACGTGATCTCGCCCTCGGCGTTCGGGCGGTATTCGGGAAGCTCGTCCCAATTTTCGTGCAGCGTGCGCGGGCCGACAAGGCCTGCAGCATCACGAGATTTAGCGCGGCGGAAGCGGTCGGGGAAGATCTGATACGTCACGCCGCGGCCGAACCACGCGGGCGTTTTGTGTGTGTCGTCGTAGACCGTGAGCTGCCAGGGCTCGACCGCGTCCCACGCGCAGAGACCGTTTTTGCCGTAGCAGCTCGTGCCGCCGTCCGCCCACGAGAGGCGGAAGTGGTACCAGACGAGCTCCACGTCATCCGGCGCGGTGAAGATGCCGCGATAGACGACGTGGCCGTCCTCCTGCGCGGGAGTAAGCTCCACCGTCGTCCATTGGTCGGCAAACTCGCCGTGAGCAAGCAGCTCACAGCGCGTGACCGCCGCGCCGCGCTCGGGGCGAAAGCAGAACGAGACATCGGCGCCGCAGGGCACCGCGCCAAAGGGAGATTTGAAGAGAAGATCGCGCGGATCAAACCATTTAGTTGACATAACACATTCCTTTCTGCCAAATAAAGCGCTGAAACAGGCAAAAGCGCGCCGAAACGGCGCGCTTAACCCAGCAGTGTATTTTCGCCCGTGATCGCGGAGGACGCGGACGTGTTGGAGAAGTAAGCGTTGAGCACCTGCACGGCGGTGGAGGCCAACGCTGCGCCGGAGCCGCCCTTTTCGATGACGATGGCGACGGCGATCTGCGGATCGTCGTAGGGGGCGAAGCAGACGAACGCGCCGTTGTTGTTCTTCGTGTCGCCAGTCTGGATCGTACCGGTCTTGGCCGCGGCGTCGACGATACAGTCCTTGAAATACTGCGACACCGCGCCGTCAGTCGCGAGGTCGTGCATACCGGCGAGGACGGCGGAGAGATTTTCGCTGCTCATGGCGATCGTCTCGGCCGGCTCGGCGTCGTAAACGTATTCGAGCGCACCGGAGCCGCTGGAGCGGACGTTTTTCAAAAGGTGCGTGGCGTAGCGGTCACCCCCGCCGCAGAGCGTCGCAATGTAGTTTGCGAGTTGGAGCGGGGAGTATTCCTGGTTCGCCTGACCGAACGCCGCCCACGGGGCAAGGTTCTCGCCCTCGTTCTGCGAGGGAAGGCGGCCTGCGGTGTCGCCGATCTCAATACCGGTCGGCGCGCCGAGGCCGAATTTCGCGTAATACTCGCGCAGCGTGTCCATGCCCATGCGGTAGCCCATTTCGGCGAAGAAATAGTTGCAGGAATTCATGATCGCGCCGCGGACGTTGAGCGAGCCGTGGCCGCTGCGCTTCCAGCAGTAGGTGTAGCTCGCGGAGTAGCCGGGGTACGTCCACTTGCCGGAGTCGTAGATCTTTTCGCGCACGGTCGTCGCGCCGGATTCGAGCGCGGCGATGGCCGTCAAGGGCTTTAAGGTCGAGCCGGGGGCGTATTTTCCCTGCGTGGCGCGATTCCACATCGGCTGCAAGGGGTCGGTGGAGAGCTCTGCAAGGTCCTGACGGAACGTCGAGAGGGAATAGGTCGGATAGGACGCAAGCGCCAGCACGTCGCCCGTGCCGACCTGCACGACGGCCACGGCCGCGCCGCGGTCGATGCCGTCGGATTTTGTCATGGAAGAGACGGTATTTTTGAGCGCCTCCTCCACCTGAGCCTGAAAGTCGATGTCGATCGTCAGCGCCACGGTGGAGCCGGGCTTCGGCTCGACAGAGTAGAGCTCGCCGGTGATCTTGCCGGATTCGTTGAGCGTGACAAGGCGCTTGCCGTCGCTGCCGTGAAGATAGTCTTCAAACGCATTTTCCACGCCGGAGATGCCGACGGTGCTCGCGAGCGTGTAGCCGTCCTTATCCTTATAATCGTCCCAGTCCTGAATGCTGCCGGTGTAGCCGAGGACGTGGGCGGCGTAGTCGGTCTCGTAAACGCGCACGGACGAGGTATCCACCTGCACGCCGGCATAGTTGCCATCCTTGATGAGGGAAATGAGCGAAACATCCACGTCGCTCGCAAATTCGAAGGTCGTGGAGCCGTTCATCTTGGCGGAGGCGAGGGAGTAGCGCAGCCCGATGAGCGTGCGCACCGTGGAATTCGGGAGCGTTTTGTCGATCCCGTACTCGCTGCGCAGCTTCAGATACAGCGCAGAGCCTGTCAGCGTAGTGGGGAGGCCGTCGTCGCCGACGTTCTTTTCATTGATCCACTTGAGCGAGACGAGGTATTTGACGAGCGTTTTCGCGCTGCCGTTCGCGGTGTCGTAGGCGTAGGGCGAGGTCCTGGCGAGCGGAAGCGTGTCCTTAATTTCAACGCCCTGCGCGTTCATCAGGTCGATGACGCGCAGCAGCGCGTCGTTGAGCTCGTCGGAAGAGACGAGCGAGGAATCAAAATTCAGCGTGTAGACCGCGCGGTTCGACACGAGCACCTTGCCGTTGCGGTCGGTGATGACGCCGCGTGAAGCCTTGACAGTCTCGGACTTGGCATTCGTGCGGATGGACTGGGCGAGATAATCGTCGCCGTTGACGATCTGCGCGTCGAACAGCGTGACGACGAACACGAGTGCGCAGAGAAACATCGCCGCGCCGAGCGCAACGAGGCGGCGGGTAAAGCGTTTGGGATCCATAGCGGCCTCCTTTCCTTGAGGCTTGGGGAAAATGGGGAAAATCAGTCGGGGAAGATGCGGCGGATGGCGCGCAGCGCCGGATAGACCGGCAGAAGAAGCAGGCACGAGAGCGCCGTTTCGCGCGCGAAGAGCGAGAGCATCGGCAAAATGGCTGCTGAGCCGCTGCGCGGCAGCAGCGCGAACGCCTGCAAGAGGTCAACGAGCAGAAATGTCAGCACGGTCGAGAGCAGCGCACGGGCAAAGCCCTGCTGCAATAAATTGCTGACAACAGTGGAGATGAGCAGCGCCGCAAGCGTGAATGCAATGGTATAGAGACACGCGAATGGCGCGGGGAGCACAAGGTCGCACAGTGCGCCGAAGACAATGCCCGCGATGACGGCTGAGCGCGGCAGCTCAAACGACGCCATGACTGCAAGGATCACAGGCGGCAGAAAGGGGATGACGCCGAAAAACGTCATCGACCCGAGAAGCAGCCGCCGCAGGAAAAAGAGCGCCGCGGCGGCGAGCGCGTAAAACGTCCACTTAAGCGCGGTGGTTTGGGTGAGATTCATGCGCGCCTCCCTCAGTCGACAATGTCGTAGTCCGTGATGACGAACACCTCGGTCAGGGCGGCAAAGTCCATCATGGGCGCGAGGACCGCGTAGCGGGCAAGGCCGTCGTCGCCGGTCTGGAGCGATTCGACCGAGCCGATGACAAGGCCGCTCGGGTAATATCCGCCAAGGCCCGACGTGACGATCTGGTCGCCGATGAGCACCTCGTCGTCCGACGTGAGGTACGAGAGCTTCAGTTTGCCCTGACCCATCAGGGAGAAGTCGCCCTCCGCCACGGCGACCTCGCCGGTGCGGAAGATGCGCGCGCCGAGCTCGGTGTCCGTGTCGATGACGGTCAGCACCGTCGACCAGTTGAGGCCGACCTCGGAAATGACGCCGACGAGATACCCCTCGGCGCTGACGACGCAGTCGCCCACGGCGATGTCCTGATCGGTGCCGTGGTTGAGAGACAGCGACGACGTCCAGCTGCTCTCGCTGTGGGCGAGCACGGCGGTGGAGACGAATGTGAAGTCGCGCCGCTGCTGCTGGAGCTTCAAAAGCTCGCGCAGGAGCTTATTTTCCTCGCTGTCGGCCTGCGCCTGACGCTGCTGGGCGCGAAGGTCCGCGATCTCTTTTTTGAGCGCCGCGTTTTCCTCCTTGAGTGTGGTCGTGTCCTCGTAATACTGGCGCTTGTCGGCCGCCCAGTCGCTCACGGCGGTGGCGGCGGCGCGGAACGGGTACGTCAGCACGCCCGCGATGTTTTCAAGCACCGAGGACGTCGAGGAAAAGTAGGTCAAAAGGCTCAATGCCACGGCGACCGCCGCGGCGACGGCCAGAATGCGCAGCCCGTGCTGACGGAAAAATTCTTTCAAGGCTTACCCTCCTTTCATCGTAGGGCAGGGGAGAGGTTAGAGGAGCTTGACGCCAAAGCGCGCGAGCACTAAGCCAAGCTGCTCGACGGGAAGTCCCATGACGTTGAAAAAGTCGCCGTCGATGCGCTCGACGAAGAGCGCGCCGCGGCTCTGCACGCCGTAGGCGCCGGCTTTGTCCATCGGCTCGCCGGTTTTGATGTAGGCGCGGATCTCGTCGTCCGTCATCGGGCGGAAAAAGACGCGCGTGGACACGGCGAAGCGCTCTTCCTGCGCGCCGCGGCGAACGCTCACGCCCGTGCAGACCGTGTGAGCGCGGCCGGAAAGCGCGCGCAGCATGCGCAGCGCGTCCTCCTCATCGCGCGGTTTTCCGAGGCGGTCATTGCCCAAAAAGACCATCGTGTCCGCCGTGATGATGAGATCGTCGGGCGCGCAGAGCGCGGCGGCAGCGTCACACTTCTTCTTTGCAATGTAGCGCACCGTGTCCTCGGGGGAAAGACCTTCCGGATAGCTCTCGTCAATGTCGAGCGAGAGCGTTTTGAAGTCCTCCGCGCCGATGCGGGCGAGCAGCTCCTGACGGCGCGGGGATTGAGAAGCCAAAACGATTGCCATGATATTGCCTCACTATTTGATAATAAAGAGTATAATCAAGATAAAAAATGATAATTTGGAATTCATTCTGCGCCGCGATAGAAGAGACCGCGGGTGATATTCTCCGGCGCTTCGACCGTCTCACCCTGATACGCGCGCAGCACGCGGACGCATTCAGAGGCGCTCTCGGTCGTGAAACGGAGCTGCGCAAAGCGCAGACCGAGCGTCTGCCAGTCCTTCGATTTGTCCGCGAGATAAAGAATCTTTCCGTTCTCGATCTCGCTGCGGCAGCCCCACGCGCGCAGCACGGGGAAGTGCTCGCCGCGCCGGTCGGTCAGCTCCGGCGCGCTTGCACACGCGCCGTCGCAGGGAACGGAGGCGGGGCGCTCGGTAAAGTATCGACAGCCGAACGCGTTCGCATTCAGGCAGTTTTCTGTGAGCATCAGGGGAAGGCGGCCATAGACGATGGCCTCGCACGGGAGACACTTGCTGAGGTCACGAATCTGCGCGTCGCGCAGCTCGAACGAGACGCACGCGCTCGAAAGTCCCTGTTCTTTCCAGAAAGCGAGCGCGGCGGAGTTGTAGAGGTTCAGCGCCCAGCCGCCGTGCAGCTTGCAATCAAGTCCACGCGCGAGCGGCAGGTGGCCGAGGTTGGCGAGCGACACGCCCGTGACGCCTTTTTTGGCGGCGTCCTCGAGCAGCGCGCGCAAAATAGGCTCATCCTGTGTGCGGTAGATGCGCGGCAGGACAGCGAAAAATTCGGTTCTGCCGAGATGTGGCGAAAGGTCAAGCTGCGCCAGTAGTTCGACGGGCACATACACCCGCGCGGGAGCGAGCGCGATCAGTTCCTCACTCAGCTGCTCGGCCCTGTGGAGGGAGACGGTCAAAAGCGGCTTGTCCGCGCCGTTTTTGACGATTGTTGGCGGAACAAAGTCGAATACGCGGCGTTTCGGCACGGCGGTGCGCTGCGCTTCCATCTGCGCAAGCGCTTCGCGGCGCAGGGCGTTGAGCGCACCTGCGCTGACGGCGAGACCGCCGTCGAGTGCGACGGCGCACTGCGTCACCGAAAATGCCGTGCCGCCGGTTTTCCTGAGGCGCGTTTCGACCTCTTCCGCGGTGACGGCGCGGCTGCGCGCCGCCTCGGGCACTGCGCCGGTGACGGTCACAGCATGGCCGTCTGCGTCCTCCACCGTCAGGGCCATCGGCTCTCCGGCGCGGATGGTGCAATTTAATGCGAGCGGCACGAGACGCAGATTTTCCTTTTCATAGCGCGCGCGAATCTCGCTGAACCAGTCCTCGGGCCATCTTGCGTTTTCGGGCCGCGTGCCGAACATCTCGCGTCCGCGCACACCGCGGTAGTACCCCTCGGTAAAGCCGTCGCGCGAGAAGGCGAGGGCGAGCTTTTTCTGCTCGTCCTTCGTCGGCGTGCGATGCTCGCGCAGAAGGCGCGCGTATATTTCCGTCACGGCGGCGACATATTCCGGGCGCTTCATGCGCCCTTCGATCTTGAGGCAGGCAACGCCCGCGTCCTGCATTTCGGGCACGAAGGGCGCAAGGCACGCGTCCTTCAAGCTCAGCGGATGGGCGTTTGCCTTGCCGGAAAAACCATAGGGAAGGCGGCAGGGCTGGGCGCAGGCGCCGCGGTTGCCGCTGCGCCGCCCGATGACGGCGGACATCTCGCACTGGCCGCTGTAGCACATGCACAGCGCGCCGTGGACGAACGTTTCGATCTCGATGGGGCTTTTTTGGCAGATTTCGGCGATCTCCCCGCGCGAAAGCTCGCGCGCGAGCACCGCGCGCGTCATGCCGAGCCTTGCCGCTTCCTGAACGCCCGAGAGCGTGTGCAGGCTCATCTGCGTCGAGGCGTGCAGCGGCACGTCGGGAATAATTTTTTGCAGCGTCGCCAGAACGCCCCAATCCTGCACCAGGATCGCGTCCACGCCGCACTCCGACGCGGTGCGCGCCTCCGCGGCAAGCGCGGGGAGCTCGCGGTCGGTGACGAGCGTGTTGAGCGTCAGATAGACCTTCACGCCCCGCAAATGGCAATAAGAGACCGCCGCGCGGAATTCCTCGTCAGAGAAGTTCCTCGCGCTGCGGCGCGCGTTGAACGCGCCAAAGCCCATATACACGGCGTCCGCACCGCTCTGCACGGCGGCAACAAGCGCCTCCTGCCCGCCCGCGGGCGCTAACAGCTCCGTCGTCAAGGGTTTACTTTTTCTGCTGCTGGAGCTTGAAGATCTCGCGCTTGAGTTCGCTGACCTCGTTTTTGGCCTGGCTCGCCTCGTCGAGGTACTGCTTGACCTGACGGCGCAGCGCGTCGCCGGCCTCGCGCTCTTTGAAGAGCTCGTCGGTGATGTTCACGGCGGTCAGCACGGCGGCGTCCGTGCGGCCGACCTTGGCAGCGTCGAGCAGCTCGCTCATTTTGTCGTTGACGTAGGAGCCGACCTTCTGCATATAGGAGGGGGCTTCCTCGGCGACAAAGGTGTATTCCTCGTCGCAGATGGAGATCGTGATGCGGTTTTCCATGATTTGTGTGCTCCTTTCTATTTCGGCGTTGCACAAAAAAGGGCAAATTCCACCCATATAATCTCTAACAGTATAACACGGGAGTGAAAATGTGAAAAGGGGGAAGCAAAAAATTTCATGTTTACGAACGGGAAAATTTCATGTAGAATAATGGAATCGAAAATGGACGAAAGGAGGCGGGGAACATGGCAGGCTATGTGCTGCATTTGAGCACCGAGGAGAACATCACGCTCTCATCGGCGACGGTCAAGCGATTGATCGCGGGTGGCAGCGGCGACGCGGCGCTGCTGTACCTCGCCATCCTGCATGCGCGCGGCGCGGCGGACTCCGGCAAGCTCGCGCGCGAGCTCAAGTGGGACGAAACGCGTCTTCGCGCGGCGGAGCAGGCGCTCTACGAGATGAAGCTCGTCGGCGCGCCGGAGAAGAAGGAGGAAGCGCCCCTTCCGCCGCCCCAGCAGCTCAGCGAGCCGCCCGAGTACACGCGCGAGGACATCGCGCGAAAGCTGGAGGGCGACGGGCGCTTCGCCTGCCTTCTGCGCGAGGTGGAGCACAAGCTCGGCCCGCTCTCGACCCCGTCGGTCAAGAAGCTGTTAGGGCTGTACGAAAACCTCGGCTTGCCCGCGGACGTCGTCTACACGCTCGTCAACTACTGCATCGCGAAAAAGGAGCAGCAGTTCGGCGAGGGGCGGCTGCCCAACATGCGCGAGATCGAAAAAGAGGGCTACGTCTGGGCGCGCAAGGAGCTCTTTTCCATCGAAAAGGCCAGCGAGTACATGAAGCGCGAGCAAGCCCTGCGCGGCAGGTACCCCGAGTACATGGCGGCGCTGCAAATGCAGGGCCGCGCAAGCGCGCCGAGCGAGGAAAAGTATCTCTCCGCGTGGGCGGAGATGGGCTTTCCCGCCGATACGGTCAGCGAGGCTTACGACCGGACGATCCTGCACTGCCACGAATTCCGCTGGCCGTACTGCAACGGCATTTTGAAGCGCTGGCACGAAAAGGGCCTGCACACGCTCGCCGAGGTCAGGGCCGAGAACGCCAGGGAGCAGAGCAAGCCGAAGAAGAACACCACCGGCGGCAACGCCTGGATGAAGGAATATTTGAATCAGTAACGAAAGCGGGGGAGAAGGATGTCTTACGATGGGCGGCTGATGCGCCAGGCGCTGGCGCGCTTCGACGAGGACAAGCAGCGCCGCGCGGAGAATTTCCGCGCGCGCGAGCGCGCGGTGTATACCAAGTGCCCGCGCATTGAGGAGATCGACCGCGAGCTGTCGCACACGATGGCGAAGATCATCGCCTCCGGCCTGCGCCGCGGGACGGACCCGCGCCCGGCCATTGAGGCGCTGCGGGAGGAAAACCTCAACTTGCAGCAGGAAAAGTGCCTTCTCCTGACGCGCCTGGGACTGCCGGGCGACTATCTCGAGGAAAAGCCCAAGTGCTCGCGCTGCAACGACACGGGCTTTCTCGGCAGCGAGGTCTGCTCGTGCCTGCGCGGCTATTACGCCAGGGAGCAGAACAAGGAGCTCTCGGGCCTTTTGGACCTCGGCTCGCAGTGCTTCGAAAATTTCAACTTCGACTACTATTCGTCCGTGCCGGACGAGGACCTCGGCGTGTCGCCGCGCACGAACATGGAGCGCGTGTACGACATCTGCCAGGACTACGCGCACGAGTTTTCGCCCAAGAGCGGCAACCTGCTGCTGACCGGCGGCACGGGACTGGGGAAAACGTTCCTCTCCGCGTCCATCGCGCGCGTCGTGAGCGCGAGCGGCCACAGCGTGGTCTACGACACGGCGGGGCACATCTTCGCCCGCTTCGAGGCGCAGAAGTTCGGCCGCGACGACGGCGAGAACGCCGACACCGCCGTGAGCCGCGCGCTCGGCTGCGACCTGCTGATTTTAGACGACCTCGGCACCGAGCTGATGACGAGCTTTGTCCACAGCGCGATGTATCAGATCGTCAACACGCGCCTCATCACGGGGAAGAAGACCGTCATCTCCACGAACCTGAGCCCCGACGAGCTCGGGCGGCGCTACGGCGCGCCGGTGCTGTCAAGATTGCAGGGAGAGTATCAAATGCTGCTCTTTTTCGGCGAAGACATCCGCCGGCAGAAGAGAAAGTGAATACAAAATGTAAAAAAGGCTCCGCAGAATACTCTGCGGAGCCTTTTTTCTTGCTTTTTACGGCTTGTGGATCACGGCGACGGCGCAGGGCACGCGGCCGGGACAGTAGGCGTAGTCGACATCGTCGTAGCCCGCCGCGGCGATAAACTGCTTATACGTGTCGAACGTGAACTGACGCTTGAAGTCCGCGCCCGCCTTGCCGACGGTCGAGGCAAAGCCGCTCGTCTTGCCCTGCTCGCTGCGGTTCATATAGGTCGGGACGATGATCGTGCCGCCGCTGCGGCAGACGCGGTCGAGCTCGGCAAGGGCCTTGTAGGGTTTGTCGAGCAGGTGAATGA
>ERZ1026854.2605-NODE-2605-length-10142-cov-4.216516_pt1 | contig 10142 bp, 9 predicted proteins | sample MGYA00380157_ERZ1026854 | MGnify/ENA primary metagenome ERZ1026854 (study PRJEB33269, sample SAMEA4719793) | human gut metagenome | biome: human-associated habitat; feature: organic feature; material: feces | place: Cameroon | collected 2013-10 ...
TAGAAATCTTCTCTGATGCCGCCTGCAAGAATGCGGTGACTACCTGGAAGGAAGCGGACGGCTATTTCACCGTTTCCTATAACGATGCCCAGGACGGCAAGACCGCTATGACTGTGGAAATGACTGCCAAGGGTCTGGCAGAGATCAACAAGTCCAAGGCTGTCTATACCGATGCCGGCATGGTCAACTCCGGCTTCTCCGACTGCACTATGCGCCTGACCTACACCGCTAAGATGGACAGTGACAATTCCCTGGTGGTAGGCGACAAGGGCAACGACAACAAGGTTGTCCTGACCTGGAAGCGTACCAGCGAGACTTTCTACGATACTCTGGTGGATGATGCACACATCTATACCTACGGTATCGACTTAACCAAGCTGTTCTCCGATGGCAAGGGCGATTTCTCCAAGGTGGAGTTCCTGGTACAGAACAAGACCGATAGCTACTATGTCCAGGCCAAACTGGATCAGGACGAGGGCGTGTACTATGTGACCGGACATACCGAAAACAAGGCAGATGCCACCCACTTTGTCCCTGCGAAAACCGGCGACACCAAGGGGCGAATCCTCATTAAGGGGTTGGAGGACGATACCTATACCATGACCGAAGTCCGCACTGACAATGGCTATGTGCTGCTGAAGCAGGATATTGAGGTTGTGATCTCCCAGAAGAAAGGCTCTGAAAACTGCACCGTCTACGCTTCCGACGCTCTGGGTCTGATCCAGAATGATCCCCGCTATGCCCAAGTCATTCAGAGTGATGCCGATTTGAAGAACATCCCCCAGAAGCATCTGGAACACAAGCTGCTGACCGCTTCTGCTACCGTCAGCGGCAAGAATGTCAACATGACCGATGACAACGGCAGCGCCAATGCCGAGGCTCCTCTAACTGTGGTCAATACGCGCGGTTTTGATCTGCCCAAGACTGGTGACAACGGCACTATGATGTTCACCATTGTGGGTGTTCTGCTCATGGTCGGTGCGGCGGCAGTACTGTATGCGGTGTCCAGCAAGAAGTCTGCGTAACACCAAAGCTGCACCCCTAAAACGGAAAAATTGTACCATGTCGTAAAAAGTCGCTTGAAAAAGTTGATACTTCGCGAATAAAGTCCCTTGAAAAAGTTTCTCCCTTGTGCTATGCTGTGTGTAAGCTAACAAGTGATATGGAGGAAAACACAATGCTGAAGCGCAAGATAGAGCGGCAGCTGACGGAATGGAAAAACACTTCCGGTCATAAGCCGCTGATCGTCAAGGGATGCAGACAGTGCGGTAAGACATTCTCTGTACTGGATTTCGCAAAAAAGAACTACAAGCACGTTGTCTACCTGAATTTCTTTGAAAATCCGGACTACGCTTCCGTTTTTGCGGGATCACTGGAAATCGATAACATTGTGATGCTGCTTTCCGCACTGCTGGGCAAGGAAGCTATTTTTGAGGCCGGAGAAACGGTTTTGATTCTGGATGAAATTCAGGATTGCCCTGAGGCAAGGACCGCACTGAAATTCTTCCGAATCGATGGCCGGTATGATGTGATCGGCACCGGCTCCCTGCTGGGTGTAAAAGGCTACGGCAAGGAGCCAAAGTCGGTCCCTGTTGGCTCGGAAACTGTGATCGATATGTACCCATTGGATTTTGAGGAATTTCTGTGGGCAAACGGCATTTCGGAGTCGGTGATCGCCATACTGCAAAAAGCATTGGACGCTGAAACGCCGGTGCCGGAAGCGCTCCACAGCCGGATGAAGCAGCTCCTGCTGCAATACGCTGTTGTTGGCGGGATGCCCGACGCGGTGCAGACCTTTGTGGACAGCAAGCGGATGGATGAAGTCCTCCGTATCCAGCGGGACATTGTGCGCTCCTATGAGGATGACATGGTGAAGTACGCAGAAAAGCAGGATAAGTCCCGTATCAAGGAATGTTTTCAGTCCATTCCCAGACAGCTCGCCAAGGAGAACAAGAAATTCCAGTATTCCGTTGTCCGGAAAGGCTCCACAGCTGCCAAATATGCCGGAAGCCTGCAATGGATTGAGGACGCGGGGATCGTTGCCCGCTGCTATAACCTTTCCATCACCAAACTTCCTCTGGATGGCAATGCCGAGGAAGATACGTTCAAGGTGTATATGCGGGATATGGGGCTGTTTGTCAGTATGCTGGAAGACGGCACCCAATACGACATTCTTCAAGGCAATCTCTATGGCTACAAGGGCGCTATCTTTGAAAATCTGATTGCGGATATTTTCTCCAAAATGGGACGAAAGCTCTACTATTTCCACAAGGATTCCGGCTTGGAAGTAGACTTTGTGATTCGCTATAAAGGCGAGTGTACGCTTGTAGAGGTAAAGGCGGCAACCGGGAATATCAAGAGTACAAAGACGATTCTGAACCATCCGGAAAAGTACCATGTAAGCAGCGCAATCAAGCTGGGAGATTACAATGTTGGGCGCATGGGGCAGATTTTGACGCTCCCGCTGTATATGGCATTCTTGCTGAGAACACTGTAAAAAATTACACAACCCGATGATATAAGGCAGCAGGCTGTTTCGTCCTGCTGCCTTGTTTTATCCCCAATGACAAGAATCTTAGGGCATTATTCAGCCAGGTGTCGGAGTAAATTGCCGCCAATCATCCGTGGGCATTCTGCTCATGGTCGGCGCGGCAGCTGTGCTGTACGCAGTATCCAGCAAGAAGTCTGCATAGCAGGATAAAAGATCCTAATGCGTTTCGTTCTTCAATATCTCCAATTATCGGGATAATTCATGGCCAACAACCGGAGTAATATCTTGCCAATCATCGGAAAAATTTTTCGCCAATCGTCGGATTTTTCTTGCTTTCGAGAAACTAAGAGGGTATACTACTGGTAGACAAATGGAAATGAGGTATACTCAGTGAAGGTTTATCGAAAAAGAATTGCCGATGATATTCTGAAACGGAAGCTGGAAGGCAAAGGAGCTGTCCTGATTGAAGGTCCAAAGTGGTGCGGGAAAACCACCACGGCAGAACAGGTTGCGGCCAGCATCCTATATATGGATGACCCGGAGAAGAAGGAACAAAATATCACCATGTCTGAATTGAACCCCAAGCGGTTGTTGCGAGGGGAAACACCCAGGCTGATTGACGAGTGGCAGCTGGCTCCCAAGCTGTGGGATGCGATCCGGTTTGAGGTAGATCACCGGGGCGAATTGGGCCAGTTTGTGCTGACAGGTTCCGCGGTGCCGCCGGACACAAAGGAAATCACCCATTCGGGTACAGGGCGTTTCACCTGGCTTACCATGCGGCCAATGAGCTTATTTGAATCCGGGGAATCCACCGGAGAGGTCAGCCTGAAAGCACTGTTTTCCCAGCCGGAGGAAATCGACGGGGAATCAAAACTGACCTTTGACGGGCTTGCGTTTTTGGTATGCCGGGGCGGATGGCCCCAGGCAGTGGGGATGCGGGACGAAATCGCATTGGATCAGGCAATCGACTATTATGATGCCGTTGTTCATGCAGACATTAACCGTGTGGATAATGTCCAGAAAAACCCAGAGCGTGTCAAAAGGCTCATGCGTTCTTATGCCAGAAATCAGGGAAGCCAGATTCCAAATACCGTGATTGCCCAGGATATTGCCGCCAATGATGAAAGCTCCATGGATGCGGAAACTGTTGCCTCCTACCTGAATGCTCTGCGCAAGATTTTTGTGGTGGAGGATATGCCTGCGTGGAATCCGAATCTGCGCTCCAAAACCGCAATCCGTTCCTCCGATACCCGGTATTATATTGACCCCTCTATTGCGGCGGCAGCGTTGGGAATTGGTCCACAGGATTTGGTTTCGGATTTGAAAACCTTTGGCTTCCTGTTTGAAACCATGTGTGTCCGCGATCTCCGCGTTTTTGCAGATGCTCTGAATGGAGAGGTTTACCATTACCGGGACAAAGAGGGACTGGAGTGTGACGCGGTTGTTCATCTGCGGAACGGCTCCTATGGGTTGGTGGAAATCAAGCTGGGTGGAGATCGGTTGATTGAAGAAGGTGCTGTCAACTTGAAAACTCTGGGAGGAAAAATCGATACCGACAAAATGAAAAAGCCGTCTTTCCTGATGGTTCTGACAGGCACGGGGGATTACGCATACCGCCGCCAGGATGGCGTTTATGTTGTCCCTCTTGGCTGCCTGAAAGATTAAAATTTTATAGGCATGAACAAGCGCTTGGCTTTGGCTAGGCGCTTGTTCCTTTTGGAAAGAGGATCTTCCCACTGTGGGCATTCTGCTGATGGTCGGTGCAGCGGCTGTGCTGTATGCTGTGTCCAACAAGAAGTCCGCACAAACGGAAAAGGCCGGAGAGGCTGTTCTCTCCGGCCTTACGACTGCTAAATTTACCTTGTGGCTGCGCCATATTCCCGTGCCATGGCCTTTGCGGAGACGACCCACTGTTTGCCAAACTTGCAGACATCCACTCCGTTTACAAGTTTACCATAGGAAATAGCCTTGCGAAGGGTGCTTTCATTCAGTCCCCAAAGCTCGGTTGCGTCACTCAGGGCAATTAGACCATCAAACGGCGTATCTACGGTCACACCATGATCCCACAGCTCGTCACTGGATAGATCCAACTCATCATCCCAAACGATGCCATAGCCGCCAACATCCACGGAAACGCCACCGAAAATCTCAGGGTGTTTTTTGAGGCTGACAAACGCCGGAAGTCGTTCAAACAGGGGCTTTACATCGTATAGCTTTGTAACTCCTTCGCAAAACGGAACACTCAGTTTGAAGTCTGGAAGTGGGGATATGTTTTTAACTTTGTGGAACATATTGCGCCTCCTTATTCCAGCGGGGGAAGTTTCTTGAACTCCTGTGTTTCCCAAATGGTTTTCAGAGCATCCCGGTTTAGCCCAATCTATTCCTGCACCATAGCCAGAGCGTTACTTGGTAGATGTCCCTCCAAGACTTTTCCGGTCATAAAATCAATGGCGGCAACATCGTCGTTGTAAATGGCGTGGATATGGGGCGGGTAGAATCGTGACAATACGGGCATTCAACATCGCTTCTTCCACCATTAGCATATCACGATACCGTGATATGCGGCAACCATTTTCTCAGAAAATGGTCTTGCGAAAAGGGCTTTCATTCAGTCTCCCAGTGCCTGACTCATGGAATGAACTTCTTATTCATCCAAAATGCTTCCCCCGTAGTGAAATCAGAGCAGTGCGGGCATTGTGGGATTCATGAGTCTTGGCATATTCGGATTCCGCTTTTCTAATGGCAGCGTCGATGGCGGCTATGCTACTCATGTCCTCATGATTTTCAAGGCTCATAACGACTGAGTCGCTGTAGGCGTTTTCTGCGGTAAAACCCGGTTCTCGTTTGGCGTAGCAGATGCCAGAAATCTTAGTGGTAGCCAGAGGGTCAGTGATTGGTGGGATTTGTGGCATGGTGTCGCCTCCTTACACAAGCAGGATATAAAGGTCTGAAGGACGTTAAGAAGTCTACATGGATGGAAAAGGTCTGAGAGAGGTGTCCCCTCCAGTCGCACAAAATTCATAACAATTCCTTTGTTTTTCTCGCCAGATACAGCGGAAGATTTGTAATGGATCCGTCTTTACGATACCCTCTGCGAGAAAATCGCAAAGCGTATTTTGGCTGACTCTGTGCGATATAGCGTTTGAAAGAGGGGGCGGATTTGTCCTCGCCACCCTTTGCTTCTACGGGAATGATTTCTGTACCGTATTGCAGCACAAAGTCGATCTCGCTGTTCTTATCAGCATAATACCGAGGTTCCACTTCAAACTGTCCCCGGAGCTGCTGCAGAACATAGTTCTCCGTTAGTGGCCCCTTGAACTGGTAATCTGTTTTCAGCAAAATCGCGCTGTTATCAATACCGGCCATGTATTTCAGAAGCCCTGTGTCAAACAGGAACAACTTGAACTGATCCAGCTTGTCAAAGGCGGTCAGCGGATGCTCCATCTTCCCAACATTGTAAACCCGGTTCAGCATCCCGGCAGAAACCAGCCACTCAATGGCTTCCTCAAAATCTCTGGCACGAGCACCCTCCCGCACAGCGCCATAGATAAACTTTTCATTCGGCTTTGCCAGCTGGGATACAATGCTGCGGAATACCATCAGGATACGTCCGCTGTTGACTTTGCCGTTGTGCTTCGAGAAGTCGTTTTCGTATACCTCGATGAGTTCTTGCTGGATTTCCCGAATCTTGGCTGGGTCTTTGTATTTGACCCAGGAAGAAACACATTCAGGCATTCCACCGATAATGAGATAATTGTTATAAGCCTCCAACAGTCGATTGTGGAAAATTTCTTCAATCTGCTGTTCCTTTTGGATGCTTTCATAGTAGGTGTAGAGTGCTGGGTCCGTGGCGTCCAGGAACTCATCAAAGGTCAGCGGGTAAATGTCCAGAAGATTGACCATTCCAACAGGATAGGATTTCGGTGTTGCCAGAAGTGTTCCCAATAAGCTGCCTGCAGCGATCACATGGTAATCGTTCGCCTTTTCTTTGAAGTACTTCAGGGTATTCAGCGCGGAAGGGCATTCCTGGATCTCGTCAAAAATAATCAGAGTTCGTTCAGGCAGAATTTTCTCATCGGCAATCAAAGACAACAGTTCAACGATTCGCTGAGGGTTTTTATTGACCTCGAAAATGGATTTCAGTTCATCTTCCTCGTCAAAGTTGAAGTATACAAAACTGTCGTATGCTGTCCGGCCAAACTCCTTCATCAGCCAGGTTTTCCCTACCTGTCTGGCCCCTTTCAGGACCATGGGCTTCCGATCTTCGCTGGACTTCCACTGCATAAGGGATTCGAGTGCATTTCGTTTCATGCGATTCACCTTCTTCCTCGGTTTTCATTGCTAGATTAACACGTTTTTCTTAAAAATTCAATAGATATTTTGCACGTTTTTCTGAATGATGATGCGACAGAAAACCACATTTTTCTGAAAGGAGAATTTTTGAAAAAGAAAATAGTAACAATCTGTGCAGCGGTGCTGTTCCTCGTAGCATTGGGGCTGACACTGTACCCGCTCATTTCAAATTATGTCAACCAGAAGTATGCCTCGGAAATTCAGGCTGTCTATCGGGAGCTTATCCAGCAGACAGATGATTCCATTTTGCAGGAGGCAAAGCAGCGGGCCATTGCCTATAATCTGGCAATTACTCCCGGTACAGCAGGTGCCTACAGCGAGGAAGCCCTCTTGACTGCCGCCGAGGATTACGACAATCAGCTAGACATTGCCGGAAATGGAATTATGGGCTATGTGGAAATTCCAAAAATCCAGGTGAACTTGCCCATCTACCACGGCACCGATGCGGAGGTGCTGGACCGTGGCGTGGGGCATCTGCTGGGAAGCTCCCTGCCGGTGGGCGGCGTAAATACCCATACCATTCTCTCCGGCCACAGCGGCATGGCAAGTCAAAAGATGTTTACCGATTTGGAACAATTGGCCAAGGGGGATGTGTTCTATCTGAACGTACTGAATGAAACGCTGGCGTATCAGGTAACAGAGATCAATACTGTCCTTCCCTATGAAACGGACCTTTTGGGCATTGTCCCCGGTGAGGACCTGTGTACCCTCGTCACCTGCACCCCATATGGGATCAATACCCACCGGCTGCTGGTGCGTGGCTCCCGGATTCCCTATGAGGAGGCACTGACTTTGGAAGAACAAAGTGTCGCTGTGGAAATGGTAGAATCTACATGGGAGCAAAACTATGCAAAAGGAATCATTATAGGCGTTGTCATTGCTTTGCTGCTCATATTGCTGTTTGCGTTCTTGCACACCATTTTGGGAGGACAGAATAATGATGTGGCGTAGGGTGATCATGGTTTTTATAATCGCTCTGTTTCTTCTTGGGGTAATCGTGATGCTCTACCCCCTTTTACACGGGGCGTTTGTAGATACCAAGATTTCTATGGACGCAAAGGAATTCCTTGATCAAAGGCAAGGGAAAGCGGCTGACTTAGGGCAAGAAAGCCAATCATCTAACGTGCCTCCAGACAAGACAATGCCATATCCGGAACTGTTTGCAGCTATGCAGACTTACAACGCACGGATATGGGAAGAAAGGCAATCCCAATTGTGCGGTCCATGGTCATACCAGCAGCCTAGTTTTTCGTTGGAGGAATATGGTGTAGGTACAGATGCAATCGGCGTTATTTGCATCCCCAAACTCCAGCTGGAAATGCCGATTTACTTGGGGGCAACCGCGGAAAATATGGCGAAAGGAGCTGTACATTTAAGTCAAACGAGTCTGCCTATCGGTGGGATGAATACCAACTGCGTCTTGGCGGGCCATCGAGGATACAATGGAGCGGCATATTTTCGCTATATCACGGATTTGGAGGTTGGAGATACGGTAACGATTACCAATCTGTGGGAAACTCTGACCTACTCGGTTGTGGACACCGAAATCATTGATCCAACCGATATTCAAAAGATCCTGATTCAGGAAAATCATGAAAGATTAACATTGCTTACCTGTCACCCATATGCTTCCGGAGGACGGCAGCGGTATGTGGTGTACTGTGAGCGCAACAAAGAAATGGAGGAAATGTAATGAAAAAAAGATTTACCAGAGTAATGGTTATGGCGGCAGTAGTGGTCATGATGATGGCATTCATGGCTGTTCCGGCTTTTGCGACAAGTGCGGGCAATGTATCCGGCGCAATCGAAAGCACCTGGAATGCAGCGCAGGGGCAAGTTAAAGATATCGTCAACAATGTTGTGTTCCCGGTTATCGATATGATCCTCGCAATCCTGTTTTTTGTAAAGATTGCTACCGCATACATGGATTATCGTAAACATGGTCAGTTTGAGTTTACAGCACCCGCAATTCTGTTTGCCTGTCTGCTGTTTTCTCTGACGGCTCCCAGTTACATCTGGTCCATCCTCTGATGCTGGCATGGAAGACAAAATCCAATTGTATACTTCTTCCCAGGAGGAAGCAAAAAAGTACGATGAAGTTGATCTATGGCGTGAGAGCTACAAGGAAAACGTAAGGTGCGCACGGGCAATTGAAGAAGCAATCCGAGATAACTTTGATGACAAAACCTTGCGCCAGAACTGTGCCGAGAGCATTATTGAGGAGTTCGGATTTGCGCGTGTCAATTTCGTACTTGCCAATACGCTGCGAGAAAAGAACTGGGATCTCCGTTTCTCTGAGGACAATTTCCAGTGGGCAAAATCCATATATGTTCCCAGAGAGGATACTTCCTGGATGTTTGCGGTTGAAAGTTTCCCGGCAGTTGTAAATGGATTCTGTGATCAGGTACGGAAAGCTTGGCGGGAGCTTGGATTGTATGACCGATCCCATTGTGTGGACATGCAGGAGGAGCAGTTGGATTACAGAGATAAAATCGTGATTCTCCGAGGGGAATACTTCAAGGATGAATTCAAAGCCCCGGAGAATCAGCTTTTTCTTGCGGAGAGCGGCTTCGGCTGCTCTCCCAATGCTCGTGGACAAAAGGTCTATGGGGTGTTCCTGCATGATTTGGAGAATGCCTGCATCCAAAGGTCGGATATTATGGGAGTTGCAAAAGACACATGCCTTCCGGAATGGGTACACGCCCAGCTCGAAATCCTGAATAAGGAAACGGAAATCGAAACGCCAAAGCAGTGTCAGCAGCAAATGATGTGACGGAATACGATCAAACACATCAAAACGAGAAATTTCTGATTGGGAGGTGATGATTATTGTTTGATTGGCTGGGTGGCATTCTGTCGGGATTGGGAGACGCAATCGGAATTGCCTTTGAAAATGCGACAAGCGGTATTGTGGACTCTATCTGGACTGCGCTGGTGCAATGGCTGTACACGTCCATTTATGACGCAATAGCGGATCTGTTCACAGGAATCAACAATATGGGGGCGGGAATCTTTACTCTGAGCTGGGTGACGGCTGTCGTTGACCTATTCCGGCTATTCGGCTGGGCGCTGTTTGCCGCAGGGGTTGTCGTTGCGGTATTTGATATTGCAATAGAATCCCAAAGTGGCCGTGTAAATGTGAAAACCGCATCGCTGAACATCTTGAAAGGCTTCTTTGCCTGCGGCTTGGTAAGCATCGTTCCGATTGAACTCTACAAATTCTGTGTTACCTTGCAAAATACATTTGCTGGCGACTTGACCAGAATATTTGCCGGATCACAGGCGGCATCCTTTGGCG
>ERZ1026854.2606-NODE-2606-length-10141-cov-3.830656_pt1 | contig 10141 bp, 8 predicted proteins | sample MGYA00380157_ERZ1026854 | MGnify/ENA primary metagenome ERZ1026854 (study PRJEB33269, sample SAMEA4719793) | human gut metagenome | biome: human-associated habitat; feature: organic feature; material: feces | place: Cameroon | collected 2013-10 ...
TTCCAGAGCACCACCTTGCTGCCGCCGAGCTCTGCGGGAGGATTCTCGCGGAAGCGTGTCATCATGGCCTTGATCTCGTCGGCGCCGCTCTTTCCGGGGCGCACCACGTTGACGGTAAACTCTTTAGAGAAGCCATACTCGAGATAGATGTCCATGAGCAGGTCGTAGAGTGTCTTGCCCTGGTCCTTGGCGTAGGCGCAGATCTCGGCCAGCAGAGAGCATGCCGACACGGCGTCCTTGTCGCGCACGAAGTCTTCTGCGAGGAAGCCGTAGCTCTCCTCACCGCCGCCGATATATTTCTGCTTGCCCTCAGAGAGAGCGATCTCGCGGGCGATCCACTTGAAGCCTGTGTAGCAGTCGCGCATCTCGATGTGCTGCTTCTCGGCGATCTTGCGTATTACCTCGGTGGTCACGATGGTCTTCACGATGAAGTCGGTGGGCTGCATCTTGCCTGTCTTGATGCGGTTGGTGATGATGTAATAGAGGAAGATGAGGCAGGTCTGGTTGCCGTTGATCAGGATCCACTCGCCCTTGTCGTTCTTGCAAGCCATGCCCACGCGGTCGGCGTCGGGGTCGCTGGCCATCACGATGTCGGCATCGAGCTCCTTGGCGTCGCGCAGAGCCAGGGTCAGGGCCTCTCCGTTCTCGGGGTTGGGGCTCTTGACGGTGGGGAAGTCGCCGCTCTTGACCATCTGCTCCTCAACGCAATGAACGTTGTCGAAGCCCCACGCCTTGAGCGAGCGCGGGATCATGGCCATACCTGTGCCGTGGAGCGGTGTGTAGACGATCTTGAGGTCGTGCTGGCGCTTGATGACCTCGGGGTCGATGGAGAGGGTCTTCACCTCTTCGAGGTAGACCTTGTCAATGTCTTCGCCGATGATCTGGATGAGGGCCTTGTTGCCTTCAAACTTCACGTCCTCGATCTGCACCTTGTTAACCTCGTCGATGATGCCTGTGTCGTGGGGGGCGAGCACCTGAGCGCCGTCTTCCCAGTAGGCCTTGTAGCCGTTATACTCGCGCGGGTTGTGAGAGGCTGTGATGTTTACACCTGCCTGGCAGCCCAGATGGCGGATGGCGAAGGAGCACTCGGGTGTGGGGCGCATGTCGTCGAAGAGATAGACCTTGATGCCGTTGGCTGAGAAGATGTCGGCCACGGTCTCGGCGAACAGGCGGCTGTTGTTGCGGCAGTCGTGGCACACAACAACGGCGATCTCCTCGCGCTGTGCGAAATTCTTCTTCAGATAGTTGGCGAAGCCCTGTGTGGCCATGCCCACGGTGTATATGTTCATGCGGTTGCTGCCGGCACCCATGATGCCGCGCAGACCGCCTGTTCCAAACTCCAGGTCTTTGTAGAAACACTCTATGAGGTCGGTCTTGTCGGCCTTGTCGAGCATTGCCTGCACGTCGGCACGTGTTGACTCGTCGAAAGAAGGTGTGAGCCACTTCTCTGCTTTTGCCACACACTGGGCAATGAGTTCTGCATTATTTTCCATAAGATTATTATTTGTTTAATGTTAATATTAATACCAATGTTAGGTGCAAAGATAATGAGAATAAAAGACAACACAAAGAATTGACGCTACATTTTTTGCGTCATGAAACGAAAATGTTGCTTCTTTTGCCGCTTTTTTATTGCTTCTTTGCCGCTTCTTTAGCGTTTTTGCCGCTTTTTTATCTCAACTCGGGCACGATGGCGAAGAACACGAGGTCTTCGGTGCCGTTGTTTGCCATGTAATGGGCGTGGCCTTTGGGGCAATAGTGGACCTGACCCGGGCCCACGGTCTCCACCACGTCGTCATAATGGCATGTTGCCACGCCGCTGAGCACATAGATCACCTCACAGTTGGTCTCATGTGTGTGCAGACCCGTTGACGCTCCTGCGGGGAGAATGTTTTTCATTATCTTACATGTGTCGTCGCCGAAGGCGCGACAAACGAACAGGCCTTTTCCACCCTTGAATCCGTCGATGTTGGCGGCAGGAATTTTTGAAAAATCTATTACCATAATATATTTATATGTGTTTTGTTGTGAACCCGGTTTTTGCAGGTTCAGTTGTTATTTTCAGTTTCTTTTCGACTTCTTTTTCAGTTCGAGCTTTGGAATTTTCACCTTCATGCCTTCTGTCACCTCCTTGCCGTTGAGGGCTTCGACGTAACACTCCATGCCTTCGCCCAGATGGGCGCGGCTGATGGAAGCGAGCGTCTGGCCCCGGCGTGCCACAACGATCTGTGCCACACCTGTTATGCGGTAGGCACCTGTTCTGACGCGCGGGTCGGAATCGTAGGAAGAGGTTTGGGCGGTTGCCTGTCGGGAGCCTTCAGGTTGGGCTGACGGGCCGTGGGCCGCTGCCGACGGTTTGGCGGCAGGAGCAGGGCGGTTGGCAGCAGGTTTTGCGGTTTTAGGTTCTGACGGGGCGTTGGATGAGCCTTGAGGGGCTGCGGCTGACGGGGCGTTGGCAGGTTTAGACAGGGCGCTGCCTTGAGGGGCGGTTCCCTGAGAGCTGCTGCCTTGCGGGGAGCTTGCTTGAGGGGCGGTTGCTTGAGAGGCGTCTGTTGGCGCCGTCTGGTCTTTCGTCGCGGCCAGACTGTCTTGTTCAGGCTCGAAGGCAGACCTTTCCTGAAGCATTATGGGGGTGGGTTCAGAGGCCAGGTAGAAGCAGCCTGCTCCTATCGTTGCAAGCAGCATGACGACACACAGGGCGAGCACCCAGAGCCACAGGCGCATGCGGCGCACGCGCTTCGTGAGCACGAAGTTGGCGTTCTTCAGCTTGCGGTTCTCGTTGGTGTAGACGAAGCTTTGCTGCTTCATGTCGAACACCTGCTTGCGCAGGTCGTTGGCTATGGAAAGGACGTCGCGCAGCTGCTTGTTCCCTGAACCATCGGTGGCTTGGGAAGAGGCGGTCGAGAGCTGCTTTGACGAGTCGGAAAGGCGCTCCGAGGCCGACGACAGCTTGTCGGACACGTCGCTCAGCTTGCTCGATGCTGACGACAGCTTGTCGGAAGCATCGGTAAGCTTGTCGGCAACGACATGTATCGGGGTTGGGGCTTCTTCTTTATTGGAACCGTCGGCTGGGGCTTTACCTTCGGCTGGGGCTTCTTCTTTAATGAAACCTTCAGCGGGGGCTTTATCTTCGGCTGGAGCTTCTTCTTTAATGGAACCTTCGGCTGGGGCTTTATCTTCGGCTGGAGCTTCATCTTTATCGGAACCTTCAGCTGGGGCTTTATCTTCAGCTGAGGCTTCATCTTTAATGGAACCTTCGGCTGAGGTTTCTTCTTTAATGGAACCGTCAGCTGGAGCTTTATCTTCAGCGGGGGCTTTATCTTCAGCTGGAGCTTCATTCTCCTCATCGGCTGTTTCTTCCTCCTCAGCAGCCTCATTCTCCTCAGCAGCCTCGTTCTCTTCAGCCGTTTCGTTTTCATCGTTCTCCTCAGCCTCTTCTTCTGCCTCAGGGTTTTCGTCTAAGGAAGAAAATTCGACGCCGTCGTTAAGCACAACCGTCTCAAACTGTGCAAACGGGCTGTTCACGCGGTCGCGGAGAACAACGTCGGGAACAAACGTTATCTTGTTTCGGCTGTCGATGACGATGCGCTCACCCGTGTTCACGTCAACGCTTTCGCGGGCTCCCACGGGTGTGAGCTTGAATGTGCCAAGGCCCTTGACCTTCACAACGCCCTCTTGCTCAACGGCTTTAAGCAAGACGTCAAACATCTGGGCTACAAACTTGTCGGCGTCGGCTTCGGGGAGAGCATAACGCTTGGTCAGCGCTTCGGAAAGCACAGGATACTTGCTGCTCATAGGTCGCCTCCTTTCTTCAGGCGCTGCTTGACCTCGGCAAGGGGCTTGAACACAAGCACCAGTTTGGGGGGCACCATCATTTTCTGCCCCGTGGACGGATTTACAACAATGCGCTCCATACGGTTTTTCAGTTCGAAAGAACCGAACGACGGCACGGTGACGCTCTCGCCTTCATCGAAGCGCGAAGCCATGGCTTCTATTACGCATCGCACAAGGCGTTGGGTGTTGTCTTGCGAATAGCCGCTACGTTGCGACAGCTCAGCGATAAAGTCTTTATTGTTCATCTGTCTGGGGGATTTTTTTATTGAACTTCTTGCGTGTTCAGGGGTTAAGGAAAACAGGGGGTGGGCTACTTGTCGGCCAGCTCGGCATAGAGGTCGAACTCGTCGCTGTCTACTATGCGCACGCGGTGGAACGAGCCCACGCGCAAGCGGCGGTCGGCAGCAGGGATGAGCACCTCGGGGTCGACCTCGGGCGAACAGTACTGGGAACGGGCAATGTAATAGTCGCCCTCCTTGCGGTCTATTATGACCTTCATCTCTGTGCCCACCTTCGCAGCCTCTACCTCGGCAGAGATCTGCTGCTGAACGGCCATGAGGCGGTCCAGACGGTCTTGCTTCACCTCGGCGGGAACGTCGTCTTCATAGTGCTCGGCGCTGTAGGTGCCCTCCTCTTCCGAATAGGCGAAGGCGCCCATGCGCTCGAAGCGTGCCCAGCGCACAAACGACACCAGCTCCTCAAAGTCGGCCTCGGTCTCGCCTGGGAAGCCCACGAGCAGCGTGGTGCGGATGTTGATGCCCGGCACGCGGCGACGGATCTCGGCGATGAGGTCCATGGTCTCTTGCTTGGAGACGTGGCGGTGCATGCGGGTGAGCACGTTGTCGGAGATGTGCTGCAGGGCGATGTCGAGATACTTGCACACGTTGGGACGCGACGCTATGACGTCGAGCAGCTCCAGGGGAAACTGGTTGGGGTAGGCATAATGGAGGCGGATCCACTCTACGCCCTTTATGTCGGCCATGTGGTCTATGAGCTCAGCGATGTGGCGCTTGCCGTCGATGTCGACGCCATAATAGGTCAGCTCCTGGGCAATGACCTGTATTTCCTTCACGCCTGAGGCCACCAGCTCGCGCACCTCGTCAAGGATCTCGCTCTCGGGACGGCTGACGTGCTTGCCCGTGATGATGGGTATGGCGCAATAGGCGCAACGGCGGTCGCAGCCCTCGCTGATCTTGAGGTAGGCATAATGGCGCGGGGTGGTGAGCACACGGCGGCCCTCACACGACGGCGCGATGTTGCTGCCGAGGTCCTTGATGAGGTTCTTGTAGTCGAACTTGCCATAATATTTGTCGACCTGAGGAATCTCCTCCTCAAGCTCCTTGCGGTAACGCTGTGAGAGACAGCCCATGACGAAGAGTTTCTTCAAGCGGCCTTCTTCCTTGGCCTTGGCAAACTCAAGAATGGTGTCTATGCTTTCCTGCTTGGCGTCTTCAATGAAGCCACAGGTGTTTATCACGGCAATCTCGCCCTGAGGACGCTTGGGATCGTGAGCGCAATGGTAGCCCGCGGCCTCAAACTGACGCATAAGGCTCTCGCTGTCGACAAGGTTCTTGGAACAACCCATCGTTATAATATCTACATGACCTGACTTCATTGGTGTTTATCTTTTTTCAATATATCTAAATCTAAATTGTTGTTGTCTTTGCTGGGGCGTTGTGTTTGCAGGGGCGTTGTGTATTTGCTGGGGTGTTGTTTGTTTGCTGTGGCGTTGTGTATTTGCAGGGATGTTGAAATGGGGGTTGAAGGGGTGTTGAAGGCGTTGAAGGCGTTGAAGGGGCGTTGCATGGTTTGCGTTGCGAAGCGTTCTGCAAGCCCCCTCCTTTTTTATTACTTGTTCTCGAAAAGCGAGTTGACAAACTGCTTCTTGTTGAACAGCTGTAGAGCCTCCATCGACTCGCCCAGACCGATATATTTTACAGGCACCTTGAGCTGGTCGCTGATGCCGATGACCACGCCGCCCTTGGCTGTGCCGTCGAGCTTGGTGATGGCAAGGGAGGTGACGGGCGTTACGGCCGCAAACTGCTTGGCCTGCTCAAAGGCGTTCTGCCCTGTGCTGCCGTCGAGCACAAGCATGACCTCGTCGGGAGCGGTGGGAACGACCTTCTTCATGACGTCCTTGATCTTCTTCAGCTCGTTCATAAGGCCCACCTTGTTGTGAAGGCGGCCAGCCGTGTCGATGAGCACCACGTCGGCGCCGTTGGCCTTGGCAGAGGAGATGGTGTCGAAAGCCACAGAAGCAGGGTCGGAACCCATCTGCTGCTTGATCACGGGCACGCCCACACGTTCGCCCCAGATGCAGATCTGCTCCACGGCGGCGGCACGGAAGGTGTCGGCGGCGCCAAGATAGACCTTCTTGCCGGCTTTCTTAAACTGGTATGCGAGCTTTCCAATGGTTGTGGTTTTGCCCACGCCGTTCACGCCGACGACAAGGATGACGTAAGGGGTGTGGTCGGAGGGCAGCTCCCAATCGTCGTTGTCGGTGGTGTTGTTCTCAGAGAGCAACGAAGCGATCTCTTCGCGAAGGATGCGGTTGAGCTCGGAGGTCGACACATACTTGTCGCGGGCAACGCGCTCCTCGATGCGTTTGATGATCTTGAGCGTGGTGTCAACACCCACGTCGGATGTTATGAGCACCTCCTCAAGGTTGTCAAGCACATCGTCGTCGACGGTCGACTTGCCGGCAATGGCACGCGCCAGCTTGTCAAACACGCTGTGTTTCGTCTTCTCAAGACCACCATCAAGTATTTCTTTCTTGTTTTTGTTGAAAAGTCCAAATATTCCCATTGATTGAAATTTTATTTATTGCAAAATTAAGAAATAAAATCGGTATTATCGGCTTTCTATCAATATATTTCAGTTTTTAATCCACTTTTTCTCTCTAAACCGACTGTTATTTTGATTTGTAAATGGAGAATTATCTGGATTTAAGCAAAAATGAGGCTCGGGGAAGCATGAAAACAAAGGGAAGGATGAGAGGGTTTGAAAGATTATGCGTAATTTTGCAAGGGAAAACAAGGAATAAAAATAAAAAATCATGAGCACAGAAAACTCTCAACAGATAACGAAAGACAGCGTGGAACAGGCGTTCTGCTTTTTCCATCAGAAATGGCGCGTGTATGAACATTCTACCATGGATTGGCAAAAGGACGATATAGAATATGCCATCTCTCAATATGTCGAAGAAATGAACACAGCCCTCTACTCTACCCTCTCGTCCGGAAACAACCATTATCTGCTCGCACACGACAGCTTCGCTAAGGATCTGCCTGACGCAATAGACAGGCTGGAGAAAATGATGGAAAATATTTAAAGGTAAAAAAGGGGGCTTTTAAAGGTAAAAAGGTAAAAGGGTAAAAAGGTAAAAAAGGGCTAGCGCCGTTGAAGGGAAACGGGAAAAGGGTGAAATAAAGGAAAAGGGTGAATGGAAACTAAAAATGAAGCCTCAAGCGAGCGTCACCGCGCTCAACTTTGACGCTATGGCAAGCGACAAAGTAAGAAATATGATTTATGGGAGTAATTTGAATGATTTATGGGAACAATATGAATGATTAACGGCGTGCAACACAATGTGTTTGCACGCCGTTTTTTTATGATAGAGCACGCCTATTTTATTATCTCGCAAACGGTTTTCAGACCTTTGATCTTTTCGTTCTTTACCTTTGAGAGAAGAGCCTTGACAGCTGATGCGCTGACAGCCACATAAGCGTAACGTTCCTTAACGTCGATCTTGCCTATGAGGGAGCTGTCAAGACCTCCCTTCTTGCAGAGGAAGCCCACAATGTCGCCACGGCTGATCTTGTCTTTCTTGCCCTTGCCTATGTAGATGGTCTTCATGCGGGGAGCAGCAGGAAGAGGAAGGGGCTCGGGGAGCTCTACCTCTTCAGACGGACCGACATACTGAGGCAACGTTTCCTTCGGACCAAGGATGAAGAGGGAGGTGCCTTCGGCCTGCCAACGGGCTGTACGGCCCACACGGTGGATGTAGGCTTCGGGCGTCTCGGGTAGATGGTAATGGACAACATGGGCTATGTTGTCGATGTCAAGACCACGCGAGGCAAGGTCTGTACACACCATGACGTTGGCTGATCCGTTGGAAAACTTGTAGAGGGCTGCCTCGCGTTGCTTCTGGTCCAGGCCGCCATGGAAGGCGCTCACAACGAAGCCCTTGTCTGCAAGGTAACAGGCTATGCGCTCCACGCTCTCGCGATGGTTCACAAACACGATGGTGCTGTCGGCTGACGTGGTGCAAAGGTAAGCGTAGAGGGTGTCGAGCTTGTCGTTGACAGGGCTGTGAAGAACCTGAAGCTCTATGCGCTGGCGCACGTCGGCGCTGTCTTCAAGATAGTTGACAAGCTCCACGTTCTGCATGTTGACGAAACGGGGTATGCTGTCGGCGTTGGTGGCTGAGAGGAGGATGTGGCGGTTGGCAAACTTGAGCTTGCCCATGACGCTCATCATCTCGCCGCTGAAGCCCATGTCGAGACATTTGTCGAACTCGTCAATCACAACCGTGCGCACCTTCAAGGGCGAGATGTTTTCCTTGTCAAGATGGTCGTTAAGACGGCCTGGGGTGGCGAAGACGATGTGGGGACGCAGGTTGCGCAGCTCACGGTGCTCGTCCATGGCCATGCGACCACCAAAGGCGGCGTAGCCTCTCACGCCGCAACCCATCTGCTGAAGCACCTTGGCCGACTGCAGGGCGAGCTCACGCCCTGGCACGATGACGATGGCCTGGACGTCGTCGACGGCAGGGTTCACGGCGCCGACAAGCGGCAGGAGGTAAGCAAGGGTTTTGCCTGTGCCTGTGGGCGACAGAACGACGATGTCGTGGTTGGTGCGCTCAAAGGCGCTGGCTGTGGCCTTCTGCATGGCGCTGAGCGTGCTTATGCCCAGCTTTCTGTATATCTCTTTATTGTCCATTTTTCTTCTTTATTATTTTTTCTATCTCGTCAAACTCTTTTCCCATGTTCAAATTGAAATAGATGGTGTAAAGGGGTAATCCCCACTTGGCCTGTTCCTCGGGACGCAACTTGCGAAACTGCTGGAGATATGGCATGGCTCGCTTGTAGAGCTGGCGCTGCTTGGAGCGGTTCTTACGTGCTTCCAGAATGTTGGCATCATATTTTATGGCCTGGTTGTAGAAGGCCAATCCTGCGTTAAGATAGGCATCGGCGAGCGAGTCGTTTCGGGCGATGAGCTTGTCGCACATGTCTATACACGCGTCGTAAGCCTGACTCTCAAGAAGCAAGGAGCTTTTGGCAAGCAGGAACACCGTGTTGGTGCTGTCGGCCTTGAGGGCTTGGTCGCAAAGGTTCATGGCCTGGGAGAGGTTGCCGTGGAGGTTGAAATAGTGGTCAAACAGGCGGGGAAAATAATACATGCTCGTGGGGAATTTACCGAAGCCCTGCTCCAAGGTCTTGACATAGAGGGCCGTGTCTTTGACCGAACGATAGGTCTCGGCAAGATACTGGTACTTGTTGTTGAGATTGGCCGTGTCTTGAAGGGCGAGACCGAGATAACGCATGGTCTTGTCGTAGCTGTTGAGCTTGTAGCCGCAGAACAACGACATGTAGGCGGCGTTGTGGGCGTTGGCATCTTTCTCTACGCTTAGGCCGCTCTCGGAAAACAGGGGGCAGGAAAGACACTCAAGGTAGGTGTCGAACATGGTGTAAGCATCGGCATAGGCTTGCTTCTTGACAAAGAACAGACCGCCGGTATAGAGGTTCTTACGATAGTTGAGAAGGAAGGCGGCATGCTTTTTCCTGTATTTGGGGCGCGACTGGCCATGAGAGTTGGGACGCGCGTCTATGCTGTCAAAGGCTGCATAGACCTCAAACATCTTGCGGGCGTTGACGAACAGTTGGGTCGTGTCGTACTTGTTCTTCAGATACAGTTGTTCGTTACCATTGTCATACTGCTTTTTCACGGCATCGAAAAGAACATCCCATATTTTTGTGTTCTCACGATTGTTCGAATCGTTGAGAAGTGTTCGCATCATCATTTCCGCTTTGGGCAGATCACGATTGTTCTTAACCATGTCCTTGGCTGAAGAGATGTCTTTCTTTTGCGCAAAACATCCAAGAGCGGCAATGAAGACGGAGATAAACAGAGGGAGAAATCTTTTGAGCATAATAAGGAATATGAATGAATGGGGTTATAAAAAAACAATTTGTATAATACAAACAGCATGAAAACAATTCATCTCCCCACATCTTCAACACTCACGCTGAAAACATGGGGAGACGGGTTTATCTAAAGGCTGTCTCTTATACACATCTGACGCTGC
>ERZ1026854.2607-NODE-2607-length-10134-cov-13.048517_pt1 | contig 10134 bp, 10 predicted proteins | sample MGYA00380157_ERZ1026854 | MGnify/ENA primary metagenome ERZ1026854 (study PRJEB33269, sample SAMEA4719793) | human gut metagenome | biome: human-associated habitat; feature: organic feature; material: feces | place: Cameroon | collected 2013-10 ...
TCCGGCATGGTATCGCCCAGCACGGCATCCACCTTTTCCCGGATGACACCGGAGGCAGAATTCAGGATATGCACAAAGGCTTCGTTCTCACCGTGCAGGTCACTCATGAAATGCTCCGTACCCTTGGGCAGCTTGAGCAGCGCCTGTGTGCTGATGATCTCGCTGGCAGCTGCCGCCTGCGAGGGGTAATCTCTGGCCAGCAGGGTCAGATATTTCAGATTATCGCGAATCTCATCGGTTTCGGTGCGCATGGTCTCCTCCATCATAACGCATTCCTTGCCCTGCAAAGATGTTGCGTTTTTTGTATTATCGTTTCTCTATATTTCAGTATAGCACGAATGGCACCAAAAGTGGTATACTGAATACGAAAATTTTAAGCAAAGGACTTTGGATATTATGCCGAAAACCATTTCCGTTCCCACTCGCTGTACCCTCTGCCCCCGCCGCTGCGGTGCCGACCGTGCCGCCGGACGCACCGGCTTCTGCGGGGCGGGCGCTACCTTAAAGGTTGCCCGTGCTGCCCTGCACCACTGGGAAGAGCCCTGCATCAGCGGCACAAGGGGCAGCGGCACGGTGTTCTTTTCCGGCTGCACCCTCAAGTGCTGCTTCTGCCAGAACTACCCCATCAGTGCCGAGGGGCTGGGCAAGGAGATCACCGTGGAGCATCTGGCTGAGATCTTTTTGAATTTACAGGCGCAGGGCGCACACAACATCAATCTGGTCACCCCCGGGCAGTGGCAGCCGTGGATCATTGCCGCGCTGGATATTGCCCGCGCCAAGGGGCTGCGGCTGCCCATCGTGTGCAACACCGGCGGCTACGAGACCGTGGAGAGCGTGGAGGCGTGGCGCGGGTACATCGACATCTGGCTGGCTGATCTAAAATATGTGTCCTCTGCCCTTTCCGCAGAGCTTTCCGCCGCGCCGGACTATTTTGCACAGGCAAAGCCCGCCATCGAAGCCATGATGGCGCAGGCGGGGCACCCGGTGTTCGATGCAGACGGCATCCTGCAAAAGGGGGTCATCCTGCGGCATCTGGCGCTGCCAGGTCATGTGGAGGACAGCTTTGCCGTGCTGGACCAGATGGCTGCGTGGAACGACGCCGACCCCGGGTGCTTTCTGCCCAGCGTCATGAGCCAGTACACCCCCTTCTACAAGGCCGCAGAGCACGGCATCGGGCGGCGCATCACCACCTACGAATACCGCCGGGTGGTGAACTACGCCATGGACAAGGGGCTTGTGCAGGGCTATATGCAGCAGAAGAGCAGCGCCAAGGAGGAATACACCCCCAGCTTTGACCTGACCGGGGTGTAATTCTGCGGCAGAACAGCTTTTTCGGCAACTTTACCAAATTTTCGGTTTTATTTTCTCTTGCTTGCGCGCGCAAACCCTTGCATTCTGTCCGGGAACGCACTATAATGGATACAACGATGTGTTAATAGTTGCGAGTGTCCGCAATGTTATCAGGAGGAGCGTTATGGAACATTTCAATCCGATCCTTGGCAGCGAACCCAATGGCCAGAAGTTCATCACCTGTGGTGAGATCATGCTGCGCCTGACCCCGCCGAACTACGAAAAGATCCGCATGGCATCCGGCTTTGAGGCCAGTTACGGCGGCAGCGAGGCCAACATTGCGCTGGCGCTGGCAAACCTTGGCGTGGACAGCACCTTCTTCAGCGTAGTGCCCAACAACAGTCTGGGCAAGAGCGCTGTACGCTGGCTGCGCTCCAACGATGTGCACTGCACCCCCATGATCCTGACCGAGCCGGACGAGACCCCCTCTAACCGTCTGGGTACTTATTATCTGGAGACCGGCTACGGCATCCGCGCTTCCAAGGTCATCTACGACCGTAAGCACAGCGCCATTACCGAGTACGATTTTTCTCAGGTAGATCTGGACGCTCTGCTGGACGGCTACGACTGGCTGCACCTCAGCGGCATTACCCCGGCACTGGCACCCAACTGCCGCAGCCTGATCCTTGATATGCTGAAGGTTGCCAAGAAGAAGGGCCTGACCGTGAGCTTTGACGGCAACTTCCGCTCCACCCTGTGGACTTGGGAGGAAGCGCGGGACTTCTGCACCGAGTGCCTGCCCTATGTGGACGTTCTGATGGGCATTGAGCCCTACCACCTGTGGAAGGACGAAAACGACCACAGCAAGGGCGACTGGAAGGATGGCGTGCCTCTGCAACCCAGCTATGAGCAGCAGGACGAGATTTTCCAGCGGTTCATCGAGCGCTACCCTAACCTGAAGTGCATCGCCCGCCATGTGCGTTACGCCCACAGCGGAAGCGAGAACAGTCTGAAGGCCTTTATGTGGTACGAGGGTCACACCTTCGAGAGCAAGCTGTACACCTTTAACATTCTGGACCGCGTGGGCGGCGGCGACGCCTTTGCCAGCGGCCTGATCTACGCCATGCTGCACAACTACAAGGCCATGGATATGATCAACTTTGCGGTAGCCAGCAGCGCCATCAAGCACACCATCCACGGCGATGCCAACATCACCGATGATGTGAGCACCATCCGCAACCTGATGAACATGAACTACGATATCAAGCGGTAAACCGCATACAGCAACAGGCTCCCCGCCATTTGGCGGGGAGCCTGTTTTGCACATATTGTGGGATTCACGCTGCGGTATCAGCCCCATACCACAGCTTTTTCAGCCAGCCCGAAAAGCTGCACTTCGTATCGGAGGTTTTCTCTGCTATAGGCTGCTTTGCTGCAGACGACCCGCTGAGATCCAGGCCAGCCTTTTGTTTGAGGGTCAGGATCCGTCGGACACTTTCATTCAGGCGCTCTTCTGAAAGCGTGCCGTCCTCCACTGCCTGAACTACACCATCAAAGGCCGCGCGCAGATCACTGGGCATCAGCAGCACATCCACACCGGCTCGAAGTGCTGCCACCGCCGATTCCGCCGGCGTAAAGTGGTTTTTGATGTCATTCATTTCCAGTGCATCGGTTACGATCACGCCCTGAAAGCCCAATTCTCCGCGCAGCCGCTCGGTTATCATCGTGTAGGACAGCGATGCCGGCAGGCCGTCCGTGGTCGCATTCGGGGTCGTGATGTGCGCCGTCATGACCACATCGGCCCCGGCGGCGATCCCAGCCTCAAAGGGAAGCATCTCCATCGCTTTCATTTCTTCCCAGGTCTTGTAGGATGTCGCTGTTCCGTAGTGGCTGTCCTGTCCGGTATCCCCATGGCCCGGAAAATGCTTTACCGTGCAGAGCATCCCGGTCTCATGGAAGCCCTCCACTGCAGCGGCCACCATCTGCGCCGTCTGCTGCGCATCGGTGGAATAAGCCCGCCTGCCAATGACCGGATTAGCCGGGTTGGAATCCACATCCGCAACCGGCGCAAAGTCCAGATTGAACCCGTAAAATCGCAGGTAGCCGCCGATCGTCCGTCCCATCTGGCGGGCCTGCTCCGGGTCGCCTGTTTTGCCAATATCCCGGGCGCTCGTATATTTAGGCAGAGAGAAGGCCTCATGATTTGCCAGCCGGGCTACCGCGCCGCCCTCTTCATCAACGGCCACAATCATCGGTATTTTGGAGGCGCTTTGGAAATCCGCGATCAAGGAGGAAAGCTGGTTCTCGTCCTGAATGTTCTTCTTAAAAACTGCGATACCGCCCACCGGATACTGTTCCAGATTCTGCCGCATGGTCTGCGTCAGCGTCTTTTTTTCAGGATTCAGTGAAAAGTCCAGCGTTTCAGGGCGCACCCAGAACAGCTGCCCAACCTTTTCCCGCAAAGTCATCGTTGTAAGTTTTGCCTCCACCGCATCCGTTGCTTCTTCCGAGAATGCACTGGGAAGCATCGCACCAGCCAATGCAGCGCTGACGACCAGCGCCGCTGCTCGTTCCCAAAGTTTTCTCATCGCAATCCCTCTTCAGGACAAGATCATGCGGTCGTTGGCAAACTCGCCGCCGCTGGCGATCTGGAACTTGGCCAGCAGGTCGGAGACGTGCAGCTTCTGCTTTTCCTCCCCTGCCACGTCATAGATGATATGACCCTCGTGCATCATGATCAGGCGGTTGCCGTACTTGATGGCATCCTTCATGTTGTGGGTGATCATCATGGTGGTCAGATGGTTCTCCTCCACGATGCGCGCCGAAAGAGTAAGCACCTTCAGCGCCGTTTTGGGGTCCAGTGCGGCGGTATGCTCGTCCAGCAGCAGAAGTTTGGGCTTGTTCATGGTAGCCATCAGCAGGGTCAGTGCCTGCCGCTGACCGCCGGAAAGCAGTCCCACGCGGGCGGTCAGGCGATCCTCAAGGCCAAGATCAAGAGTCTTGAGCAGCTCACGGTACTGCTCCCGCTCGGCCTTGGTGATGCCGATGCGCAGGGTGCGGCGCTTGCCGCGCCGGGCTGCCAGCGCCAGATTTTCCTCGATCTGCATGGTGGCGGCAGTGCCGGTCATGGGGTCCTGAAACACGCGGCCGATGTAGGCGGCACGCTGATGCTCGCTCAGGCGGGTGACGTCCACGCCGTCAATCAAAATCTTGCCCTCGTCCACCGGCCACACACCGGCCACGGCATTCAGCATGGTGGATTTACCCGCGCCGTTGCCGCCAATGACGGTGACGAAATCGCCCTCGTTCAGCTTCAGGTTCAACCCGTTCAGGGCGGTTTTCTGGTTCACCGTGCCCGCATTGAAGGTTTTAGAAACATTTTGGATCTCAAGCATTTTTTGCGCCCTCCTTTGCCTTTTTGACCGGCTTCGAGAAGTATTTGCCCTTCCAGTACGGCACAGCAAGGAACACTGCCACCACAGAGGCACTCAGCAGCTTGAGCAGATTTGCGTCAAAGCCCAGTGTCAGCACCAGCTGAATGACGATATAATAGATGATCGCGCCGATGGAAACAGAGGCCATCTTGAGGGCAAAGTTATGGAAAATGCGGCAAAAAACAGCCTCGCCGATGATGACAGCAGCCAGACCGATGACGATGGCACCGCGTCCCATGCCGACATCTGCAAAGCCCTGATACTGGCTGAGCAGTGCACCGGACAGCGCCACCAGTGCATTGGAGACAGCCAGACCCAGCACGATGTTGAAGTTGGTGTTGATGCCCTGTGCGCGGGACATGGCAGGGTTAGAGCCGGTAGCGCGGATACCGCAGCCCAGCTCCGTACCGAAGAACCAGTACAGCACCCCGATAACAACCACCGTAACAAGGATGACCATGATGATGGGGTTATGCAGGGCAAATTCCTTGACCCAGCGCAGGGAGATGAGCAGGCCGTACTTGTCCACGTTGATGGACTGGTTGGCCTTGCCCATGATCTTCAGGTTGATGGAATACAGCGCCAGCTGGGTCAGGATACCGGCCAGAATGGCGGGAATGCCCATAAAGGTGTGTAGCAGGCCGGTGACAAGGCCGGTAGCAAGGCCGGCCAGCACAGCCACCAGCAATGCTGCCCAGACATTCATGCCGGAAAGCAGGCACATGACGCACACCGCGCCGCCGGTACCGAAGCTGCCGTCCACGGTCAGGTCGGCTACATCCAGAATACGGTAGGTCAGGTACACGCCAATGGCCATGATGCCCCAGATAAGCCCCTGCGCACAGGCACCCGGCAGAGCGCCCGGCAGGTTTGCAAGTCTTGCAATGATCTCCAAAACAATTTCCTCCTAAACGTTACACTTTTTTATCTCCCGCTTTGATACGGGAAAGCGGAGAAGAGCAAGAATCCACTCTTCTCCGCTATTTTTATATTGTTCCGGTTTTGCTGTTATCAGGCTTCGATCTCTACATAGCCTTCCGGTGCGGTCAGGCCAAGGTCATCGCAGACAGCCTTGTTGTACTTTTTGGTCACATCGGTGTACTCGATGGGCATGGTGGAGATGTCGCTCTCACCGTTCAGGATCTTGACTGCCATCTCACCGGTGGTGTAGCCCAGATCATAGTAGCTGATAGACAGGGTAGCCACGCCGCAGCCGGAGCAGATGCCCTCCTCACCGGCGAACACAGGCTTCTTAGCCGGGCGGCAGATGCCGTCCACGATGCCGGTATTGGCGGCAACGGTGTTATCGGTGGGCACATACAGTGCGTCGTTCTCGTCCGCAGCTTTCTGGCAGACGGAGGACAGATCGTTGGAATCCGAGAAAGCGTACTGGGTAGCAGTTACGCCCTTAGCCTCCAAATACTTCTGCACTTCGTCTACCTGATACTGGCTGTTCGCCTCGGCAGAGCAGTACAGCAGGCCAACCTTCTTGACCTCGGGCATCCACTCCACGATCATGTCTGCCTGCTGATCCAGCGGTGCCAGATCGGAGGTGCCGGAGACGTTGCCGCCCACGGTGCCGGAGAAGTTGTCCAGCCCCAGTGCCACACCGTACTCGGTAACGGAAGTGCCCAGAATGGGGATGGTGTTGGTAGCAGCCTGTGCAGCCTGCAGAGCAGGGGTAGCATTTGCCATGATCAGCGCCACGCCGGAGGAAACAAAGCCGTTGGTAATGGTGGCGCAGGTAGCGGAATCGCCCTGTGCATTCTGGAAGTCGAAGGTGACGTTCTCGCCAAAGGAAGCGGTCAGCGCATCCTCAAAGCCCTGCGTAGCGGCATCCAGTGCAGCGTGCTGCACCAGCTGGCAGATGCCAACGGTGAACTTTTCGCCGTTGGAAGCGGCAGCGACCGATGCAGAAGCAGCCGTGGAGGATGCTGCCGCAGAAGATGCGGAGGAAGAACCGCCGCAGGCAGAAAGAGCAGCTGCTGCGCCGCAGGCAGCGGCAACAGTCAGGAAGGAACGACGAGTGATTTTACGCATATTGATGATCTCCTCTATCTCCAGCCCTTGCAGCCAACAGGACGCCGCACTCCGGGCCGATATTGTAAGCGGATCAAACAAGGTTCGCTTTACACTCGTGAAGTATATCACAGAATTGCTGGCAAAACAATCCACTTTCCCCTGAAAACGGCCTTTATTATCGATTCAAGTAAAGTAACCAATCAATTATTTTGAACCATTATTTCGTTTTTTCTGATATTCCGTCAGTTTGTGCAGTTCCGTGTACAGCGTTTGCAGGTTTGCTTCCAGCTGCGGCAGATAGTCCTGCGCATGATCGTAGCCAAAATACAGCGCCTGCCAGAGTTTTGCCTGCATCCGGCGCACCAGCACCGGGCTGAGTACCGCCTCCAGCTGCTCCACCGTATCCTCCAGCGCCATACAGGTCTGCGCCCAGCGCACATCAATGGCTTCCCGGGCGGGCACATCATAGCAGGCAAGGTAATCCTGCACTCTTGCCTCGATCACCTGCCCGCCGCAGCCTGTGGGCTGCAAAAAGTAGTGCACCTCCCCTACCCGGCTGATCTCCTGCGCCAGCGGATACAGCGCACATACCAGCGGCTCAGCATCGTGGATGGCACAGTGGTTTTCGGTCAGAAAGGGGCAGTTGTTGCGGTTTTCCTTCACCGGAGCAAGCCGCAGCACCGGTAAATGGCTCACCCTGCCAATGCTGCTGCGGCAATAACCACGGGCTACAATCTGCGGCGGCAGACGCAGCCGGGCAGCAATGCGCCACAAGTCATAGCCGGACAGCACGATATCCTCCCGCCCGCGGCAGCAGTTGCCGCAGCCCGCACAGGTAAAACGGAACTGCGCATCCCGTTCCAGCAGGGGCATGGCATCGGTACGGGTAAAATTTATCTGTCCGCACAGGTCAATGGCTTCGTCTCGCATAGTCAAACATCCTTTTTCATGATAGAATGTCCCTATTGTACCGCCGAAGCATCCGGTTTGCAAGGCGGTTCTATCACGGTTATTTTTTATCTGCCAGTTTCCGGTACACATGCACTGCATCGCGGATATTGTACTGCTCCGTCCCATGGTCTCCGGGCGCGGCAAGCGTAACAAGGATGTACTCTTTTCCGTTCACGGTGGCAAGGCTGGCCAGACACAGCCCTGCGGCGGCGGTATACCCTGTTTTGCCGCCTTCGATCTGCGTTCCCGTCGGAAGCTCTGTTCCGTCCAGCTTGCCCAGCAGTGTGCTAGTCAGCGAAACACCTTCCGGGTGCTGCGCAGTCGCTGTGGTGGTGTAGTGCTCCGTTGTAAAAATGGTGCGGAAGGTCACATTATGCAGCGCTGCCTGCAACAGCTTTGCCATATCTGCCGCACTGGAATAGTGCTCGGTGTCGGTCAGGCCGGTAGCATTCGTAAAATGGGTGTTCTTCATGCCAAGCTCTGCGGCCTTTTGGTTCATCAGTGCGGCAAAATTTTCTTCGCTGCCACTTACCAGCCGCGCCAGCGCCTCACAGCATTCTGCGCCGGAGGGCAGCATCGCGCCGTAGAGCAGATCCCGCACCGTGACCGTCTCCCCGGGCATAAAGCCCGCCATGGAGGCGTTTTCGGTCTGCAAGACCGGGAAAATATCCTCCGGCAGCGTTACCTGTTTATCCAGGTCGGGTTCTGCCTCAATAGCCAGCAGCACAGTCATCATTTTTGTCAGGGATGCCGGTGCAGTACGCTCATCAGCACGTTTCTGCGCCAGCACCCGCCCGCTTTGGGCGTCCAGTAAGATCGCGTGTCGGCTAGCAGTATCCAACAGAACGTTCTGCCTCAGAAAAAGAACCAACAGCACAAGCAGTGCCGCCAGAATACAAAGCCGCCGACAGCGGCGGTGGAATCGTTTCATGATAGATCACATCCTTTTTGCATAATTAAAGCGCTTTCACCTTTCTATACGAGGCAAAAGCGCTTTTCCCTGCAAATTTCCGGCTATGTATTTTTATGTTCATGCAACAAAAAAGCCCTGAGACTTTCATCTCAGAGCTTTCTATTCAAGTCGGCGACTACCTAATAAGATATGCGGCTCCGTCGCACTGTTATGCACAGTGCAGCGGGGCCGCTTTTTGCTTTATACGCTATTTTATTTCCATAACTTAACGTCCCACAAAATCATTTCGCCACCGCCCTTATTCAAGCCGTAGTGCCAATACGAAATCGTCGGTTCAATTTTAATATAGTTTGCCCCTGTAATGTCTACTTCAAATTTAACCGTTTCTTTCGTTTTGCGCTGAACCATATCTGAAGCTGCAACCAGTTTATCATCTACGTAAACTTTAACAAAACCCCACTCATTTTCGGTACTCGTATACGGGTTTCCACCTATATCCTTGTACGGATTTAAATTCATGGTCAACTTCTTATATTTTTTGTCAGTCAAGTATTCTACCTTCGCGCTTAGCACCGTTGCAGAATTTGTTTCCCTCGACCAACTGCCCGCTCGAAATACTGAATAATTCACGCCCCGTACATAAATATTTCCAAACGGATCTTCTGGTGCAACATTGTTCCATGCAATTCTTCCGTCCAACGGATTCAAATCAGACAATGGAACAGAACCATCATAGTTCGGCATTCCTCCCCCCGACGCTCCTTCGCAACCAGTCAATGCCGTCATAGCACAAGCTGCACCCGCAATACCTAGCACTTTCAAAAAACTGCGACGATTGATTTTTTTCATCATGATTCACCTCATCTGATATACTGTTTTTCTCTGGACATCCAGTAGGATGCCCCTTGTTGTTTTTAGTATAGATAATATTTATCTAAAAGTCAATAGACAGCTTTCATCTAACCTATCCTATTATGCAGGGAGGTTAGATACTATGAAGAATCGACTGAAAGACCTGCGCGAAGATCATGATTTTACCCAGCAGATGGTTGCCGAAAAAATCGGCATTACCCAGCGTAAATACAGCTATGTAGAAACTGGAACGCAGCAACTGACCGCGGAACTTCTGGTGCCGCTTGCACAGCTATATCATGTAAGTATTGATTATCTTCTCTACCAGACAGACATTCCTAACCGATATCCGCTCTGCTGAATACCTCGCCATTATCATGTTCTCAATGTAGCCCCGATGGGGCGTCCACTACAAAAAAAGCCCTGAGATTTTCATCTCAGAGCTCTTTGTTAAGTCGGCGACTACCTATTTTCACAAGCCGTTTCCAGCTAACTATCTTCGGCACAAGTAAGCTTAACTTCTGTGTTCGGAATGGGAACAGGTGGAACCTTACCGTCATCGACACCGACCGATTTGACTGAATCAGTATAACACATTTCTGTGTCTCTGTCCAGTATTTTTAGAAGGACGTGCCTTCAAAACTGAATAATCACTGCTAACATTTTTTCGTT
>ERZ1026854.2609-NODE-2609-length-10128-cov-7.488236_pt1 | contig 10128 bp, 7 predicted proteins | sample MGYA00380157_ERZ1026854 | MGnify/ENA primary metagenome ERZ1026854 (study PRJEB33269, sample SAMEA4719793) | human gut metagenome | biome: human-associated habitat; feature: organic feature; material: feces | place: Cameroon | collected 2013-10 ...
TCGGCAGCGTCAGATGTGTATAAGAGACAGGGATTTGGCATAAATAAGCGTTCTGCAGAAATAACTGTTTATGATGTTTTACTCGGTCAGAGAAGAATAAGTGACGCTATTATAAAAACAGAGTTCAAAAATGTATCTGTGGTTTCATCTACATCACAGCTTGCAGGTGCTGATATTGAACTTGTAGACCTTGAAAACCGCTCGAATAGACTAAAAATGCAGCTTTTGACGATAAAGAATGATTATGATTACATTTTTATTGATTGTCCTCCTTCACTTTCACTTCTTACGGTAAATGCTTTGTGTGCTTGTGATACGGTACTTGTACCGTTGCAGTGCGAATTTTATTCATTGGAGGGACTTTCACAGCTTGTTGAATCAATAAGACTTGTGAAAAAACGCTATAACCCAAATATTGATATTGAGGGAATACTCTTCACAATGTTCGACGGAAGATTGAATCTTACACAGCAGGTCGTTCGTGAGGTAAAGAAGCATTTTGCAGATAAAGTATTCAATACCGTTATACCGAGGAATGTAAGAATTTCGGAAGCTCCAAGCTTTGGCAAGCCTGTAATATACTTTGACGGCTCTTCAAGGGGAGCAGAAGCTTATGAAGCATTGGCTGCGGAGATACTTTCACGTCACAAGGCAGAAGACAAAGCAAAGAAAATGCAGAAGGAGGCAAAATAAATGCCTAAAAAATCGGGACTTGGAAAGGGTTTAGACGCACTTTTTGAAGATAATAACAGCGAGAGTAGCGGCGGTGTATTGACACTCAGAATTTCAGAAGTCGAGCCAAATAAAAATCAGCCTCGACACACATTTGATGAAGAATCAATTGCTAATCTCGCTGAGAGTATTCGTGAAAATGGTCTTATTCAGCCTATAGTTGTTCGTAAAACTGCAATGGGATATCAGATAATCGCAGGCGAACGTCGCTGGAGAGCATGCAGAATGCTTGGAATGAACGAAATAACAGCTGTCGTAAAAGAATTCGACGATGAACAGGTCGCAAAGGCAGCGCTTATCGAAAATATTCAGCGTGAGGATCTTAATCCGATCGAAGAAGCAACTGCGTACAAAGACCTTATGGAAAAGTACGAAATGACGCAGGAGCAACTTTCAAAAGTAGTTGGAAAGTCACGTTCAAGTATCGCAAACTCTGTAAGAATGCTTGATATGCCTGAGTTGATACAGAACTATCTTATTAATGGTAAGCTAAGCATTGGTCAGGCAAAAGCAATTGCGGCTGCAAAAGATGAAGAAACTATGGAACAGATCGCACGTCAGGCATCGGACGGAAAGCTTACGGTAAGAGGCATAGAAAAGCTTATCGCAAAGCTTGCAGAAGAAGAAAATACCGAAGAGCAGATCGAAACACCCGACGAAAATACCAAAAAGGCGAGAAACTACTGCACTGAAATGGAAATTGCACTCAGAGAAAAACTCGGAAGAAAAGTAAAGATTTCCCCAATTGGTGATGGAAGCAGTGGAAAGATTACAATAGATTATATTGGAATGGACGATTTGTCAGCTATAGCAGAGAAATTGACTTTATTGGAAGAAAATAATTGATCTGATTCTAAGTTTTTTTATAAAGATCACTTGAAAATATGAGAAAATAAAAGGTATCAAATGTAAAAACTTGATATCTTTATTTTTGTAGTTATATAAAATGGTAGATAATGTAAAATAAATATATGTAAAGCCATATAACTTTACATAAAGGATAATGTTAACTGTCGAATTTAGTATTATCAAGGCTTAAAAAAGGTTTAATTTGATCGGATAAGAGTAAAATTGCAGATAAATTTGGAACAAGCATTAGAAAAGTGAAGAGATCGGCAAGTTCCCATACGATGTCGGTGTTAATGACAGCACCCAAAAAAACTGCGGCGATGTAAAAGAATTTATAAAAGGGGAGAATTTTTCTTGAAGTGTGTTTTTGAAGAAAGCAGCAGCTTCTTTCGCCGTAAAAATACCAGCCGATGATGCTTGCAAATGCGAAAACCGAATTTGATATCGCAAGAAAAATTCCGCCAAAATGTGCGAATGCTATACTGAATTTTGATAGTAAAGAAAGCTTGCAAGCAGCTTTTTCAAACCCAAAAGTGAAGGCTGAAATGACTGTATCTGCGGCTGAAAAATTCAGTTTATCAACCCCTGTACAAAGTATAACAAGAGCAGTCAGTGTGCACAAAAGTACAGTATCAATGAATACTTCGAGTGCTGCCCAGAAACCCATTATAACGGGTTCTTTACACTCAGATGAGGTATGTGCAAAGGTCGAAGTACCCATTCCTGCTTCGTTTGAAAACAGTCCTCTGCGTACTCCGACAGAGATAGTTTTTGCAAGAGAACAACCAAAAATTCCTCCCGAAATCTGTTTTATTCCAAAAGCAGACGCGATAATTTCTGTTAAGATATTTGTAATATTATTACCATATAATAGAATAATAAGTGCAGACCCAACTATGTAAAAGCAAGCAGCAAAGGGTACAAGCTTCTCAGTAATAGCGGCGATGTTTGTCCGCGAACAAAGGACAGTTAATGAAGTGAGAACAGTGAAAATTATTCCACACATCGGTTTTGAAATGTGGAAATTATCGAGAGAATCTGCTGCCGAACTAACTTGTGTAATGTTGCCGATAACAAAAGATGCACACATACAAACCGCCGAAAAAATCAAAGCGATCTTATCCGAACCGAAAACGGAGCTGAGATAGGGTAGTGGACCTGATGCATCAGAACTGCCTGAATGGTTTTTATATGCTGTGGCGAGGACGTTCTCAACAAAGGCAAAAGACATTACGAAAAAAGCCGAGATTATCATCCAAAGCACTGCACCTGCACCGCCCACAGAGATCGCTGCGGCTACTCCGATTATATTTCCAGTGCCCATTGATGCGGCGAGAGCGGTCGTCAAAGTTTGGAAATTTGTCATCGAACAACGGTCAGAATAATTGTCTACTTTTCTGTTAAAAAGTGTATATTTCAAAACTTTTACAGGATGAAGAATATATATGAACCTGCAGCGTATTGATAGGAAAACGGCAGCTAAAAATACAATTATCAGAGTGAAATCTCCCCACAACAAACTGTTGATATCAGATAGAAAATTACAGATCGTAGAACCCATATAGACAACGATCTCCTTTATAACAATTATAACAATAAAATAATTACAAAATCACGAAAATGGTTTTCAAACGTTTAAAAATATGATATAATAATAGTATGTAAACATTAGGCAAAATATGAGAGAATAGAATACACAAAGCTTCTGAAAAATGAGGTCAATCAAATAATGAAAAAATACTATGCGGATAGAAATAGCTTAAATATACTTAGAGTACTATCACTAATATTACTTATAGTAATAGGAATTGCACTAAAATACGTTCTGTATATACTACAGGAGCGTTATCCTGAATACTTTGCAATTGAAAAGAACACGGTTGCTGAAATAATAATATGGTCGCTGATGGCTTTGTTTGCAGTAATATACGTTGTGTATATTTTGATATTTTTACCCTTATGGTATAATAACGCGCGGTATTTCGTTACGGATAAGGACATAATCGCCCGAACGGGCGTCCTCGTCAAAAATGTGCAGTATATGAAGCTTTCAGCCGTGCAGTACACGACAAAAATATCAGCTCCGTTCGCACGACATTCGGGGTTCAATTTTATAGTTTTCAATGGATACGGAGGACGAATGATGTTCACATTTTTGTCACAATCCGATGCCGATGAAATAACAAAATATGTCCGTCTGAACATTGAAAAAAGAGAATCAGTCAAGGCTGAAAAAGGCAGCGAAAGCTCACTCGGAAAGGAAGAAGCGGAATGAAAAGACAGCACCCGATAGCTGTTCTGAGATATGTTTCAAAGAATTTCTGGCTGCTTCTTATACCTTTGGTAAGAGGTCTGCTCGCACTGAAATTTGATTTTTATAACTGGCTGTCGGGAGCATATCTCGATATTCTGATAGTGCTTGCGATATTCGGTGCGGCTTTTTTTCGGTGGTGGAATATAAATTTCAAAACGACAAAAAAAGCAATTTATGTAAGCTCGGGTCTGTTCGTTCGTGAAACGATGAGGATACCTTTTTCATCGGTTACGACGTTTACACTGAAAAAGCCATTCATAATGCGTCCGCTGAGGGCGGTCACTTTATATATCGATACCGACAGCAGCTCGACGATAAACAAGCCCGAAGACCCCGATATAAAACTTGTTATAAGAGAAAAAGATGTTCAAAAATTGTTAAAATATATTGAGCTGACGAACACTTCGGACGAGGAAAAAAATGAGCGCCGATATAAGCCAAACAAAAGACGAATGTTGTTCTTTTCGCTGGCATTTTCATCGGCGCTCTCGGGACTTATTTACTTCGGAACTTTCCTTATCCAAGGAGGAAAACTTGTCGGAGATGAGCTTGAAGAAAGGTTTCTCGGTGCGGTCGATAATGTGACCAAGGTAGCAGAAAAAGTCATATACGGCATTACTCCTGTAACGGTCGGAATCATAATCATAATAGGTATGGGTTGGCTATATTCATTCGTTTCAAATTATCTTCGCCATATCAATTTCGAGATATCAAAAAGCATAAACGGCGTTCAGATAAAAAGCGGATTTTTTTCGCGCTGGAGATACTTTATCAACTCGGATAAGATAAATTATGCTGACTTGCGTCAAAACCTGCTGATGAAAATGTTCCGCGTGATGTCGGTTAATATCAGCTGCTCAGGCTATGGAAAACAGAAGAACGAGATACCCGTTTTCGTGCCTGTTACGGGAAACAAAAACGTTGCTGAGGTCATCGAAAGCTTCCTGCCCGAATTTTCTTCGGAGGAAGGGGAACGGTACGATGTCAGAGCAGGGTATGTGATGAAGTTCCTCGGACCGCCGACAGTGCTGATTTTTGCAATAATATTGGTGTTTGCAGGCGCGGTCATTTTTCTGCCCGAATGGTACAGCGTCGCGCTTTTTGCGGCGATAATGGGTGAGATAATCGCATTCCACCTGCTGACGGTTAACCTCGCGGCTTTTCTCTCAAACAGCGTTGAGGTCTGCGAAAAAAGCATCACGGTGCGCTATTGCAAAGCGTTCGGCTTCCACAATGTCATTGCGCCGATAGATAAAATTTCCGAAATTCGCATCAGTCAGAATTTCCTGCAAAAATTCAACGGCTCGTGCAGCTTTATTCTCTATACGCGCGGCGAACGTGCGGTGAAGCACACAGTCAGGGGAATGCAGCTTTGCGATGCGGAAAAGGCTGCCGAGCTGCTCGGCTACAGTGCGGCGTAAGACTTGGCAGAACGTTTTTATGGAGGAATAAAAATGAAAAATGTAGAAATAAACGCTCTCTACCTTGAAAGAAGATTCAGACGGCTCGTTGTCCATAACAGCGCGGTCTGCGTTATTGCAGTGATGCTATGCTTTGCTGCGATGTGCCTGCTTGTGAACGGAAAAAACGGCATTTGTCAGGTCGGTCTTAACCTCTTCGGAAACTCCAAAACGATGCCCGTTATCGTCGATGATTCCTTTTCGGCAGCAACTGGAGGAATAGAATTCACTGTCGAGGATTGCTCGATCGACAGCGAAGAGAATATGCTATATGTGAGCATTTCGGGACGAAATATGACGGGCGAGGAGTGGAGCGCAGACGGAAGCACTTTTGCAGTCGCAGTTCAGTGTATGACCGACCCGAAGCCGAGGGAGTATTATTATAATCTGACCGAAGATTGGAGAACAGCATCAGCACCCGAGGACGGTTCGTTTTTTGTAAGGCTTGGGTTCCATATTGATGATGCGGAAGATATATATAGGAATGGTGATAAATTTTCTCTCGTTTCGTTCAGAGGAGCGGATTGTCCGACCTCGGTAATTGTATTGAACGGACTTATCGGTGAATAATACTGATTTTTAATCAAAGTGTAGGCAAAGAATCTGCGCAAAAGCCATATAAACCTGTTTTTCAACATCAAGCTGTTTTAAACATCAACCTGTTTTCAACAGCTACGAGTTTTTGCTTGATTTTTTGTATACTTTGAGTTTAAAAAAGTATAAAAGCTGATTTTATGTGCACAATAACCATATAAAGATGCTGAAATTCAACTTTTAGCTGTATAAAATGACAAAAAGCAAAATTTCTCGAAAATATTTTAAAAAAGCTATTGACACAAAGCCCCTTTAATGCTATAATGATTAAGTCGCACAGAGAGAATAACAAAAAAGCTGCTGAAGCTTTGCGGCAAATGTAAATGGCGGCATGGCTCAGTTGGCTAGAGCAACCGGTTCATACCCGGTAGGTCGTAAGTTCAAGTCTTACTGCCGCCACCATAATAAGGCCCGTTGGTCAAGAGGTTAAGACGACGCCCTTTCACGGCGTAATCATGAGTTCAATTCTCGTACGGGTCACCAAAATCCGAACACTTTCAGTGTTCGGATTTTTTTTATGCTTAAAGTCCTTTTAGTTCTGAAGATCAAAACTGTGATTTTCAGAGCTTTTTATTTTGTAAAAATTAAATATATTATGACACTTTAAATTAATGCTGAAGTCAAAATTTCAACAAAATAAAAGAATTTTATAAAAATTCTTCCAATTTATTACTAAGTATGATATAATATACACGCTAAACGAATTTTAATAACACAAATAGGTTAACTTTTTTATCTAAGGGGAAAGTATTATCCTTTTGCCATTCTGCCTGAATTTCGGTAAAAACGCAATTCCACTTGAATGGCAATGAGGTTTGCCTTTTTGTGTTTAAGATTTATTTGGCGACAATCGGAGTTGCGCTTTTCGGTGCGTAGCTTCGGTTACGCACTTTTTTATTTATACTAAAAACTATTTGAATTATGGATAAAAGATCGCCATAATCCAATAAGTGTTTAGTATTATAAACACAAGGAGGATTTTTTATGGGAAGTAAAACAGTGCAGTGTAAAAACTGCGGTCAGGAGATCGCTGCCGATGCAAAGATCTGCCCGAATTGTGGGGTGGAAAACAAAAAACCGGTGTATAAAAAATGGTGGTTCTGGGTCATAGTGGTCATCGTTATAGGTGCATTGGGCGCAGGCGGCGGTTCAAAGTCAAAATCCGAAAATGCCGCTTCCGTACAGCAGACAACATCTGTCGTTTCATCGGGCTCTGAAACGGAGATCGATGCAGAAGAAAACGATGTGCAGACTACAGCATCTTCGGCGGAAACGACCAAGCCGGAGGATAATGTTCCGTCAGAATATAAATCGGCACTGAAAAAGGCGAATACATACAGCGAATATATGAATATGTCCAAGGCTGCGATCTATAACCAATTGACATCAGAATACGGCGAAAAATTTACCGAAGAAGCCGCTCAATATGCTATGGAGAATATTGAAGCCGACTGGAATGAGAACGCTTTGAAGAGCGCAGAAACATACAGCAAAACGATGCATATGTCCAAAACTGCGATCTATGACCAGCTTGTTTCCGAGTATGGCGGACAGTTTACAGCAGAAGAGGCACAGTATGCAATCGATAATCTTTCGGCTGATTATAAGGCAAACGCCCTTGAAAGTGCAAAGAGCTATCGTGATATTATGGATATGTCGCCAGCGGCAATATACGATCAGCTTGTTTCCGAATACGGCGGAAAATTTACCGCAGAGGAAGCGCAGTACGCAATCGATAATCTTGACTAAATTTAGTGCATCGGCTCAAGGTCGATGCACTTTTTATATAAACTGTCAATACCTCCTCCTTTCCCTCCCGCTTCTTTTGTAATAATCCGTCTTGTCGCGGTACATCTTCGTTTCCGCCTCGAGCAAAAGCCTGCCCATACCACCCCCGTCCGTGATGCCGAACGCCGAACCGACTGCCATTGCTATCGATGAACGTTCCAGCTCCGTTTTCAGTGCCGCAGTTTTTTCATCGACCTCAGCTTCGCTCGTGTCGGTCAGAACTGCGAGAAGCTCATCTCCGCCGATGCGGAAAAGCTTTTCGCTTGGAAAAAGCCGTTTCATGACTTCGCAGGCATTCTGAATGTACTCGTCACCTGCGCAGTGTCCGAGCGTGTCGTTGATGTGCTTCAGACCCGAAATATCACAGAAGATAAGACCGAGGGGCGCAGGCTCTTTCAGCTCCGCTTCGAGCATATTCATCGCGTGACGGTTCCCAATGCCCGTCAGATTGTCAGTCAAGCCCATTTTTTTCAGCCCGTCAAAAAGCTTTCCCCATTTTATGCACGAGCCGATGAAAACTCCTGCACTGCAAAACGCTTCGAGAGCCTCGGACGCTTCTCCGCAAACGCAAACGGGGAAATTTTCCGCACAGCAGAAACCGCAGATATCTTCGCCGTCATAAACGGGAACGGTGGCAAAAGAGTGTATCCCACGCGCCGAAAGAATGTCGGAAAGAGGCTGTCCGTACCGCTCCGCAAAGTCGCTGTTCACGATAACGAGCCGCTTTTCCGAAGAAAGCACCGCCGCTGTCTGCGCACATATCTCCTGCGAAAGCTCGCCGACCAAACTGCCGTCCGCAGAGTATTCGCACGAAAGAACATAGCCGCTTTCGCCGTCTTTTTCATAGAGAAAAATCCGCTCGGCATTGAGCGCTTCGCATGCTTTTTTCAGCATTATCCGAGGGGAATCATCGGGGTTCTCCGCCTGCATCGCACAGCAGAATGCACAGCTTGCCCAGTTCGCACTGTCGTGGTGAGAACTGCCGTCTGCAGGGTTTGACAAAGCGGTCTGAATTTCAAAAACGAGCGTTTTGCCGTCCGATTCTATCAGCGTAGTCTGAACCTCGGCGGCGGTTTCGTGCGCTTCACCTTTTATGGTTCTGTGAAGAAATTCACCGTGGCGAAGAAGTGCTTTTTCACTCTCGTCAAGGCTTATTTTATAACCATCGGTCAAAGTTTTCCGCGCTTTTTTGTTCATATAAACAGTCCTGCCGCCCGAAAGCTCGGCAGCGGCGCAGGGCATATCGAAATTCTCAAAAAAATCAAGGATACAGTTCATCGTTATCTCCGTTCTGCGGCAGAAAAAAGCTCCGTCCGCAATATATATTCAAAAAAAGTTGTATTTTGCAATTATGGTAAGCTTAAAAGCTTTAAATTTCGGATAAAAATCTGCGCCAAGATACTATATATGTGGTATCGTCAGCGTGATTTTTTCGTATTAAACAGCGTTTAGAATAAGTCACAGTTTATAATATGCAGAAAAGCTTCACTCTGCCATATCGGGAAAAAATATGCCCGAATTTCGCTGAAAAATCTAAAAGACAAGCCGAAATTAAGGCGCAGGGTGAATGTGGAATTGGTGATTATGATGCGGTGTTAAATATGTGGTAGGGGCGGAGTTTATATCCGCCCGCAGTCTGTTGAAAAAAGTTATACAAAATTAAAGTTTACGTCCACGCTTTTCAAAGGGTGGTGGGTGTCCAGAGGGCAAAGCCCTTGGTCGCTTCCGCAGAAGCGAAACACCTTAAACTAACAGCAAAAAAATTGCCGCAATAGTGTAATCAGTAATAGCTAAAAATGGCGCAATTCACACCAAAAAGAATAAACGAAATATGAGAAATCAGTTTCGTAAATCCTAAAATGTGAATTGCGCCATTCTATTTTTCTTAAATAAACTATTCTCGGTAGGAAATGCGCAGAGCAAAGCGATAAGCATTTCCTGCCGATGTTATTTGAACGGCGGTGAGATGTGTTTGTAAAACGACAATTTGGGATAGTACATAAATCATTTTTTAAGAACGTATATGTTTGGTTATTGACCATAATTTTTTTACTGTAGGATATTTAAATCCAACCCAACATCTTTTCCAGGGTTTCTTATTCATATCCCACCGCCGCTCAAACGTTGCCGGCTTAAAACGCTCGTCGCTTTGCTTCTCACGTTTATTCGCCGAGGATAGTTTTTGTTTGGAAAATAGAATTGGCGCAATTCACATTTTTATGTTTTACGAAACTTTATTTCTCATATTTCGTTTTCCATATTTGATGTGAATTGCGCCTTTGGATTTGTTAGTGATTACACTATTGCGGTAATGCCTTTAGCTAAAGTTTAAGGAGTTTCGCTCTCTGCGGAGAGCGACGAGGGCGCTGCCCCATATGCACTAACCTAAGC
>ERZ1026854.2614-NODE-2614-length-10119-cov-3.922496_pt1 | contig 10119 bp, 7 predicted proteins | sample MGYA00380157_ERZ1026854 | MGnify/ENA primary metagenome ERZ1026854 (study PRJEB33269, sample SAMEA4719793) | human gut metagenome | biome: human-associated habitat; feature: organic feature; material: feces | place: Cameroon | collected 2013-10 ...
CCTCTTCGTCGGCAGCGTCAGATGTGTATAAGAGACAGGTATTATTTTCCGGGAGAAAGCCAGATGCGAGAAAAAGAAATTTGCCGGAATGCAGAAGAAATGGTGCAATACTATGAAGGACTTGTAGAACAGTTTCCATTAATTTCTATTGAAGATGGATTGAGTGAGGAAGATTATGCTGGCTGGAAGGTACTTACTTACCGTTTGAGTGAAAAGGTGCAGCTTGTCGGGGATGACCTTTTTGTAACGAATGTAAAGAGACTTTCCGATGGAATTGACAAAGGAATTGCGAATGCTATTTTAATAAAACCGAACCAGATTGGCACATTATCAGAGACATTAGATGCAATTTTAATGGCACAAAAAGCAGGTTATCGCACGATTATTTCTCATCGAAGTGGAGATACCGAAGATACAACCATTGCAGACCTGGCGGTTGCAGTAAATGCCGGACAGATTAAGACGGGAGCACCGTGTCGTGCAGAACGTACCGCAAAGTATAATCAGCTGATGCGGATTGAAGAAGAACTTGGAAATACTGGAAGTTATGGAAGATAGAAAAAGAAAAAGGAAATAAAGAGAAGAAAAGTGTATTACAAAAACTAAAAAATGAAAGATTTATGAGAAAAATTTTATATTCTGCCTATTTCGACTTTACTTCTGAAAAAATGTAGTCTAATATAGAAATGTATTTTTTCATAAGCAATAGATATAGGAGGAAGGAAAATGAAAAAATTACTGGCATTTATTTTAGCCGCTGTAATGACAGCATCACTTTGTGCCTGTGGTTCTTCTAAAGGCGGAGCAGAAAGTTCCACATCAGCTAAGGGAAGTTCGGCAGCAGGAGAGGCAGTATCTGCATCCGATATTAAGGTTGGATGTATCATGATCGGTGATGAGAATGAAGGTTATACTGAAGCACATTTAAAGGCAGTAGAAGAGATGAAGAAGAATCTTGGACTTTCTGATAATCAGGTAGTAATCAAGACAAACATCAAAGAAGACGAAGGATGTTATGACGCCGCAGTTGACTTAGCAGAGCAGGGATGCAATATCATTATTGCAAACAGCTTTGGACATGAGAGTTATATTCTTCAGGCAGCTGCCGATTATCCAGACGTGCAGTTCTGTCACGCAACAGGATATCAGGCTAAGAGCAGCGGACTTTCTAATATGCATAACTTCTTTACTAACGTATACGAATCCCGTTATTTATCCGGTGTCGTTGCTGGTATGAAGTTAAATGAGATGATTAAAAATGGTGAGATCACAAAAGATAAATGTAAGATTGGTTATGTAGGGGCTTTCCCATATGCCGAGGTTATCAGTGGATTCACTTCTTTCTATCTGGGAGTAAAATCTGTTTGTGATTCTGCTACAATGGAAGTAAAATATACAAATAGCTGGGCATCTTTTGATCTTGAAAAAGAATGTGCAGAACAGTTAATTGCAGATGGCTGCGTACTTATCAGCCAGCATGCAGATACAACAGGAGCACCTACCGCTTGTGAAGCAAAGAAAGTTCCTTGTGTAGGATATAACATTGATATGATTCCTACAGCTCCAGATGCAGCACTTACTTCTGCAACAATCAACTGGGGTCCTTATTACACATATGCAGTTCAGAGTGTTATTGATGGAAAGGCCATCGAGACAGACTGGGCAAAAGGTGTAAAGGATGGAGCAGATGCAATCACAGATCTTAATGGTAAAACAGTAGCGAAAGGAACAAAGGAAGCAGTAGAAAAGGCACAGAAGGAAATCGAGGATGGAACTCTTCATGTATTTGATACTTCTAAGTTCACAGTAGGCGGTAAGACTCTTGAAGAACTCGTAGAATCTGGTGACGAGGACGCAACGAAGTTAAAAGATTATATCAAAGATGGATATTTCCACGAATCTGATGTAGAGAGCGGAATGCCTTCTGCACCGGCATTCACATTTATCATTGATGGAATTAACTCCATTACAAAGTAATTTATGATTATTCAGGATTACCGCAGCATTCTTGAATTTCAAATACGCTCCAGGATAGTTCTGAATAGATACAGTGATTTAGTAATAAAGGCAGAGCAGTCATTATGACAGCTCTGCCTGATTATGTAAAAAACAATTTTTGTTTACAGTTAAATCAAAGAAGAACTGGCCGGTCTTTTTTGACTTGCCTATAAACAAAATTATGTATTCAAAGAACCGGGAAAGGTTTTAGAACGTATTTGAAAAATGCTTTTAAAGGACATGTTGTAATTGGAGAATGTGGATTGTTTTTGAGTTTTTAAGTACGTTTCGTGGGTATACAATTAGATAATGGAGGAAAATAGCGTTGGAACAGACATATGCCATAGAATTACAAAATATCACAAAACGATTTGGCAAAATTGTCGCAAATGATGGAATCAATCTTAAAGTAAAAAGAGGAGAGATTCTTTCATTGCTTGGAGAGAATGGAAGTGGAAAGACCACATTAATGAATATGATTTCTGGAATTTATTTCCCAGATGAGGGTCATATTTTAGTAGATGGAAAGGAAGTGTCTATTCGTTCTCCAAAAGATTCTTTTAATCTTGGAATAGGAATGATTCATCAGCATTTTAAATTGATTGATGTTATGACTGCTGCTGAGAATATTATTCTTGGATTAAAAGGAAATGCAGTCCTTGATATGAAAAAGGTGCATAAAGATATTCAGGAACTTGTAGATAAGTATGGTTTTGATCTTGACCCGGCACAGAAAGTATACACGATGTCTGTATCACAGAAACAGACGGTAGAAATCGTTAAGATGCTGTACCGTGGAGCAAATATTTTAATTCTTGACGAGCCAACAGCGGTATTGACTCCCCAGGAAGTAGATAAGCTTTTTGAAGTTCTTCGGAACATGAGAGATGATGGCAGAGCGATTATTATTATTACACATAAGTTAAATGAGGTGTTAGAGTTATCAGACCGTGTTGCTATTCTTAGAAAAGGAAAATATATTGGGACATTGCAGACGTCGGAAGCAACGGTAGAATCTCTTACAGAAATGATGGTAGGAGAAAAGGTTTCTCTTGATATTAACCGGCCAATACCACATGATTTGAAAAAGCGTCTTACAATCAATAATATTACTTGCACGAATGAAGATGGTATTCATACCTTAGAAAATGTATCCTTTGAAGCTTTTGGAGGTGAAGTGCTTGGTGTTGCCGGTATTTCTGGAAGTGGACAGAAGGAATTATTAGAGGCGATTGCCGGTCTTACCAAGCTTTCATCTGGTAGTGTTATTTTTCATTCACCGGAAGGAGAAGATATCGATCTTGCTAAGTATGATGCGGCACAGATTAACGAACTTGGAGTCCGCCATTCCTTTGTTCCAGAGGATCGTCTTGGTATGGGACTTGTCGGCTCTATGGGTATGACAGGAAATATGTTGCTTCGTTCTTTTCGAAAGGGAAAAGGTTTCTTTACCAGCCTAAAGGCACCGAAGGAACTTGCTGAAAAGATTAAAGAAGATTTGGATGTTGTGACCCCGGATATTGATTATCCGGTAAGAAGACTTTCAGGAGGTAATGTACAAAAGATTCTTGTCGGAAGAGAAATTGCATCTTCTCCGGCGGTTCTTTTAGTAGCCTATCCAGTACGTGGTCTTGATATTAACTCTTCCTATATGATTTATAATCTGTTAAATAAGCAGAAAGAAAGAGGTGTTTCGGTTGTCTGTGTAGCAGAGGATTTAGATATGCTTCTGGAATTTTGCGATAGAATCATGGTACTTTGTGATGGTAAAGTAACAGGAATCGTCGATGCGAGAAAGACAACAAAAGAAGAGGTGGGAAGATTGATGACATCCCATAAGGAGGAACAATAATGGACAATACAGTGAAAGAACCACTGATACATCTTTCAAAAAGAGAAGATATGTCATTTGGAAAGAAATGGCTGGTAAGAATTATTGCGATTCTTCTTTCTCTTGTTGTATGTGCAGGTTTTATTTATGTAATCATTAAAATGAATCCAGTAGAAGTCTACGAGGGAATCGTGGAAGGAGCGGTAGGAACGAGCAGACGTTTCTGGGTAACGGCAAGAGATGCTCTGACACTTCTTTGTGTAGCCGTAGCAGTAACTCCTGCCTTTAAAATGAAGTTTTGGAATATTGGAGCAGAGGGACAGATTCTTATGGGATGTGTTGCCTCAGCTGCAATGATGATTTATGCAGGCAATGCCCTTCCAACAGGAGTACTTCTTGTACTTATGTTTATCTGTAGTTTTATTGCCGGAGGAATCTGGGGTATTATTCCTGCGTTCTTTAAGGCAAGATGGAATACAAACGAGACATTATTTACTTTGATGTTAAATTACGTAGCAATGCAGGTTGTGACTTTTTGTATTGTATATTGGGAGAACCCGGCAGGTTCTAACTCTGTTGGAATCATTAATGCGCCAACGAGAGCAGGCTGGCTTCCACAGCTGTTTGGCCTTGATTATGGATGGAATCTTGCTATAGTGTTATTACTGACAGTATTAATGTTTATCTACATGAAGAGAACAAAACACGGTTATGAAATCGCTGTTGTAGGTGAGAGTGAAAATACCGCGCGTTATGCAGGAATTAACGTAGGAAAGGTTATCGTCCGCACAGTTGGAATTTCTGGCGGAATCGCCGGAATTGCCGGATTTATTCTTGTAAGTGGATCTTCCCATACGATTTCTACAAGTACGGCAGGAGGACGAGGTTTTACTGCGATTATCGTAGCATGGCTTGCGAAGTTTAATGTGTGGGCAATGGCAGTTATTGCATTCCTTCTTGTATTTATGCAGCAGGGAGCAATCCAGATTGCAACGCAGTATAATCTGAATGAAAATGCATCAGAAGTAATTACCGGAATTATTTTGTTCTTTGTAATCGGATGCGAATTTTTCATTAACTACAAATTGGAATTTCGTAAAAAGCACAGCGCATAAGGAGGGAAAATGAAATGTCAGTATTAATTACCTTTATACAAAAAGCGATTATGCAGGGAATTTGTATGCTCTTTGGCGCAGACGGAGAAATTCTCACAGAGAAGTCCGGAAACTTAAATCTTGGTGTTCCCGGAATGATGTACATGGGAGGAATTGCCGGTCTGATGGCAGCCTTTTACTATGAAAAACTTGTCGCACATCCAAATGGTCTTGTAGGAATGATTCTTTCTCTTCTTGCCGCATTTTTAATGGCGGCGTTTGGCGGATTGATTTTCAGTGTGCTGACGATTACATTAAGAGCAAACCAGAACGTGGCAGGTCTTGCACTTACAACATTTGGTGTTGGATTTGGTAACTTCTTTGGTGGTTCTCTTTCCACGCTTGCCGGTGGTGTCGGACAGATTTCTGTAGCAGTTACCGGAGATGCGTACCGCGCAAAGATTCCACTGCTATCAAAAATTCCAGTCATAGGGGACATATTTTTTAATTATGGGTTCTTGACATATTTTGCAATTATTATTACACTACTTATGGCGTTTTTCTTAAAGAGAACCCGCTGGGGTCTGAATCTTAAAGCAGTAGGAGAAAGCCCGGCAACAGCAGATGCAGCCGGAATTAACGTTACTCTGTATAAGTACCTTGCCACCGTGATTGGCGGAGGAATCGCAGGTCTTGGAGGTCTTTACTTTGTAATGGAATATTCTGGAGGAACCTGGACCAATAATGGGTTTGGTGACAGAGGGTGGCTTGCGATAGCACTTGTTATCTTTGCTCTTTGGAAGCCGATTAATGCAATCTGGGGTTCATTTCTTTTCGGAGGACTTTACATTTTATATCTTTATATACCAGGGCTTGGAAGAAGTATGCAGGAAATATTTAAGATGCTTCCATATCTGGTAACAATTATTGTGCTTATTATTACAAGTCTCCGTAAAAAGAGAGAACAGCAACCACCAGATAGTCTGGGACTGGCTTACTTCAGGGAGGACCGTTAAGCACAGAAACGGAGGAATCGAAAACATGAGGAAACATATAGCAGTGATTATGGCATTGGTGATGGCACTTTCCATCTGTGGATGCGGAAGCAGCAAGTCTCTTTTTCCTGAAAATACCGGAAACAAGCAGCAGACAAATCAGACAGACAGTGGTAGCCTGAAGGTAGGCTATCTGCTTTCTTCTGATGGGGATGCGCCGGATACCGTTGCACGTGTACAGGGAATCCGCAAAATGCAGGAAAAAACAGGCATTGCTGATGATCAGATTGTTATTGAAGAGAGTGTGAAACAGGCAGACTGTGAGAAAAAAGCAGCAGAACTTGTCGAAAAAGGATGCAGCATTATTTTTGCAGAGAATCCAAATTTTGAGAGTGTTTTAGAAGAGGCAGCAAAGCAGTATCCAGATGTACAGTTTTGTCAGGAGGGCGGAAAGCTTGCGAAGGACAGCGGACTTTCTAACTTCCACAACTATGATACAAGAATTTATGAAGCGTATCATGTGGCCGGCCTTGTAGCAGGTGCAAAATTAAATCATCTTTTAGACAGAGGAGATATCAGTGCGTCTGACTGCGTGATTGGATTTGTGGCTTATGATAAAAATGCAAAGACAACAAGCTGCATTAATGCATTTTATCTTGGAGTAGAAAGAGTTTGCTCCCAAGCTTCTGTTTTAGTTCGTTATGCTGGTAAAAGAGGTGTCTATGATGCAGATGGTAAGGCAGCAAGACAGCTTATCGCGGCAGGTGTGAAATTGATGGTACAGTATACCTATACAACAGCAGTTGCGACCGTTTGTGCGGAAAATGATACACCACTTATCGGTAATGAGGTGAACCTCATTTCCACTGCACCAAAGGATGCACTGACGTCAGTTACTTCTGATTGGAGCAAATATTATACTTATGCGGTGAATAAAGTATTAAAAGGAAAAGCAATCGCAGCAGACTGGACAGCTGGTTATGCAGAAGATGCGGTTGTCATTTCTCAGCTAAATGATGAGCATGTGTCAGATGGAACTGCAGCAAAGGTTGCAGAACTTGAGAAGAACTTACGAGCCGGAAATGCAAAAGTATTTAATACAGAGAAGTTTACGATTGACGGTTCTTCTCTAGATACGTTAGCAGCAAGTAATAAGAGCTTTAAAAAATACAAAAAATATATCAAGAATGGTAATTTCAGAGAGTCTATGACACAGTCCAAATCCATTTTTGATACATTTATTGATGGAATTACGGAAAGTACACAGGATTATTTGGCAGAACAGTCTACAGATTCTGCGGAATCTACAACACAGGCGAATTAAAAGCTTTTTAAAAGCTTGTTTTATGGAAAAAACTGTGCTATAATAATTTAGATTTTGTGTAGATGGCAGGAGGTGTGAAATTTGGCTAGAACATTAGTAACAATCATTTTTATGTTAATATGTCTTGCGATGATTATCGTGGTAATGATGCAGGAAAGCAAGAATTCAGGGTTCGGTGCGTTAAGCGGACAGGTTGATTCTGATTCTTATGTTAGAAAGAACCGTGGCCGGACTAAGGAAGGTAAGTTAGAGAGAATTACAGCAATTCTTGGATTTTTATTTTTCGTAGTAGCCATCGGCCTTTGCCTGAAGGTTTTCCAGTAATTTTAAAGCAGACTAATGATGCCGTCTCAATTCGCAAGCTGAACTGAGACGGCTTTTTTTGACAAAGTTTTGATAGGGGAAACTAGTATATGAAAGACAGATTATTATTTGAACAGCGTAAAAACAGTATCCGGGATATGATTTACGATCCGAATTATATTCCATTAAAGTTAAAAGAGATGGCATATCTTATGGACGTGCCACATAAAGACAGAGGTGCTTTAAAAGAGGTAATGGATGCACTGGTAGCAGATGGCAGTGTGGAACTTACTGCAAGGGGCAAGTATATCAAGCCGGAGAATCAGAATGTAACTGGTGTATTTACCGCGAATGCCCGTGGATTTGGATTTGTGACAGTTGAGGGAGAGGACGAAGATATTTTTATTCCTGCAACGTATGTCAACGGTGCACTGCACAAAGATGTTGTCAAAGTAAAGGTAACAAAGAAGACTGGTGGCGATGGAAAACGCCGTGAAGGTATGGTCTTAAAGATTTTAGAGAGAGGGTGTAAGACACTTGTCGGTACATTCCAGAAAAATACCAACTTTGGTTTTGTCCTTCCAGATGACCGCCATTATGATAAAGATATTTTTATCTCCAAGAAGCATATCAATGGTGCAAAAGATGGGGATAAGGTTGTTGTGCAGTTAACGGATTTTGGCGGGGAACGGAAGAAGCCAGAAGGGGCGGTTATCGAAATTCTCGGAGCGATGGATGACCCGGCGACCGATGTGGCCAGTATCGTCAGAGCTTACGGAATTGAAGAAGAATTTCCAAAGTCTGTTATAAAAGAGGCACAGTCTATTCCACAGGAAATTACAGAGCAGCCAATTGGAAAGAGGGCAGATTTCCGTGATCTTCTTACCGTAACAATTGATGGTGAAGATGCCAGAGATTTAGATGATGCAATCACACTTTCTAAAAAAGATGGAAAGTACTATCTTGGTGTGCATATCGCAGATGTGTCTCATTATGTAAAAGAAGATTCTCCATTGGATAAAGAGGCATTAGAGAGAGCAACAAGTGTCTATCTTGCTGATCGGGTAATCCCAATGCTTCCAAGAGAACTTTCTAATGGAATCTGTTCTCTAAATGCCGGAGTCGAGCGTCTGGCGATGAGCTGTATGATGACTTTTGATGCCGGTGGTAATGTGCTTGACCATACGATTACAGAATCCGTTATCTGTGTCGATGAGCGTATGAGTTACACAGGAGTGAAGGCCATCCTTGAAGGCGAAGATCATACAGAAGGGAAAAGAGAAGATGTTCGTGACCTTTGCTTCTTAATGAAAGAGGCAGCAGCTATCTTAAAAGAAAAGAGAAGAAAGCGTGGTGCAATTGACTTTGACTTCCCAGAATCCAAGATTGTTGTGGACGAAAAAGGCTATCCAGTAGATATTCACCCATACGAAAGAAATGTTGCGACAGACATTATCGAGGACTTTATGCTTCTTGCTAACGAAACAGTTGCAGAGGACTACTTCTGGCAGGAGATTCCTTTTGTTTATCGTACTCATGAGGCACCGGACAGCGACAAGATAAAGAAACTTGATACATTTATCCATAACTTTGGCTACTATATGAAGACAGGAAGAGAGAGTTTTCATCCAAAAGAAATCCAGAAGCTTCTCTTTTCCTTGGAAGGAGAGCCAGAAGAGCCATTAATCAGCCGCCTTGCCCTTCGCTCCATGAAGCAGGCGAAGTACACGACGCTAAATGTTGGACATTTTGGGCTTTCTACACAGTACTATACCCATTTTACTTCACCAATACGCCGTTATCCAGATTTACAGATTCATCGGATTATCAAAGAAAATATTCATGGTAAGTTAAATCAGAAGCGGTTAGAACATTACGAAGCCATTCTACCGGCTGTAGCACAGCAGAGTTCCACAATGGAACGCCGTGCTCAGGATGCAGAAAGGGAAGTAGATAAGCTGAAAAAAGTAGAATATATGCAGCAGTATCTGGGAGAAGCTTTCACAGGAGTCATTTCTGGAGTCACTTCCTGGGGATTTTTTGTAGAACTTGAGAATACCATCGAGGGAATGGTGCCAATCAACAGTCTCTTAGATGATTTTTATGTATTTGACGAGGAAAGTTATAAATTAACCGGAGAGCATACCGGACGAATCTTTACATTAGGTCAGAAGGTAGAAATTGTCGTTCATTCTGCCGATAAAATGGAGCGCACCATCGACTTTATATTAAAAGAATTCTCTCAGTATAGCGATTATCCAGACCCAGATGATTACTATGGAGACGGAATGCCGTCAAGAAAGAATGAGGATGCAGAAGCCGGAAAATTTGAAAAATTTGAATCTGCGGACGGAGGATATCCGGTAGAGCAGGAAGAATCTGAATTTGACGAAACAGGTGAGAGCCTTCCCGACAAAGACGGCATTCTTTTGAATGACTGGATTGACGACGAGGAAGCAGACAGGTTACTGCATTTATATAATAAAAAGAAGATTGACGAAATCTAATTCAGAATTTAAAGCATAAACTGTCCGTATCCGGACAAGCTGATAATAAGAAAATATGCCCGTATCC
>ERZ1026854.2619-NODE-2619-length-10113-cov-122.728574_pt1 | contig 10113 bp, 14 predicted proteins | sample MGYA00380157_ERZ1026854 | MGnify/ENA primary metagenome ERZ1026854 (study PRJEB33269, sample SAMEA4719793) | human gut metagenome | biome: human-associated habitat; feature: organic feature; material: feces | place: Cameroon | collected 2013-10 ...
TTAGCACAAATTCGTTGTTTTTTCTCCTCCGTGTCTAAATCTGAGGCTTATTATACGTGGAGGTGCTGGCAAAATTTCTGGTTACAAAATTAATTCGTTGTTTTTTATTTATGTTAAAGATTGTCTAGACAAAGGTTCACATATTTCATTTGATATTTCTAAAGTCCAACAGTTAAATCCCAACTATCACAGCAAAAATGGATTTTCGAGGAACTTTAAATTATACAGAAGTAAAAACTTATTATAATTCTTTATTTTAAGCGTGATTTAAGTTGAAAATTGACATAAACTCTACAGAAAATAAATATGATATTATTTACGCAGACCCACCGTGGGCTTATCTTTGGGGAAAAGGTGCAATATGAAGGTTTTCTGCTCTTTATTTGATTATGAGGCGGCCGTTTTCCAATGCCTTCCGGCCGTTAAGCTCCGCCTAAGTGGCCGAACGGCCACGCTGATTGCATTTTAGGAACGAGTTGATGAAGAATTAGATTTTTATGGACTTTCACGAACTTTTTTAGCAAATAAATATAAATTCAGTCTTACAAATATCGGACAGGGAATAAAACTGGGTTCAACCCCTTCGGAAGAAACAGCCGTAAAAATTGCAAAAGTCCTGAATGTTTCAGTTGAATTTCTTGTTACAGGAAATGACACGACATTTTCAAAAAAAGGAATCGACTATTCAAAATACAAAAAATATTCAAGTCTAATCGAAAAAATCGACCGCCTTTCAGACAAAAGCAAAACCGCACTGGAAAATATTATTGATGTAATGGAAAAAACTTGATTTATATTGACTATATATTATAATGTGTTAGCGAGGTATTATATGGCTGTTGTATCAATAAATGTAAATGATAATGATAAAAACTCGTTCAGTTCAATTTGTTCAGAATTGGGAATGAATGTTACTACCGCAATCAATATTTTTATAAAGGCTGTAAACAGAACGCATTCTATTCCCTTTAATATCACCACAAACCAAAATTCGCAAAAGAAAGAACTTACAGTAGAAAATATAAATAAAATGATGAAACTTTCCGAAAAAAAAGATTTTGAAGAAAGTCCTGCCTCAATAGAAACTCTCAAGGAATTTACAAAAAATGATGTGTGGTGAAATTTATTGGATAAATCTTGGAATGCCCATTGGCAGTGAACCCGGATTCAAAAGACCTGTTTTAATAATTCAAAGTGATACGCTAAATAATTCAGAATACAAAACTGTTGTAGTTATTCCTCTTACAACAAATACTCTTCTTGCTGAATATAAAGGAAATGTCTATCTTGAAAAAGAAGAAACAGGTCTGCCAAAAGATTCAGTTGCCGTTTGTCCTCAAATTGTGTCAGTTGATAAAAGACGGTTGGAACAATGTGTAGGAAAAATTTCATCAGAATTAATAAATGAAGTTACCGAAGAATTGCTTAATGTAATCGGCAATCGATAGAAATTGTCGGTTACAATTCACATTTACCCTTCAACCTGAATCAGCTTATTTTCATTGGTTACGACAAAAAGTCTGCTGCCGGCAATTTGCGAAAGTGTGGTGATGGCCTGCTGGTTGGCAAATAACTTTACAATCAGAAATTTGCCTGAAAATACCTGGATTATATTTGAAATGTAATTTTTCTTTGTCATCGGATGGTTGAATTCAACTGAATATTCCCCGTCGAATTCTTTTATAAGCGGAATAAATTCTTCTTTGTCAGAATGTTTAATTTTTAATTCTTCAAGAATTTTTGAGCAGCATGACAAATTTATTTTTTAGTTGAACAGACAAGATTTGAACAGCTTTTGCATCTGTAAAATTTTATATTCGAAAGATTATCTCCAGCATTTGCGCTTGTACTCAATTCACCTTTTAAAATACTTCGAATATCAACTCCCAAAACTTTTGCAAGTTCCAGAATAATTGTAATGTCAGGACATCCATTCCCGCTTTCCCATTTTGAAACAGCTTTGTCAGTTACAAAAATTTTATCTGCAAGTTCTTTTTGAGTAAGATTTTTTTCTTTTCTCATCTGCAGAATAAATTCGCCTGTTTTTTGTGCATTCTTTTTTTTCCCTCGTTTGTAAAGTTTAATTTTGACGTCAATAATATTTTGTATAATCAGAATACAGTTTCCGGTGCTGTCTGTAAATCCACGCGCCGTAGAGTTTTAGTAATATAAAATAAACTAACTTGAAACTTGAGCCTTCAAATGACTGTACTCTTGTTTTCGCTCATTTTTTTACTCTGGATTTGTGTTTTATGATTTTGATAAAATTAAATTATTTTTTCTTTCCAAAAAGCCCGCCGTCTGTGTTTTTTATGTAACTTCCACACCAGTCGCAGCGACTATCACCAGTATTGAATGTTTTTAAATCTTTTAAAAATCCCATATTGTCCTACAATAAAAAGTTTTGAAGATTAGTTCAAACTTAATTCGTTTATTTATATTTATTTTACGCCCACATCATTTCGCCGTCTTGAAGTGCGACACCCTAAAAAAAAGGGAAAATTACCCTAAAAAAGCTAAGTCAGTTACTCAAAAATCAAAAAAACTTAAAAATGAGTAGCAGAAACGTAGATGTGTTACTCAAATTTAAAAATATTGACATTTTGAGTAATAGAAATTACACATATTTTATGGAACTTTTACAAAGAAATGACTATTTACAGAAACTTAAAGACACAATTGGAACACCAGATATAAAAGTAATTACTGGAATACGGCGCGCAGGAAAATCAAAGCTGCTCGTACTTTTTGAAGACTATCTTCGCACAAAAAATAACACAAACATAATTCATATTGATTTTAACCTTACAGATTTTGAAAACCTTGCAGAATATCATGCTCTGGAACTTTACATTAAAGAACGCAAATCTGACAACAAACAAAATTTTGTTCTTATTGATGAGATTCAAATGTACAGTGGTTTTGAAAAAGCCGTGAACAGTCTGCATGCAAGCGATTTGTATCAAATTTACATTACAGGAAGTAACGCTTTTTTACTTTCCAGCGACTTGGCAACATTGTTTACCGGACGCACTTTTGAAATACATGTGTTTCCGTTTTCTCTTTCTGAATATATGCAGTTTTTTAAAATGAAAGATTCATATTCAGCATTGGATAGTTATATAAAAGAGGGTGGAATGCCCGGTTCATATTTGTATAAAAGCATAGAAGACAAATACCGTTATATTTCAAAAGATGTTTTTAATGCCCTTGTAGTACGGTATATTTTAGGTAAACGGAAAATTAAAAACACTGTACTTTTAGACAGACTTGTAGATTTTTTGATGGATAATATTTCAAATATCACATCTATAAGAAATATAGCATCGTGCCTTGAAACCACAAAAATGACTGCAAATTCAAAAACAATCGGATCATATATCGATTACTTGTGTGCATCTTTTGCTTTTTATAAAATCCGCCGTTACGACATACGTGGAAAACGCTATCTTTCATCAGAAGACAAATATTACTTGGCAGACCATTCTTTTAAGTATGCACGACTCGGAACAAAAAACATGGATTGGGGGCGGATGCTTGAAAATATTGTAGCAATTGAACTTATGCGGCGCGGTTATGAACTTTATGTTGGTAAACTTTATCAAAAAGAAATTGATTTTGTTGCAATAAAGCAGAATGAAAAATTGTATATTCAGGTAAGCGACTACATTGGTGATGGACAGACTTTTGAACGCGAAATAAATCCGTTGCTTGCAATCAAAGATGCATATCCAAAAATTCTTCTGTCACGCACACGCCAAAGTGAATACTTATATGAAGGAATTCGGGTGATTGATATTTCAACATGGCTGACCTCAATAAATAATTCCCAAGAGCAATTATGACGACTAATAAAACAAACACTTTTGGCACTTTAAAAAAATATTTTTTTACTCCTCTTGTAATTCTTTTGTCCATCGCACTGAATTTTACCGGTTCAAAAACTGCAAGCCATTTTGCGTTTCCGTTGTATATGGATTCTGTTGCGACAATCGGTTGTGCAGCTTTATGCGGAGTTTGGCCTTCGCTGATTGTTGCAGTTGTATCAAATTTTTTGCTGAGTCACTTTTCTACAACTGCACTTCCGTTTATGCTGTGTCATATTACAACATCAGTTTTTGCAAGCCTTATTTTTGACTGGACAAGAAAAAACAACGAAGGTTGTCTTATAATTGAATCATTTTTGTGGGCCGGACTTGTAACTGCATTTTCCAATTCTGCACTCGGCGATACTTTTTTCTTGATTTTATTTTACGGGAACACTTCAATTCCGCAGGTTGATAACGCTGTTCAGGGAATTTTTGTTGCGAAAGAAAGTATACCTTTTGCAACTTACTGGGGCGGAACTGTTACAAATCTTATTGATAAAATTGTCGGTGCATTTTTGGGTTTTGCAATTTATTTTCTATTAAACAGAAGAAAGTTGCGTTTTGCAGATTTTAGCTCAAATAAAAAAATCATCAACAATGTATTCAATATAAAATAAGTATTTTTACAAGCGTTGCAAAACATGTTCAAATACAATTCAAGTTTTTACTGACAGGTTTGTAATTGTAAATTTATTTTCGGATCAATTACAAATTGAACATTGTATTTAAAATCTGAATTCCGGATTTTGTTTTAAAAACTTTTTCTTTTACAGATAGAATTGTATCTTTTGACATATTATCTTCAAAGGCGTTTACTAAAAAATCTGTTTCAACAAGAATTTGATAATCAAGTCCGTCAACAGCATTGTATGTATGATGATGTGCAATTAAAAAACAAACTCTGTCTACAATTGCTTGGGACAGACTGAAGTTTAATAAAATTTTTTTTGCTTCACCAGGACCAAGTTCTTCCTGATATTTTCCGCTGCAACTTGAATATTTTTTTTCTGCTTCGTGAATTCCAATATCGTGAAGAATCGAAGCAATATCCAAAACAAAAAGTTCTTTCACAGATAATTTTTCCTGCAACCCGATTGTGTGAGCAAAACTGTATACTTTTATAAAATGTTGAATACGTTTTGCATCTCCTGCATCGTACTGAATCATTTGTAATAATATCTGTTGGATTATGTCGTTCATTTTACTTCCTTTTGTTAAAATTATTTTACAGCAAGAGGTTAAAAAAATCTATCATTTAACATGGGATATATACCAATAACTGCTTCCCCTCTGTGTTGTAAAAAAGCAACGTTTTGATATAATAAAGTTATGAAAAAGAAATTTAATTTTGTTCCTTTTATTTTACTTGGAATACTGATTTTAAATTTAGTTTTACATTTTATTTTTAAAATTCGCTACAACAGCTTTCGGACAACATTCAATTATATTGTTTATTTTGCTTCAACATTTGTTTCATTTGAATTATTGATTTTTCATCTATGCCCGCCTTTTTGCGCTCTGCTTCTTTTTTTTATAACGCGAAACAGAAATTACAAAAAATCAAAATATTTTTGGGGAACAAAATCTGAACAACGCTTTTACAATTTTATAAAAGTAAAACACTGGAAAAACCATGCTTTAACTTATGACGACAGAATTTTTAGAGGCAAGAATTTTTCAAAAGAAAATTTAATTCTTTCAATGACTCAATCTGAATTAGTTCATGAAATGATTTTTTTATTCAGTTTTCTTCCAATAACCATGTCTAATTCATTTGGTCATTTTGGGCTTTTACTAATTTTATGTTCAATATTCGCACTTTCAAACTTACCATTTATTTTTATTCAGCGTTACAACAGACCCCGCGTTTTAAAAATGAAAAAAAGCAGAGAATCAATCTGCGCGAGTGCTTATTCTACAGTTCCGTCGAGCTTGTATTCAAAAACATAAACAGCGCTTTCTGTTTCTACAACCATATCACTTTGGTCCGGCAGCTGAACATTCTTCTGTTTTTTTTGTAAGAGCTGCACAAGCCTCTTCGTAAGTCATATTGTTGTTGTCTGCAAGTGCCTTAATTTCCGGCTGCATTTGAGAAAAAAGTTCTTCCTTTGTTATTCCGCAGACAGCCGCGTACTCATCTTTCATTGTAATAACTTTTAAATTATTCAATTCGCTGAAAATACTTAACTGACTGAATTTGCTGATTCCTGTCAAAAATACAAAATGCAGAATCAAAAAAAATAATCTTGCCACACAACAATCAAAGCTTTATAATTATTTTACTTATGGGAGGGTAAGATAAAAGCGGCACAAATAGTGCAACTTTTATCTACTCAACGTTTGCGGTACAAACTTTTTATGGAAGAAAAATATGCGAAAACTTTATCTTGATAATATCCGGTGGGCAACTGTTCTTGTTGTCATTGTTTATCATGTATTTTATTTATTCAATGCGTGCGGAGTTTTTGGCGGTGTCGGTTCTTTTGCACCGGTTCAGTATCAGGATGCATTTTTGTATTTTGTTTATCCGTGGTTTATGGTTCTGCTTTTTTTGATTGCAGGAATGTGCGCGCGTTATTCACTTGAAAAGTATTCTGCAAAAGATTTTATCAAAATGAGAACACGTACACTTCTTGTTCCGTCTACAATCGGGCTTTTTGTTTTTTACTGGCTTGTCGGTTTGCTGAATATAAAAGCTGGCGGTGGTTTTGAACAGATGAAATCCCTTCCAAAAATTGCACTGTATTTTATTTCTGTTGCAAGCGGAATAGGTCCTTTGTGGTTTGCGCAAATGTTGTGGCTTTTTTCAATAATTCTTCCGGTAATTAAAAAGCTTGATAAAAATGACTTCTTTTATAACTTCTGCAAAAAATCAAATTATGCTGTGATTATTCTTTTGGTTTTGATTTTATGGGGAACAAGTCAGATTCTGAATGCGCCTGTAATTACAGTTTACAGATTCGGAATTTATTTTGCGTCATATTTAATCGGTTATTTTGTTCTTTCGCATGATGAAGTTCAGGATAAAATTCAAAAGATGCATATTCCGTTTTTGGCCCTTGCTGTTGCAACCGGTTGTGTTTATGTCTGGTATTATTTTGGACAGAATTATACGGACGATTCAGTTTTAAAAAGTTTGTTTACAAATGCTTACTGCTGGGCAATGTGTCTTGCAATTCTTGGCTGTGCAAAAACTTGGTTTGACAAACAGGGAAAATTTGCTCAGTATATGACAAAAGCAAATTTTGGTTTTTATTCTCTTCATATTTTTTGCGAAACAGGAATTGCATATTTACTAAAAAATTATTCAACTTTGCCGCCGGTTGCAATTTACATTTTTACGCTTCTTTCAGGACTTTTTGGAACTGCGATTTTGTATGAAGTTTTAAAAAGAATTCCGTTTGTGCGTTATACTGTTCTTGGAATTAAAACAAAAAAAGACAGAGAATAAGGAACTTAAAGAAATAAATTCTTCTACAAACATAGTTTTTGTTTTGGGTTATTCTGAATATGCAGTCAATGTTTTTTCTTTGAATGCCAGCGGATATATTTTAAAACCTGCCCGGAAAATTGATGTTGAAAATTCACTTGAGAATCTGCGCATACCGGGTTAAGTATGATGAAGGAAAACTGCGCATCCAGTGTTTTGGAAACTTTGATGTATTTGCAGGGAATGAAAAGGTTACCTTCAAGCGTGCGTTGCGTGCAAATTTTAATTTAAATGAATTAAGAGCTTTTTTTCTTTAAAAATGAATTAAGGGAATTTCTGCTGATTCCGAATAATTTTGCAATTTTGTTTGTTGAAAGCCCCATTTCGTAAAGTGTATTTATTCTTTTTTCAAGACCGTCCAGAGAATGAAAATTGTTTTTTCTTCCTTTAGGGCGGCCAAGTTTGATTCCTTCTGCTTTTTTACGCGCCAAAGCTTCACGGGTTCGCTGACTGATTAAATTTCTTTCAATTTCTGCACTTAAACTGAATGCAAAAGCGAGCACTTTGGACTGAATATCATCGCCAAGCCGGTAATTGTCTTTTATAGTCCAGATACGAGCTTCTTTTTCCATAATCAGATTCAAAATCGACATAATCATAAAAAGACTTCTTCCAAGACGAGAAAGTTCAGAACAAATAATCAGATCATCTTTTTTAATATGTGAAAGCAAACTTCCAAGTTCTCTTTTTTCTGGATTCAAAGTTCCGCTTATAGTTTCTTCTATCCATGAGTCAATTTTGATTTTGTTTTTGAGACAGAACTGTTCAATCTCAAAACGCTGATTTTCGACAGTCTGCTTGTCTGTGCTGACACGAATGTATCCATAAGTCATAAAAATGAAGATAAGAAATTCATTTTGTAAAGTCAAATTTATTCTATTCTACAACGGTCGTAAGTTCGTTATAAAGCTCTTCGGATACTTCATTTTGTAAAGCAAAAATCATTTTGATTGGTTTGTTTCCCTCTGCCGTTTTGGGAAGTGTAAAAACTTTTCCAAGATAGATGAACGGCTGCGTAATTCCTTCGACCTGTTCAAACTTGCGTACAAAAAGATGAACGTATTTCAGGACAACTCAAATAGAGTTGTCCTGAAAACTTCAGTTGTTGCACAACTGCCTTTATTTACGTGTGCACTTAAGCGCACTAATTGAACTCAATCGCAAGTTGAAACTTGCTCAATCGTTCAATTTTAAGGAAGATTTATATGACGCGAAAAATTGTTTATTAAATTCTGTCCAACTTCACTTTGCTGGCTTGTTGAATTTTTTTGAAGGGGGAGACTGTCTAAAAATACAGAAAAGTAAAGTATAAAAAACAGAAAAAACAGCAGGAGAAAATTTACAAAAAAGCCGCAATACGATAAAATTCAAAGCATGGATAGACTTGTACACGGTGAAGACAGAAAACAGAGTTACCTGCTGCCCGAAATGCTTGAAGACTGCATCGGAGAAGAAAATCCGGTCAGATTCATAGACGCATTTATCGAAAACATAAGACCGCAACTTGCAGAAATTGTTTTGGGAAAAGGAATTACACTCAATTCAATTGCAGACAAAGGATACCAGGATACAAAAAACATGGAGCTTGCTCTGGAAAACGGAATAATTCCGAATGTAATTCCGCAGAAAGGAAAAGAAAAAGTTCTTGTAGAATTTGAATACAAGGAATCAGAAATTACAGAAGAAAAGAAAAAAAGCAGAAAGCAAAAAGATATATCTGAATGTATTCACGCAGGAATCGTCCCGGAAGTATATGAAGGAATTTTAACATTTGAAAAAATAGAAGAATACAGAACAAGAAAATATGAAAATACCGATGCCGGAGTTTCCAGAATGACAGAAGAAGAAATGGAAGCAAAAGCGGAGGAAGGATATTTTGTAAGAAACGCAGAAGCAAATTATGTAATATGTCCGCAGGGCCAAATCCTAAGACAAAAAAGTATACGTAAGACAGGGGAAATAAGGTACTGCAACAAACTGGCATGCAAAGGATGTAAAGACAAATGTACAAAGTCTGAATTCAAGGAAGCAGATTTTTCGAAGGATACATTAATAAGACCGGCACCTTCAAATAAAAACGGAGAAGTAATAAAGGCTGGAACAAAAAAAGTTTTCAGAAAAAATAAAGTATGCGTCTACAGTTTTAAGCTTGATATGGAAAGACTTTCAAAAAGAATGAGCACAAGTGAGCATCCGTTCGGCACAATAAAAAGGTGGATGCACAGTTACTATTTTCTCTGCCGCGGAAAACTGGCAGCAGAAGCAGAAAACTCTCTCTCATTTTTGGCGTATAATTTAAAACGAGTGATCAGCATGGGAAAAATGCCGCAATTAATGAAAGCATTTGCCCTGAATAAATAAAAAGTGATACCAGGAATTTCTTTTCCTGTCCATAATTGGCACTAAAAAATCAAAAAACAAAAAAAATCTCACAAAACAAGACTCAGGTGGTTCTCAAATGTCTGTAAAAACAAATTATTTGGACAATCTCGGGGGGGGGTAAATTTTGTTGACATCATTTTGAAGAAATATAATAAAAAGAATACATAACCTCTGTATATATTTCTGATTTTACAGTATAATATTTGGGGATTTTTATGAATACTCAGGATAAATCAAATAAAATATTCTCTGCAATAGATTTCTTCTGCGGTGGTGGCGGAATGACTTGTGGTCTTCGGCAGGCAGGTATTAATGTCATTTATAATAAGCCTCAGATTTAGACACGGAGGAGAAAAAACAACGAATTTGTGC
>ERZ1026854.2632-NODE-2632-length-10062-cov-4.584491_pt1 | contig 10062 bp, 7 predicted proteins | sample MGYA00380157_ERZ1026854 | MGnify/ENA primary metagenome ERZ1026854 (study PRJEB33269, sample SAMEA4719793) | human gut metagenome | biome: human-associated habitat; feature: organic feature; material: feces | place: Cameroon | collected 2013-10 ...
ATGTGAAAGAGAGTAGTAGTTTAAGCAGAGTAATTAGAAGAGTAGAAGGAATTCTCTTTTTATTTCTTCTTATTTTAGCAGGGAGCTTTTTTTTCACAAAAGATGTAGATGCAGCAGCATTTTCAAATTCACAAAAGGAATATATTAATGTACTGTCAAGGCTGATGATAGACGGAACGGTTAGTAAGAATATGGATGTTTATAAGAATGTTAGCCGTGGAAAATCTGGAGAAAAGTGCATGAGGACAGCGGCTATTTCTAATCGGGCTGCATTAATTGCAGAAGGAATAGATTTTCTTGATTCAAATTGGTCACAATATTATGCTGTGGAGACAAGAGATGGAGTAACTACCTTTAACAGTACCAAGCTTGTAAGCAGGAAAAAGTTTCAGAGGAGATATAAGCAGGTTATAAAAGGTTTAGACGCGGTATTATCATCCGTAGATTCTTCTATGAGTCAGGCAGATAAAGCGATGGCGGTATATATTTATTTGGCAGAGAATACAACTTATAAGGAATCTTCAGATGCACATACGGGGTATGATGTTTTGGTGAATCATGTGGGTGTATGTGATGGATTAGCTAATGCATATGCACTTGCGATGAATACGCTGGGTATTCCATGTGGTGTGGTAAGTAATTATTCAAAGAATCATTCATGGAATATTATTAAGATAGAAGGAACATGGTATTTTGTAGATTTGACCAATGGAGTAGGAACGGGAAAGCATGAGGGATTGGTTGTTAGCTACGAAAGCTTTTTGGTTGGACAGAGTACATTTTTGAAAACACATCCGGGTTATCGTAAAAAAGATATGTATGGGCAGGGTAATTCAAATGCTTTAAATCTTAGGAAAATTAAGCTTGCATCATCAGATTATATAAAAAATACAAAAGAATTGAATACTGCTTTACAAAGAAGAACCTGTCTTTTTTACCATGGTGGGTATTGGTACTGGATATCACCGGATAATGTTTTAAAGAAGTCTGATCTTAAAGGGAATAAAGTGAGTGTGTTTTATATACCTCCGGCGGGTCAGTGTATTGGTTGGATTCGGCAACATAATGAACAGATTATTTTATCATTAAATTCTGGAATTTATAAGATGAATTTTCAAAGAAAATTTCCTGTTTTACTAAAAAAAGTAGATAAGAGGGAAAAAAGTGCCGAAGTAAAAGGATGTATATGGAATTTCATTTATATTGGACGGTTTGTAGTCAATAAAAATGGCTATCTTTCTTATTATACGATAGATTTTCATGGGACACGGAAAGGAAATATAAAGATTTTTGTTGGAAAAGCAACCACTTTTTCTCGAGGTAAAAAAAATGGAAAAAGAATAGAAATGCAGGCAGGGCAAATAAAGCTTATTTCCGCGGCACATCTATATGACCGAGCGATAAGAACTTCTACTTGGAGAAGTGGAAATACATCTATTGTAAAAATAGATATTAATGGGTATATGAAGGCACGTCGTGCTGGCTCGACATATATTTCAGCACAGATAAATGGGAAAAAAAGAAGAATACGTGTGCGTGTTCATGGCTATACGATTACATATAAAAATGCGGGAGTTAATTCTGCAAAGAATAAGGTAATGGCTTCTGGAAAGTCAAAGATTTATTTAAAAAATCCTAGTCGAAAGGGATATACTTTTCTTGGGTGGTATAATAAATCTGGAAAAAAAATAAAAGTAATTGCCAAGGGAAATACAAAAAATATAATTTTGTATGCAAGATGGAAAAAGAACTAGAGCATTTTTCAAGCACATACTAGATAGAATAAATAGCAGAAATGATATTGGTAAATAATAAAATATTTATCAAAGACAGGAGGAGAATAATGGCATCAGAAGGTAAAGAAAAAGCAGTGAAAAAGAGACAGGAATGTGACCCTGCATATCAGTGGCATATTCAGGATTTATATGCAACGGATGAATTATGGGAAAGAGATTATAACAATCTTGCAGAGCAGATAAATGACCTTGCAGCCTATGAGGGAAGATTAAAAGAAGGTTCAGAAGTATTTGTAGAGTATATGCGAAAAAAAGAAGCTGTTATGAAGAAATTTGAGGCGGTGTATGTATATGCAAATCAGCGTTATCATGAGGATACTGGAAACAGCTTTTACCAGGGCTTTTCCGGTAAGGCACAGACATTATCCTTACAGCTTGACAGTGCTGTTGTATTTGAAGAGCCAGAACTTTTGGCAATCGGGAAGAAAACGATAGACAGCTGGTTTACACAGAATATGGATATGCAGCTCTATAAGAGATATTTTTATGAATTATTCCGTCAGCAGAAACACGTTCTTTCTAAAGAGGAAGAAGCGATTCTTGCAGACGTATCCGATATGTCTGCTGATGTATCCAACATTTTTTCTATGTTTAATAATGCGGATGTCCATTTTCCATCTATTGAGGGCAAAGAGGGAGAGAAAATTCCGGTAAGTCACGGAAGATATACTCTTTTATTAGAGAGTAGAGATGTGGAGATTCGTAAAGGTGCATTTGAGTCTGTGTATTCACAGTATGGACAGTATCGAAATACATTAGCGGCACTCTATGCAGCCAATCTGAAAAATACAGCATTTTTTGCAAGAAGAAGACATTATAATTCTTCTTTGGAAATGGCATTAGAAGGTGGGGAGATTCCAACTTCTGTATACACTAATCTAATTGATACTGTTCATGAGCATATGGATTTAATGCATCGTTATGTTTCTCTGCGTAAAAGAGCACTGAAACTGCCAGAACTTCATATGTATGATCTCTATGTGCCGATGGTCGATGAATTTGAGATGAAAGTGCCATTTGCCGAAGCCAAAGAAATCGTAAAAAAAGGTCTCGCACCATTAGGTGAGGAATACGGCAAAGTTCTTTCTGACGGAATGGACAATGGATGGATTGATGTGTATGAGAACGAGGGTAAAAGAAGTGGAGCGTATTCTTGGGGAGCTTACGGTTGTCACCCATTTGTACTGATGAACTATCAGGATAATTTGAACAATGTATTTACCCTTGCCCATGAGATGGGACATTCCATGCATTCTTATTATTCCGACAAAAATCAGCCATATATTTATGCGGGATATCGTATTTTCGTTGCAGAAGTTGCATCGACCTGTAATGAGGCACTTTTAATGGAATATCTCTTAAAAAATACGGAAGATAAAAAAGAAAAAATGTATCTCATCAACTACTTTTTAGAGCAGTTTAAGGGTACACTTTACCGTCAGACAATGTTTGCAGAATTTGAAAAGATCACGCATGAAATGGCAGCGAAAAATGAACCGCTTACAGCGGAAGTATTGTGTGACATTTACTATAAACTGAATCAGCAGTATTTTGGAGAAGATATCGTTATTGATAAGGAAATCGCCTTAGAATGGGCAAGAATCCCACATTTCTACACTCCATTTTATGTATACCAGTATGCAACAGGATATTCTGCAGCAATCGCAATTAGCAGAAAGATTTTAAGCGGAGATGAGAAGGCAAGAGAGGGATATTTTAAGTTTTTAAGTGGTGGAAGCTCCATGAATCCGATTGACTTGCTTCGCCTTTGTGATGTGGATATGGCAACTAAAAAGCCTGTGGAATCAGCATTAAAATTATTTGGTGAGTTACTTGATGAGATGGAAGAGATGATGTAATTGTGGTATAGTAAGAAAATGAATATTAAAAAATTACAGGAGTATTGGGAGATAAATTATGTATGAATTTACGTTGCTGAAAAGCATATTTTTTGAGCTGGATAAATATAAAATAGAAGGGGTCACACAGACGCAAGACAGACAGAGGACATTTCATCGTCTGGAGGTTTCCTATGACAGTGTACCGGAAATAACCTCTATTACAGCAGAGGAGAGGATTCTGCCCTATGTAGACAGATATTATCTTTTTATTAATGATGAGCACGTGGATACAGATATTCGTGATCCGAAGGTAAAACAGGTTATTTATGAATTTTATAAACAATATCATCCAGAATATCTCAAAGAAAATCTTCCTGATGATATGACAGATGTAGATATTTTAGACTGTTTTGAAGTATTTAAGATGCCAGATTATCGTCCAAAGCACGCATTTCCAGGGCTGGTAACACTAGAGGACATTCGTAATGGTAATGTTCACGATGAAGATAAACCAAAGTTTGCATTTCCGGGCTTAGAGATGTATTCTAAGGGGGATGCGTCTGAAGATGAGGAAGAAAAACCGATGGTAGCTTCCTACAAAGGGTACACTGCATTTGACGGTGACCGTGAACAGGCGCAAAATAAAATAGAACAGTTAAAGAGTCAGTTTGCTTCTCAATTAGAAGCATTAAATGTAGACGAAATTTTGAAAAACCGTTCTGAAAATCAGGAGGAATAGAAAATGTACAGAGAAGTATCCAAGTTAATTTTATATCGAGATTTAGGAGAAGACAGCATTCTTTTAAATATGGCAGATATTTTTAAGAGATTCGATAGCTGCCATTACAGAACTGATGAATTAATCACAGATATTTACAAAGAAATGAAGGCTCTCTTAGACTTGGCGACTACATATGGATTTGACAAGAACTTATGGCACAATTACCTGACTTTCGTACTTGTAACAAATGAAAACTCTTTCAGTATGACAAGTGAGAAAGTCGGAGCGAATAACGGAACAGTGAATCACTTTGCAAAAAATGATTTCCAGGTATTTATGAACTTATTCCATTATGATTTCAGACCAATTGAGGAAACATTAGGTATCGACTGTTTCAGCACAATTTTAAATTATAAGGCAATTGGCAAGACAGAGCGTATGTACAATAAAAATGTAAGTGAAAAAGTACGTGCTCTTTCTAATGAACTGGCAGCAGCAGAAGATGTAGACACTTTCTTTGAGGCTATTGTGAAGTTCTATAAAGATTATGGTGTAGGAATGTTTGGTCTTAACAAAGCGTTCCGTATCGTAGAGAATAATGGAAAGCCGGACTTTGTTCCTATTAATAATTTGGACAAGGTTGTACTTGATGATCTTACAGGATATGAGATTCAGAAGAAGAAACTTGTAGATAATACTGAAGCATTTGTTCAGGGTAAAGTAGCCAATAACTGCCTTCTTTACGGTGATGCAGGTACTGGTAAGTCCACAAGTATCAAGGCAATTCTTAATCAGTATTATGGTGACGGACTTCGTATGATTGAGATTTATAAACATCAGTTTAAATATCTTTCTGCGATTATCAGCCACATTAAAAACAGAAACTATCGCTTTATCATTTATATGGATGACTTATCATTTGAAGAATTTGAGATTGAATATAAATATCTGAAAGCGGTTATCGAGGGTGGAATGGAAACAAAGCCGGACAACGTACTTATTTATGCAACATCTAACCGCCGTCATCTCATCCGTGAAACATGGTCAGACCGTTCCGATAAGGACGAAGAACTGCATCGTTCCGATACAGTACAGGAGAAGTTATCATTGGCAGCACGTTTTGGTGTAAGCATCAACTACTCCAAACCAACGCAACAGGAATATTTCCAGATTGTAACAAACCTTGCAAAGAAGTATCCGGAAATCAAGTTAAGTGACAAAGAACTTTGTGCAGAAGCCAACAAGTGGGAACTTTCTCATGGTGGAATCTCTGGACGTACTGCACAGCAGTTTATTAACTACATCGCTGGTAAGTCTGAGAAATAAGTTTTTCCAGATACTTTTTCTTCTGCATTGTTTTTTACATTATGGCTAATTGATATAATATATACGGATATGCTGAAAGAAGTTGAGGGAAAGAGATTTTTTCCAGATTACATACTATAAAATAATATATTAAGAATAGAATCCTTCTTTTTTACAGAAGATAAGCCTATAATTTGCTATACATTCATAATGCTATTAAATTATTGAAAGCAGAGGTGTTTTTTGTGAAAAAGAAGGAAAAATTATTTTTAAGGGGAGAAATTAAGATTTCAGAGCTTGATGCTGATGTGCAGAAAAAATATGAAGTTGCAAAAGAACTCGGAATCTATGATAAAGTTTTAGAAAAAGGATGGGGTTCCCTTACAGCACAGGAAACCGGGAGATTAGGCGGAATAATTCATAAAAGAAAGTAAAAAAGACTGCTAGTCTACTATTTTATAATTGGCATAGATTTGTATTAGAGTGTGTAGATTGCAGGAAGGACGCGTCAAATACCTTTATAGTATAAAAAAAGAAAGAACTCCGGGGAAAGAGTTCTTTCTATACCTCATTTGGAGGCACTCATTAAAAGGAGGAAGCCCATATACCTTGATATACGGGCTTCAAAATATGAAAAAAATCTTTAGCCACAAGAAATAGAGGGATTTCTTTGTTGCTGTCTATACTATAAAGAAAAAATATGTCCTATTTTTGAAAAAAAATTGAACAAAAAGTGAAACACATTGAAAAATATAGATACATATAGCCGAAAAAAGAGATCTTAAGGAAATTTTTAAGAAAATTTTTCTGGAAAATGGAATAAAATAAGAGGAGGAGACAGCCATGGGTGTTGTAATCGGAAGAATGGACGGGCAGGTTGAAAAGATATTTTTGGGTAACAATTTAACAAGAAGTACAAAAAATTATGCTAAAATCTTGAAAGATGAGAACTTGTCAGAAGAGGAAAAACAGCGTATTCTAGCAGCAGAGAAGAAAAAACAGGAAGAGGATATCATTTTATGAAGATTTCAGTAGCAATGGCATATTATAATGGCGGTACATATATAGAAGAACAGATGGAATCCATCTTATCACAGCTTGGAAATCAGGATGAGGTGATTGTATCTGTAGATGGGGCGAGTGATGGTTCAGAGCCCATTCTATTGAATATGGCAAAAAAGGATTGCCGAATTCAAGTTATAAAGGGTCCCGGTAAAGGAGTAGTGAAGAATTTTGAAAATGCGATTCGACATTGTACAGGGGATATTATTTATTTATCTGATCAGGATGATATATGGAAGCCCGATAAGGTGAAAAAGGTGAATGCAGCCTTTGATAATTTAGAAGTAAAAGCAATTCTTCATGATGCAGAGATTATAGATGAGAATGGAAAGGCAACAAGAGCAGAAAGTCTTTTTGCTTTAAGGAAAAGTAAGCCAGGTATTTTAAAAAATCTTATCAAAAACAGTTACGTTGGGTGTTGTATGGCATTTCGAAAAGAGCTTATTCCAGTTATTTGTCCGATTCCTAAAGAAATGTATATGCATGACTACTGGATTGGAACAGCGGCAGAATATATGGGACAGGTTTGCTTTTTAAAAGACAAGCTCATTGGATATCGTAGGCATTCTTCTAATGTGACACAGATGACACATGGAAGTATTGGCTTTATGGTAAAAAAGAGGATTGATATTATACGTTGCCTTGGTTTATTGAAAAAGCGTGTGAGGGAAATAGGATAATAAATATTAGAGATAAAAACAGTAAAAAGCAAGGAGAAAAGGCAGGTAAATAAATATATGAACATAAAAGAAGAGGGAAAGAAGATATGGCAGATAAGAAAGAAAATAAATAGAAAACATATTATTGTTCTTTCTTTTTTCATGCCATTAATCGTTATGATTGGCTGCTGTATTGCATTTGGAGTACAGCCATTTGGAGATAATTCACTTTTAATTATTGATGGGTTGCATCAGTATATGCCATTTTATTCTATTTTATATGATAAATTAAAAAGTGGAGGAAGTCTTTTCTATAGTTTCCGTGCTGGACTTGGAATTAATTTTTTATCATTATATGCGTACTATTTATCCAGCCCTTTGAACCTTTTAATTTTATTTTTTAAAAAGAGTCAGTTAAATATGGCAGTTAGTTTAATTATTGTGTTAAAGGTTGCAATCAGCGGACTGACAGCAGGAATTTACTTTTCGTCAAAGAGCAAGAAACCAGGGCTCCCTGTTTTAATGATTTCTATGGCATATGCTTTATCGAGTTATATGGTTGGTTACTGTTGGAATGTTATGTGGCTTGATGCGATTATGATTTTTCCGATTGTCATGATGGGATTAGAAGATCTGATAGATAGGAAAGATGGAAGATTATACTGCTTTGCCTTATTCTACGCTTTATATTGCAATTACTATATTGCTTTTATGATTTGTATTTTTGTAGTAATCTGGTATATTTTATACTCATTTAAAAGTGTAAAGCAGTTCTTCTTCCGGGGAATAGCATTTACATTCTATTCATTTCTGGCAGCAGGAATGGCGGCGATTATGCTTATTCCGGCATATCTTGGAATTAAGCAAACAGCATCTGGGGAATCCATGAGTTTGCCAGAGCATAGCTTTTTAACGAATGCAGCAGATTTACTTAATCGGCAGTTTGCAATGTGGACGCCAATCACTCATGATAACTTCGATGGAAATGCGAATCTTTATATTGGTATTTTTACAGTTTTAGCAGTGGTGCTGTATCTACTAAATAGTAAGATTAAAATTAGTGAAAAAATAAAAAAAGTATTGTTGATTGGATTTTTCTATTTAAGCTTCAGTGAGATGATTTTGAATTTTATCTGGCACGGATTCCATGATCAGTATGGAATACCAAATCGTTTTTCATTTTTATTTGGATTTGTGCTGCTGTATATGCTTTGGGAAGTCTTTGAAAACTTAGAGGGGACAAAAGGATGGCATATAGCCTTAGCCTGTATGGCAGGAGTCGGACTTTTAGTATATGCCAGAGCGAAAGGAACGAATCCACTTGATGATGAAGTCTATGGTGTGGCAGGAATGCTTTTTATTTTATATGGAATGTTATTATTCTTGTATACATTGTCTCGTAAGAGAAAAGGCTGGTATAAAAATGCTTTTTGCATAGTAGCACTTATTGAAATTGTAGCGACAGCATTTATGGGATTTAATGAAAATGGACAGATTGCTGTTCCGAAGTTTTTCTATGGTGTAAATGATATGGAAAAGGCGGTAGCTTCACTAGGAGATAAAACATTTTATAGGAGTGAACTTGCCAGCTCTCTGATTGTTGATGAAAATGCATTATATCCAATCAATGGTGTAGGGTTATTTGGTTCTACCGCTTCAGACAGCATGGTTAATCTGATGGACAATCTGGGATTTTATACAGGTTGTAATGAATATCTCTATAAAGGTGCGACTCCGGTAACGAATCTTCTTTTAAATGTAAAATATCTTTATTACCATCAGGAAGATACTCTGAACACGGACTTTGAATATGTAAAGAGGGAAGGCGCGTTTAATATTTATAAGAATCCGGCAAGAGAAATGTCAATGGGATATCTTATGAATCTTTCTGTAGAAGACTGGGATTCTGAAAGTGCTTATCCATTCCGTGTGCAGAACAGTCTTGGAAAGCAGGCATTTGGTGTTTCGGAGCTATTTCATAATATTGAGATTGCTGATCCGGCAACGAATGGCTGTACGGCATCGAAAACGAATGATGGAGAATATTATTTTGAATACAAAAGTACACAGGCAGATAATATGGTCTTTACGATTCCTGTCACAAAAACAATAGATGATTTGTATCTGTTTTATGATGGAACCCAGGTAGAAAATGCACAGATTACAATAGATGGAACAAACGTAAAGTCTGGAGACTTAGATGGATATATGCTACCAATAGGAAAAGTATCTGCTGGATCTGAAGTAAAAGTAACTTTCCAGCTAAAGGGAGAGACAGATACAGGATATGTGCGTCTTTCAGCAGCAGATTTTGACCAGAAGGAATACAATAACCTTAAAGAAGAAACAGCAGACAGAGCATTTATAGTCAGAGATTATTCAAGCAATTATATAGAAGGTAATGTAAATGCTAAAACAGACCAAACTTTATTTTTCTCAATCCCATATGATGAGGGATGGTACGTAGAGGTAGATGGAAAACCAGCAGATATGTGGGCGGTAGGAAATGCTTTTCTTGGAATAGATGTTTCTGCCGGCGAACATACCGTTTCGTTAAGTTATACGTCACCAGGAGCCTCTGCAGGATGGAAGATCAGTTCTTTAGCAATAGTAATCTTTTTGGGTAGCTGTTTTGTAAAATCTCGATATAAATCTGATATAAAAAAGAAAGAATAAAG